>ENA-OSET01005225-OSET01005225.1-sediment-metagenome-genome-assembly--contig:-NODE-5225-length-11069-cov-14.560044_pt1 | contig 11069 bp, 8 predicted proteins | sample MGYA00237882_ERZ534229 | MGnify/ENA primary metagenome ERZ534229 (study PRJEB26408, sample SAMN06266212) | sediment metagenome | isolation source: Hudson Canyon methane seep mesocosm | place...
TTGCAGCGACAACAGCATGCTTAGAGCAGTTGCAACTCAACATTCTTGATGCCAAGATTAGTAGCACATCAAATGGAGAGACTCTCAATACTTATATTGTGAATGGTCCAACGCAAGATCACGCTATTATTATCGACAAGATAAGACAACAACTTGATGATATAGAAGAAATAAAAGAATACTGCCCTATTATCACCCCACGTAAAATGAAGTTATTTGAAACAGATGCACGTGTTACTTTTCAAACTAACAAGCAACAAAAATACACTGTTCTTGAGTTGAATGCACATGACCGCCCTGGTTTACTATCCACAGTTTCCCAAGTGTTTTTACAATGTAACATCCAACTAATTAATGCCAAACTAGCCACGCTAGGCGATCAAGTTGAAGACATATTCTTTATCACAAAGAATAACGACCAACCATTAAATGAAAATGAGCAATCTCAATTACAACAGACATTAATAGAAAGCTTAAGTCATTAGGAGAGTTTCGCGGCTAAAGCATGCTCCTACAATTATCGTCTGTACAGTCTGACAATTTACCATCAGTACGATCTTACAATTCACCGCCTGTACGATCTTACATTTACCTCTGTAGGAGCGGCGTCCCCGCCGCGAAAAACCTTTACACAAAAACAATCCTTGTTCCATTTATAATTCGCGGCTAAAGCACGCTCCTACAGTTATCGTTTGTACGCCCCTACAATTTACCATCCGTACGATCTTACAATTTACCGCCTGTACGCCCCTACAATTTACCGCCTGTACGATCTTACATTTACCATCCGTACGATCTTACATTTACCTCCGTAGATCCTCTCTTAAAGTGCAAGGCATACTTATGCCTCCACTTTATTTTTAATGGTATAAAAACGACTTCCATCAAATACTTGTCCAGTTTTGAACATACCGTGGATTGCATGTAATAACTTACGCATCACCGCACAGATAGCCTGTACTTTTTTCAAGCGATTATCATCAATTAAGTGAGTGTAATAGGCTTTGATATGGGGTTCATGTCGTGTTGCAACTAATGCCGGCATATAGAGTGCTTGCCGAATATATTTGTTACCCGCTTTGCTAATGCGAGGCTTTTTCGACACACTACTACCTGACTCAAAATGCCTAGGATCTAAACCCGCATGGGCCACCCATTGTTTTTGATTCATATCCCGAGGTAAGAACATTAGTTCAGATAAAATTTGAATACCACTCGCTTCTGCAATTCCTTTGATACTGGTTATTAAGCGAAAAGCCTCTGCCAACTCCTCATGTTGGAGGATGAGTGATAGCGCACTATCACGAAGGGCCAAGATTTGAGACTCTAAAACAAGTATTAAGTCATCAGTATGGCCAATCACTATCCTAGGAGTCCCTTTTATTGCCGTTAACGCATGCAGTTGATTTTTTGTTTGTGATTTTAATTTACTCAACGCTGCTATTCGCCTGGATATAGCTCTTAAGCTAATTAGTTCATCAGCAGGACATTGCCAAGATTCAAACGGCATGAGTTCACAATAAGTTGCTAATATTTCAGCATCAATGGCATCTGTTTTACTGCGTTTCATTAAAACATTAGCAAAGCTATGAGATACTTTTGGATTGAGAACCATCACGTCACTATTTTTGGTTAGACTTAATGCAAGCGCTAAATCAAAATGATAAATACCTGTAGCTTCGATACAAACTTGGCTGTGACCATTCAATTTGGAAAGTTGTTTAATAATTAATTTATGCCCTGAACTGGTATTTTCAAAGGTTTTAGTTTTGCGAAACACTCCTTTTACACTAACAGCCATGACTAATTCTTTATAACTCACATCAATACCGACATAATTCATTATTAGAGCCCACCCGTTGATTTGTTATGATGATCTCTGGTTTCCCAACCCTGACACTTCATCTACCGTCCTTGTGAATGCAGACTCAGAAGCGTGAGCTTACAGGTCTCAGATCCTCCGCGGCATGGATGACGAGGGTGGGGAGCCAATCTACATACAAGCTCAAGGCTTAAGGAGCGGACGGCTTCCCCAGAAATTAGTTATTACTATAATTGATTTTTCTCTCAAGTAACGCTGTATTTAAGAGACGGAGTTAATATACAAGGAGCGCGCTTTAGCCGCGAAGAGCTCAAAAAAACTAGTGACGAGAAATGAGTCTCCCTCTGTTTTATGACTTTAACAATTCAGTTAAATACGACCAATCAAAGTGAGGACCAGGATCTGTTTTTCTTCCTGGAGAAATATCTTCATGACCCTTTATTAGGCTTGTATTCACGTTTGCATAAGTATCACATATGCTTTTAATGACGTCTGCTAGTTGCTGGTATTGTTCTTTTTCAAAGGTTTTATCATCACAGCCTTCCATCTCAATACCAATCGTAAAGTCATTACAACATTCACGGCCATCCCAAGATGAAACTCCAGCATGCCAAGCGCGTTGGTGAAAGGGAACATATTGAATTATTTCGCCAGAACGACGGATTAATAAATGTGCAGATACTTTTAGTGTTGAGATCTCTGCAAAATACGGATGTGCAGCTGGATCTAATTGGTTTAGAAATAAATCATTAATCCATCCGCCACCAAACTCGCCAGGAGGCAGACTGATATTGTGAATAACGATACCACTAATATCATCACTGTCAGGTCGTAAATCTTGATTAGGAGATGGATGGAAACCTATTCCATCAATCAAACCTAACTCACGGTCAATCTGCAATTTTTACTTCCTAATTCCATGTAAGACCATACGAGTTAAGCTAATCACACCTACCAATTTTCCATTTTCCATTACTGGAGATCTTGACAGCTTTAAGCGTTCCATTAAACGAGCACAATAACGGATATCCATTGATGCATCTACTGTAATCGCAGGTTTGATCATAATTTCATATACATTCACCCGTTCAGGTGATTTATCTTGTGCTAAAACATGATGTGCAATATCTGACATTCGAACCACACCATATTCATCATCGTCATGGCGTTTATCAACAATTAACATCTTGTTCTTGATACTCTTCATCTGTGTCAAGGCATCCGAAATCGTCGTCATGCCATCAACAATATCAATTTCAGGCCGCATAACATCACGCACTCTTACTATTTCTCTAGGCTTCATTTAAATTTCATCCTCTACAATATTTTGTAATGTTTGAATTTGATGTGAGACACCCACCGCATCTTCAACATCGATTTGAATAGCAATACCGGTTCCTGGTTTTTCATCAAATTGGCCAGCGTGCTCAATCGTTTCTAAAATATGTCGGCTCAGATGCTCTTCAACAAGAAATAAAACAACATCTCGCTGGGTCTCTAGGCTCAAACCAAAAAAGGTTTTACTTTTATTAACGCCCTCTCCACGTGCATTGTTAATAATAGTAGATCCTGTTGCACCAGCTTCTCTTGCAGCGTCTAATACTTCGTCTGTTTTGCTATCTTCTACAAAACAAATAATCAATTTAAAATGCATTATTGCTTCTCCTTACTCTCAGTATTTATTTGTTTTTTTTCACGCCATTCTGATAACTGAGCATAAGCCATCACACTCATAATTGGGAATAAACTCGCAAAAGCGATTAAACCAAACCCATCTAATAATGGACTTCGCCCAGGCACTGTTGATGCCAAACCTAAACCTAAAGCGGCAACCAAGGGTACGGTTACTGTTGAAGTCGTCACGCCACCCGAATCATAAGCTAAGGCAATGATTAACTTAGGGGCATAGAATGTCTGAATAATCACGATGACATAGCCCGCCATGATGTAGTAATGCAGCGGTGTGCCTGTAATGATCCTGAATGTTCCTAATGAAATGCCGACAGCGACACCGATAGCTACTGCAATACGCAAACCCCAGACAGATATCGCGCCACCTGATACTTCTTCAGCTTTAATCGCAACAGCCAGTAATGATGGCTCGGCAATGGTTGTTGAAAAACCAATCGCTGCAGCAAAGATATATACCCACATATAATCGCCCCAATGTACAACATCAGGGATGGTAGCTAAACCTGCGTAAATAAAAGCAGGATCGGTTAACTGCGATGCCATCAATTTGCCAATAGGAAATAATGCTTGTTCTAAACCTTGCAGAAATAAAACCAAACCAATCAACACATAGAAAAAACCAAACAAGACTTTTTTAAGGTTAGGAATAGGTTTTCTAATCACTAATAATTGAAAGCCAAAAATAATAACGGCAATAGGAACAACATCTTTTAATGTGCTCAACAAGCCATTGCCTAGGGTGATCACAAAATCCATCAGAACATCATCCCGTAAGCCATCACAAAGATCATCGGCGTTAATGAGGCTAAGGCAATTAAACCAAAGCCATCAATCATCGGATTTCGGCCTTTAATACTTGATGCCAATCCAACACCTAATGCGGTAACTAACGGTACGGTAATGGTTGAGGTTGTAACACCACCAGAGTCATAGGCAATACCAATAATCTCTGCTGGAGCGATGGTTGTCATCAAAACAACACCAATATATCCACTGATAATAAGGTAATGAATTGGCCAACCTTTGATTATCCGTAATACACCAATCAAAATCGCAAAACCGACTGAAATGGCAACGGTATATCGTAATCCAGTTGCATAACTATTCATTGCGACATCAGTGTGTTCAATCACACCGCCGATAGCAGCCACACTTGCAGCCTCTTGAGCAACGGCAATTAAAGCAGGCTCAGCAACCGTTGTACCGAAGCCAAGTGAAAAGGCAAATAACAATAACCAAAACACACTTCCTTTGCGCGCAAAAGCATAGGCCATACTTTCACCAATGGGAAACAAGCCCATTTCCAAACCTCGGATAAAAAAGGTTAAGCCCAACATAACGAGCAACACACCACCCAATATCTCCCCTAAATTTGGGATAGGTTGCTGTAATACGACTAATTGAAAGAAGGCGATAACCGCAACGATAGAAGCCAGATCACGCGCACTATTCAAAAAATAGCCTAAAAAGATAGAAAATTGCGCTCTCACCCGTTACCCTAATTACCTTTAATCTTATAAATGTAAGCGTTGAACATGACGATAGAAAATACCATTCCTGCTCAGCTCATTAATTCTCAGGTCAAATTAGCATTACAAGAGGATGTCGGTCAACAAGATTTAACCGCTGACTTAATTCCTGTTGATACAGTAGCAACTGCAACCATTATTACACGTGAGAATTCAACACTCTGCGGTCAAGACTGGGTCAATGAAGTGTTTAAAGAACTCGACCCCAACATCAGTATTCAGTGGTCATTTTCCGATGGCGATGAGATGCAAGCTAATGATGTTATTTGCACGTTACATGGTCCAGCTCGTACCCTACTTACTGGGGAAAGAACGGCCATGAATTTTATGCAAACCTTATCATCAACAGCAACACTAACAAAAAAGTATGTCACTCTCGTTGCAGGGCTTCCTGTTCATATTCTAGATACGCGTAAAACGATACCAGGACTACGACTCGCTCAAAAGTATGCTGTACGCTGCGGCGGCGGATATAATCACCGTGTCGGCTTATATGATGGCGTCTTGATTAAAGAAAACCACATCAATGCTGCCGGCTCTATTTCAGCAGCCGTTGCACAAGCAAAAAGATTACACTCTGGAATTGATATAGAAGTTGAAGTAGAAAACTTTGATGAGCTTGAGCAAGCACTTCATGCTGGTGCTGATATTATTCTTCTCGATAACTTTGATATACCAGAACTGAAAAAAGCAGTTGAACTTAACCAAGGTCAAGCAAAGCTGGAAGCCTCAGGTGGAATCACAATAGAGGCATTACGCTCCATCGCCGAAACAGGCGTTGATCGTATTTCTATTGGCGCACTGACTAAAGACATTCAGGCAGTTGATTTGTCTATGCGTTTTGAATAAATGACAGCACTAGAAACTAGCATCCCTATCCCCAACTTGAAGCAATAACAGAGGATAACTCCTCTTTAATCTGGCCTGATAGCTCTGTCTCGCCTGCAGCAGGTGCTCCAAAACTGGCCATCGCTTGTACAAGCAGGTCAAGTTGATTGTTAATCAAGGCTTCTCCTGAACTTAGTTCAATGACATCAAGTTCATGTCTGCCATTGCCACCGTACCAGTTCTTAACCGTAATATCATCGTCACTACCCAGTACGCTTACTTTTAGATCGCGCCCTGCTTGTTCAAACCAAAGTTGTTCGCTGGTAATATCATCACCAAATTGTAGTGTGTCTGTGCTATTTGAATCAGGATCATAATTCCTCACAGTGTCATGGCCATCACCACGCCCAAATAGGTAGGTGTCATCACCGGTGCCACCACTGAGTTTGTCATTCCCTTGTCCTCCATTGAGGGTGTCATTGCCAGAACTTCCCCACAGTACGTCATTTCCTGCCTCGCCATTAAGTTCTGCATCATGGTAATCATAGTCAGCACTGGTGAGATCAACAATGTCATCGCCTGCGCCCATATTAAAACGTTCAATGCTTTGTACACGTGGGCCGCCGCCATTTGGCAGGGGACTGAGTGCATCATCTAGGAAGATGGCATCATTACCATCACTGCCTTGGGCGGTATCTATACCTTCGCCGCCATCAAATAAGTCATGACTGCGTTGCATGGCGGTGATGCTAACCCGTTCGCCTGTTCCTCTTTTACCTAGGCTTCCAGCATTAAATGCACTGAACTCCTCTGTCCAACTGGCATCTTCAGAGATAACAAGTGTGTCATCACCTGAACCACCTTGTAACCAGTCACTACCTATTCCGGCAATAAGTGTGTCATTTCCTGCACCACCAATGAGCACGTCATCACCTTCACCACTGTTAATAACATCAGCATGCTCGGTTCCTGTTAAGGTTTCATTGCCAGTGCCGCCAATAATTTCTGGATTAATGTCGTTGATGGTCAGTGTAAATTGGCTCTCTGCTGTGAGACCAAAACTATCGGTGGCAGTGACATTTATAATGTACTCACCTGATGCATCGAGTGGCGCGGTGCCGGAGAATGTGTGACTTTGTGCATCAAAGCTTAACCAGTCTGGTAAATCACTACCATCAGTTAAAGTGACTGATAAGCTTAAGGTATCGTCTTCATCACTGTCAGTAAAGGTATCAATCGGTAATTGGTAACTGAATGAGCTATTTTCATCACCGATTTTATTTATTAATACATTATTCAATATTGGGGCTGTATTTAAGCTTACTTTATGTACAAATTCTCTACTCCATACTGTGCCGTCATTAAAGTAGAACTGTTCTAATTGGTAGCCTGCAGTTCGATACCAGTCAGTAATTTTAATTTGGTCACGGCCATTTTCATGACTCAAAATGAGATCATTCTCTTGCCGAGTGACCGTTAGATCACTGGCCACTATTCCTAGGCCAAATTTAAGTATGTCATCGGAGCCCAAGCTTTGCCCTAACTCCGTAATCGTATCAAAACCATCACCTAAATTAAACAGGTAGGTATCGTTATAATAACTTCCTGTTAAGCTGTCTGTGCCCGTGCCGCCGTGTAAGGTCGTGTCGTTACTATGGGTTGATGCCGTTAAGATATCATCACCGGCATCACCATGAAGGGTGTCATTATGACCACTGGAGGTTATTTGGTCATTGCCTCCTCCCCCGTTAATTATGTCGGTACCACTGCTACTTGTTATTACATTATCTAACTCATTTCCAACTAATACTCCTGACAAATCTGAGCCGACTAAATTAGCTGTATCACCTGCTGCAAGAAAGCGAATATGTTCATCATCTAATACAGCCTGCACTTCAGTTGTAATCGTTAATGTTCCTAGCGCTTCACCCAAAAATGACCAACTACCCCGCCAGCCAGTTTGTTGTAGCTGCCCTTGGCTTACTCGATTAAATTCAATAACATCGATAAGACCATCAACAGCATGTGCATCAATAGCTTGTTGCATCAACCCTTCCATCACGGTAAAGTCGAGTACTAATCTGTTGTCTACAACATTGAGTTCGATACCATCAATCAGAGGGGCTAGGCGTGTCTGCAGTAACAAGCCATCGTATATAGATTGTTTTAAAGCGTCATATGCCTGCTCAACAAAGGTAATTTGTTGTTCGCTGAGTGTTAGGTTGGTTTCATCTAGGTAAAGCTCACTAGGCAGTATTGCATCAGGGTATTGATACGTAACGGTTCGGCTAGTATTACCTGTTCCTATACTTACTAATGCATCATCTATTTCAGTATCCGCATCGTTGTTTTGTTCTTGTATGGAAAAATCAAAGAATTGTTGATTATTAAACACTTCTAACATTTGTATTTTGGCCAATACGTCCACATTACGTCTATCTGGAAAACGACCTACAGCAAGTTCATCTGCTGCATAGTAGGGTGATATATCGAGATCTTCATCTTCGCTGTTGGCTGTGTCTAGTACGATGTCGACATCTTTAGGTTTGGTGATTCTAAATTTTAGTGTGCTGCTTGTTTCACCTATTTGGGCATCGTCTATTCTGTCGGTGAGTTGTTTAAAGTTGGCTGTGTCTGCCCATGCATCTAATAGTCCATCAAGTTGGGCGAGTTGCTCTTCTTTGCTGCTGGCATTGCTATAGGTTTCTAATAAGTTTGCTAATGTGGGGCTGAGCGCTGATGCTTGTTTTAAGTCACGTATATCGCCTGATCCGGTCATATCAGGCAGGGATTGCAATGCATAAGGGATGACTATGGTGTCGGTGAATTCACGGTGGAAGTTGTTGACGGCTAGGTTTAGGCTGGCTGCGGCGCCGGCGGTGCTAGTGGTGCCATCATTAAAGGTAAAGCTACCTGCTGCTATCGCTTGGTTATTATGGTCTAGGTTTTGTAATACATTTTCACCTGCAGTGGTGATACTTTGAATATTGAGTTGCTCTAGAGTTTTGAGTTCATTGTTTTGACTGATGCCATCTTGGTTCAGATCTTGCCATATGCGTAGATTTGCAAATTCAGTATCATTTACATCTACTAGTCCATCTTGATTTGAATCTAAATCAGCAAGTGCATCAAAACCATTAGTGGCAAGCTCGCCATTGCTTTTGAGGGTGCTATCACCAAACAGTTCACGTCCAGTGTCGATGGTGCCATTATTGTTACGGTCGAGTACTAATAATCCATCATCAGGGGCTATCCAGCCGGTGGCTGTTTTTTGATTGTCGGCGTTGTGATCGAATAATACACTACCATCAGCTGGGGTGGTTTCTATTCCGTCGCCGTCGAGGTCTAATACTAGTGGGTCACGACGGAATACGAAGTCTAGGGCGGATTGAAGATGCGTGTGTACTAATTGATTAATATCTGAAGAACTACTTGTAAAATCATTTATAAACTCAACGATTCCACGTTCAGTAGCATTCAAGAGGTGAAGTATTCCAATTTCGAGAGCACCAATATCATCGCCAGTAGCCATGGATTTTTTTATAATCTGGCGGCCTATATTCTGTAATACATCATCCCACCAAGATTCCAACGTTCCATGTTCGTTAAAATAAATATCCCTCTCTTCATTTAAGTCTCGGAAGTGAGAAATCAAATCTTTAAGTGAGACATTAAGCTTGTCATTACTATTTGAAGTATGGGTATAAGCTGCAACTAAATCTTCAAACTGACTAATATCATCCCCATTAATTAATGCATTTAAATAGGGTTTTAACTCTTCATCAACCTCACTATTTACTCCAAGAACTGATGGGTTTGCTAATTCAACTCCATTTTCGGATAAGCGCTGAATAGTCAATGCTAATGAAATATTGGCCAGGCCAAGTTCTACCACTCGTGTTTCATAAAAATCATACGCAAACCTTTCAATTCCGCTGTTGGCCCCCATGCCCAATGATGTAAATTCAACGTGTAAACCCTGCGCCAATGCTTGCTCTATTAATTCGCTTTTATGGGTATTAATATCACCATTCAACACACTGAATTTCCCACTTTCAATAACTAACTTTTCAATAGAATCATTAAGCCCATATCCAGCACCCAAATCAGCATGGACACCCCATAATGCTTGTTCAAAAATATTAGCGGGCAAATGACCATTTTCATCTCGTAATGATTCCAATGGAAAGTTAGAACGTTCTTCATTTAAAGCTGTAAAGTGATAAATTTTATTCGCTGAGGTCACTGATAATTCAAGGTCTATCCCAATATTAACTGAGTTAGCAAGGCCAATAGAGGCAACGGTGTCATACAAAATGACATTATCTAACACAACTTTACCACTAGCAATTTGCTTCTCATATTGTGTATGCATCTGATTGATAAAATCTCGCGCTGCCGCTGCACCACGACTAAAACCAGCAATATCGATGTAGAGAACTTGAGTGTCAGCAATGTCTCTAATAAATGGTGATACTTTAGTCATCATCTGACTAACTTGATTATGTACCCCTGTTTCCCCTATTCCGAACCCTCCTCCCACGCTATTATAAAATTCGGTTTTCTGAGCTTGTCCAGACTTCACCAACTCTATTTGCAAGTCAGTTAAAGGTTCGGTGCCAGAACCTTCTTGATATAAATCTATATAACCCTGCTCTGCATATAATGTTCGTAACTTGGCAATATTAGTTTCCGAACTATCACCAATCTTTATATCATTATCCATATTATTGTATGTGCCATCAAAACCAGCGTAAATTCTCACAATCTCAGTCATTACTCTCTTCCTTGTTAATAATGTTATTAGTTAAAAATTGCTTAAACTGTTCCCACCTTGTGGGTTTGGCTTGATAATCGCGATAATAATCTTGATAGGGTATCCAAGCATCACCAATCTTATGATCAGGAATGCCAATGCAACGTGACTCATCAATTTCAATGTCAATATCTAAGCTCACACTGTTAATCACATCTACCCCATTCACATCTGATGCCACCACAGGCTCACAGGCAAAAGTAGTGATCTCATCACCATCCTTAAGTCTTTTAAAAACATCGTAATGTTTCGTATAACAAACAATTTTACTGCCTGTCGCCATCTGATAATGTGCTTTATCAGTGTTAACACCAGCAATAAGTCGACCAAGGCCGCTACTACCACCTTTACTGCCAATATAAGTATTAAAAGGCCTTGGATT
>ENA-OSET01005227-OSET01005227.1-sediment-metagenome-genome-assembly--contig:-NODE-5227-length-11067-cov-3.211101_pt1 | contig 11067 bp, 10 predicted proteins | sample MGYA00237882_ERZ534229 | MGnify/ENA primary metagenome ERZ534229 (study PRJEB26408, sample SAMN06266212) | sediment metagenome | isolation source: Hudson Canyon methane seep mesocosm | place...
GGCAGAGGCAGCAAAGGCCACTATGGTTATGACGATCAGGATAACCGCAGCGGCGGCGACGGTCGGATCGGTGTTTTCACGGATGCCGTTCCACATGCGTCGCGGCAGGGTGTAGACGTTGAATTTCGAAATGAACAAAGTCACCACAATCTCGTCCCAGGACAGGATGAAGGCGAACAACGCGCCGGCAAACACGCCCGGACGGATTGATGGCAGGATCACCCGGCGCATGGTGGTTGAGCTGGACGCCCCAAGATTACGCGAGGCTTGTTCCAGTTTTGGATCAAAATTCGCCAGCGATGCACTTACTGTGATGAGGACCATGGGCGTTGCCAAAATGGTATGCGCCAGGATCAAGCCCGGATAGCTGTCCAATAATCCCAGTGGTATCCACAGACGATAAAACGCCATCGCCGAGACAATCTGAGGGATAATCAACGGCAGCAAAAGGAAGGCCCGCACCAGCTCGCTGTATTTCGACGTAACCCGCCACAAGCCGATGGCACACAGGGTTCCCAACACGGTGGCCAAAGCTGATGTGCTTAGGGCAATGATCGCACTTTGGCCAAAACTGGAGAGCCATTCCGGGCTGGTGAACAGGTTTTCAAAATGGCGCAGCGAGAACTCGCCCTTGGGCATCGACAGGAACCGCTTGGGGGTCAGGGATACCGGGATGGCGACTAGGGCGGGAAGCACCAGGAACAGCAGCAGAACCCATGCGCCAACGCGGTTAAACAAGGCCAGAAACGACGGCTTCATGATGTGCTCCCCCCAAAGACGGTGCTCAGCTTCATGAATTTTGACATCAGATAGAGCATCGCCAAAACCCCAAACAGCATCAGCGAGGCCAGCATTGCGGCGGTGCCCCATTTCAGCGTCACCAGAAGCTGCACCGAGATGTATTCAGCCACCATCAAGACTTTGCCACCGCCCAGAACGGCTGGGGTTACGTAAAACCCAAGGCTCAGGATGAAGACCAGCAGCGCTGCGGCCACGATCCCCGGTTTGGTCATCGGCAGGTAGATGCGAAAGAATGTCTGTTGTCCGCTGGCACCTAGATTGCGCGAGGCACTCATGACCCGAGTGTCCAACGTCTGCATGTTCACCAGCATCGGCAACACTGCATAGGGCACCATGTAATGCACCATACCAATCAGAACGCCCAGCTCGTTGCGCATAAATGCGATGGGTTCGGCAATGACACCAATGGCCTCTAGCCCGTTGTTAACCAGACCATTGCGGCCCAGCAACATCAGCCAGGAGAAGGTCCGAACTAGAATGGAAATCCAAAAAGAAACCAACAACAGCGTCAGCATCAGATGCTGTTGTTTTTGGTGGGCGTGAACCATCGCATAGGCGATGCAATACCCCAGCATCACGCTAAAGGCTGTGGTCACTACGCAAATCCGAACCGTAGTCCAAATGATGCGGGCGATTGTGTCACTTGTGACGAGCTTTTCGAAGTTCTGCAAACCCGGCTGCGGTTCGGTCACGCTTAGCCAAAGAATGTTCAGGATCGGACCCAGATACAACAGGACCACCAGTGCCAAAAAAGGGGCGACGAGCAACCAACCGGGGCTGACATATTTGCGAAGAACATTGGTCACGAAAACCACCCTTCAAAAGAGACAAGAGATCGGTGCCACGCCCGTAAGGCGCAACACATCAAAGATGCAGCCCAGCTATCTAGAGGATCAGCCGGGCTGCTAGGGAGGCGTTAGCTGATCGCCTCGAGGAAGGCATTCACTGCATCGCCGCTGTTTTCCCCCCACCATTCGGGGTCGCTGAATGCGATTTTGTCGATGTTGAGTGCTGACGCGATGGCATAGGGTTGCTGATCCTCGGGAATGTCGGCAAAGACTTCCGGATTAGAAGGTGTCATGCCGAGACAGTTCAACAGTTCTAGTTGCGCCGCAGGCTCTTGCGCGATCGAGATAAACTTCATCACCATGTCGCGACCAGCCGGGTTGCCCTTGGGCACGATATAGGCCCCCGGCATTGCCAAAGCTTGGTTCATCACCAGTTTATACCGCCCATCGGTATCATTTTCGATGTTGCGCCCGCGGTTCTGCCAGACCATCCCCATCGAAACTTCGCCATTCACCACCATAGAATGCGCTGCGGATCCTGAACCCCAGTACAGGCTGTCGTCCTTGATCGATTTGATCTTGGCCAATGCCCGTTCCATGTCCAGCGGGTACAACGCATCTTTGTCAACGCCATCCGCCATTAACGCGGCCTCAAGCGAGCCATTGGCCCATTTGTACAGCGACCGTTTGCCAGGGTATTTTGCGATGTCAAAGAAGTCCGCCCAAGAGGTTGGTGGATTGTCGCCAAAAACTTCGGTGTCATAGACAAAGGCATAACCGTAGAGGATTATCGAAACCCCATACTCCAATGTGTACTGCGGCAAGGATTTGGCCTTGTCGACAACACTGTAATCAATGGCCTCGAGGTGGCCCGACGGTCCTAGAGCCACGGCATCAAACAAATCGGCATCACACACGTCAGCGGTGACATTGCCACTGTCGACCATCTCCTTGATCTTACCCTGTAGCGGGCCAGAGGTGTCAAACCGCAGCGGCATGCCGGTCTGCTCGGTAAATGGCTGACCAATTGCATTGCCATGGCATTCTTCTGATTGCCCGCCCCAATTCCACATGACTATTTGTTTGGCGGCGGCTTCCGCGTCACCAACCATGACAGCGCTGGTTGCAACCCCTGCCATCGCACAAAGAGTCAGAAACGAGCGGCGGCTCAACTTTCCTGATTGAAACGCTTCGGCGCCTTCTTTCAGGGTCTCACGCATGAACTTTTTGTCTTGCATATTGGTACTCCTTGTTGGGTTTTGGCGGTCTGATGGTTTGGGCTGGTTGTTGGGCCTCTGTTATGCCGCCTTTGGGTATTCGAGTAATTTGTGCTGCCTGTAGGTAATCGAGTGGTTGCCAGTGCTGTCACATCTCAAGACTGACGGGTGCGTCGTCGTCCCACATCAGGTCGACTTTCTGCCCCTCCTTCAGGTCGTAACGATTGCGCCAGGAATCGATATCAACCTCCAGCTCTTCAGCCTCTGGAACGTTCAGCCCGGTTACGATGATCCGCTGCATCGAGCCGAAATATGTGATCGAACGGATCTCTCCTGACATCCGCACCGCTGTGCTGCCCTTTCCAGTCGGGCAAATGTCGATCTTTTCTGGTCGCAACGCATTAAGCCCGGCCGCGTTCTCCAGAAAATTACTCTTGCCCAAAAAGGATGCGGAAAACCGTGTGGTGGGACGCTCATAGAGCTCCAGTGGAGTTCCGACCTGCTCAATTGCCCCGTCGCGCATGATGACAATGCGATCGGACATCGACAGCGCTTCTTCTTGATCATGGGTCACGTAAATGAACGTGGTGCCTACGCGGCGGTGAATCTCTTTCAGTTGCTCCTGGACTTCGACCCGGAGTTTTTTGTCCAGTGCGCCAAGCGGCTCGTCCAACAACAAGACCGGAGGCGAGAAACACAGCGCCCGCGCCAGGGCAACCCGTTGCTGTTGCCCCCCCGACAATTGGCCAGGTTTGCGATCGCCGAACTCCTGCAACTGCACAAGATCCAACATCTCGTCCACGCGCGCCTTAATTTCGGCTTTGGGGCGTTTGCGGACATCCAGTGCATAGCCGATGTTTTCCCGGACGGTCATATGTGGAAACAGAGCGTAACCCTGAAACACCATGCCGAAATCTCGCTTTTCTGGCGGCACCCCTGCGATTGAGGTGCCATCAAGCAAGATATCCCCCGAGGAAATATCCAGAAACCCGGCGATCATCATTAACAGGGTCGTCTTGCCGGACCCAGATGGACCCAACAAGGTCAGAAATTCACCTTTACTAATTTCCAGATCTATATTGTTGACCGCCTGAAATGCGCCGAACTTCTTGCCAAGTTGGCGAATTTGCAAACTGCCCTGAGTGTTGCTCACGGTCGGCATATCAGTTGTCCGATCCGCGCAGGTTTAACCTGTTGCGGGCCTCCTGCGGGGAAACCGCGCGACCGCCCATGCGTTCAATAATCTCAACAGCCCGGCTGACCAACTGGCCGTTGGTGGCCAAAACGCCGCGATCCAGATAGATATTATCCTCTAGCCCAACGCGGATATTTCCACCCATTGCCACAGCCGCCGCAGCCATCGGCATTTGCATGCGCGAGATGCCAAAACTGGCCCAACTGGCATCCAACGGCAGGTGGTCCTTCATCACCTTCATCGTATCCACGCTCTGATCTGCCCCCCATGGAATGCCGAGGCAAATTTGAAAGGACGGTGGATCAGCAATCAGCCCCTCTGCGATCATTTGGCGGGCAAAGCGGATGTGGCCTAGCTCGAACACTTCCAACTCGGGTTTCACCCCCCACTCAAGGGTCAGTTCAGCCATTTTACGCAATGTCGGCGGGGTTGAGATGTAGATCTCATCACCGTCACCAAAGTTCAGTGTCCCACAGTCCAGCGAGCAAATCTCTGGCAGACATTCCTTGATATGCGCAAGCCGTTCTTCGGGGCCAATCATGTCTGTGCCCGGTCCGGGCAAAGCCGGATCTTCTGCTGAGGGCACCCAGTCCCCCCCCATGCCAGCGGTGAGGTTGATGACGACATCCGTGTCACTGTCACGGACACGATCCACGACTTCTTTAAACAATTTTGGGTCGCGCGATCCTTTGCCGGTTTCCGGGTCACGTACATGAATATGCGCGATCGCAGCTCCTGCCTTAGCGGCCTCAATTGCGGCGTCGGCGATCTCTTTTGGGGTGACAGGAACATGTGGGCTTCGACCTGTTGTATCGCCCGCTCCAGTCACCGCGCAGGTGACAACAACTTCGTAATTCACACGCATTCTCCCTCTATTTAACCCATTTTGGGCTCCAATTGAGTTGACAATGTCGAAAATTCGCCGAAATGTGACTCTGGAAGGCGAATTTTTATACCAAGTCTGGAAATTCAGTAAGAATGAAAGAACTGTCCGAACAGGCGAAAATGAACCAACCAGTCACCCGGCATTGGTTTGTTCTTATCCCGCGCTTCAATATGTTCGCGCTGTCTGGATTGTTGGAACCCGCCCGCGTTGCAAACTATCTGTCGCCAAAACCGCTGTACTCACAGAACTTCATTTCGTTTGACGGCGAGGTGATTTCTGCCAGCAACGGAATGACAATTAATTGCGAACAGCCTCCTAGTAAAATTGACCGCAATGACGTGGTTTTTGTCGTCGGAAGCTGGGGCTGCGAACATTATAATAACACCAAAATGCTGCCTTGGATTCGGCTGCAATCGCGCAGTGGCGTACGTCTGTGTGCGGTCGAAATGGCCAGCTACATTTTTGCCCGCGCCGGATTATTGGCTGGTAAGTTGGCAACCACGCAATGGTCCTATTTGGCAGGATTTCATGAACAGTACCCGGATACCATTGTCTCCGAGCAACTGTTCACCGAAGACGGATTAATGATGTCCTGTAGTGGCGGAGGTTCCTGCGTTGATCTGATGCTGTATCTGATTCAGAAAGACCACGGCAACGCCCTTGCTGGCGAAATTTCAGACCAGATACTGCACCACCCAGTGCGGCCCGGAAATACCCCACAGCGTAAAACTCTAGGCCGCAGGCTTGTGACTCTGGAACCTGGGGTACGTGCAGCGATTGACCTGATTGAAAGAAATATGAGTGAGCCACCCAGCGTACCAGAGATTGCCGATACGATCGGGATTTCTCAACGGCAGCTGGAACGGCAATTCAACAAGGCCGTTGGCTGTACTGTGGTCCAATTCGGACTGTTGTTGCGATTGCAGCATTCACGGGTCCTGTTGATCTCGACTGACCTGGGGGTGCGCGAAATTGCAACCGCATCGGGGTTCAACTCGCTATCGCATTTTGCCTATGCGTTTAAAAAGTGTTTTGGTCGCCGGCCTAGCGAGTATCGCCAGGCTTGGCCGGAACAGGATACCACACCGCATTGGCCCGGTACCCTGTCCAAGTTTCTTGAGACGCTTAAGGCGAAGAATGACCTTAAACAATCTCAGAAATGAGCCGATCAGGCAGTGTCGCGGATTGCCCGCAGTACCGCGACGATCTGCTCATCGCGTTTGGCAGCCATTTCTTCAAAGCCGCGATCACCAGCGATGTCGTTGCACCCATCAACCATGCGATCACGCAAGTCCTGGGTCAATTCAGGCGCCTCAAGCCGGGTCCAGGGCAGCTTCAACGCTGGACCGAATTGGTCCAGATTGGTAGCCATGCCGCCTGCCCCACAGGCCACATGAAACGCCATACATTGTCCCTGAACCGCCATCCGCGGTGCAGGACCATTGATCAGGGCAATATCGATATCCTCTGGCGTGGCTTCGCCATTGGCCACCATATGCAGCGCCTCGCGCCACAGTGCCTCTTGCAGACGCGTGGCGACGAAACCCGGGATCTCCTTTTTCAAGGTTAGTGGCGCTTTGCCGGCAATCTCGTAGAATTTCCCGGCCCAGGCCACCGCCTCAGCGTTGGATTGCTCACCGCCAACGATCTCGACCAAGGGCAACAGATACGGAGGATTGAACGGATGGCCGATGACCGTGCGTTCGGGCGTCGCGCATTGGCTCTGGATCTCGCTCATCGTCAACCCCGAAGTCGACGAGCCGATCACCACATCCGCCGTCACAATTTGCCCCAGCTGTTCATAGAGCGCCTGTTTCATTGCAAGGTTTTCCGGGGCGCTTTCCTGGATAAATTGCGCGCCCTCAACCGCTTCGGCCAGATCGTAGACAATACGCAACCGATCCAATGAGGCCCCGGGCGCCAGCCCCAGCGCTGTCAGGCTTTTCCACGCAGTTTCCAGGATCGCCATGAAGGCTGGCGTTTCCGCCTCATCATGCAGGTACAGCGTCACATCATAGCCACGGGCTAGGAAATGTGCCGCCCAACCGCCGCCAATGGGGCCACCGCCAATGCTGGTGACCCGGGTGACGCTTTCAGGATTTGGATAGCTCATCACGTGCCTTTGAAATTGGGTTCACGTTTTTCGACGAAAGCCGCGACGCCTTCGGCCGCATCGCTGGATTTCAACATTTTGCGATAGGTCGGCATCGGGTCGGTGCGCATCTTGTCAAACGCCTGTTCCAGTGGTGCACATTCAATGGCACGCTGCACTTCTTTGACGCTCTGCATCGCCAGCGGAGCCGACCAGGCAATCGACGCTGCCCATTCGCGCGCCGCCTCCATCAGGTTTTCCTTGGGCACCACTTTGTTGACCAACCCATAGTGCGCTGCCTCATCTGCCTTCATGCGGCGACCGAGCAGGAACATTTCCATGGCGATGTTATGCGGGATGCGACGTGGCAGACGCTGCAAAGCACCAGCATCGGGCACGATCCCAAGCGGCATTTCCGGTAAGCCGAATTCAACGTGGTCAGCGGCAATCAACAGATCACAGCCCAAGGCCACCTCGAAACCACCACCAATCACCAGCCCGTTCAACGCGGCAATCACCGGCTTGTTCAGGTTCCAGTTCTCAGTCAGCCCGGCAAAACCGCCGTCGCCATAATCGGCTGTTTCCCACCAATTATCCAGCTGCATCTCGCCCGAGTTCAGCGCCTTCAGATCCCAACCGGCCGAGAACAGTTTATCACCCTCGGCGGTCAGAATTCCAACGCGCAGCTCGGGATCATCGCGCAGTTCGGCAAAGGCTGCGCCCAGGGCCTGGCTCATCGGGATATCGATGGCGTTGACCTTAGGTTTGTTCATTTTTACTTCTAGTACGTGACCGTTGCGGGTCACTTCGACGCCATTTGACATGCGCGCGTCTCCTTTTTGGTCTGAGTTAGGCAAAGGCCGGGATGACTTCGGAGCAGAACAGCTCCATTGAACGTTTCTGTTCGGCATGACCCAGCCCGAGACTGGCGTAGTAGATGAAACTATCGACGCCCAAAGACTCGTATGTTTTCAGCTTCTCGATCACTTGATCGGGAGTGCCGAACATCAGGTTTTCACGCAGCATTTCGGGGTCGTATTCGGCGCGGTTTTCCAAATCTTCCAACGGGATCTGCTTGGCGAAACCGTTCACAACATCATCCAGGTTCTTGAACAGATTCTCAAACTGGCTGAGTTGACGTCGGGCTGCTGCGATTGGCACATGAGCTTGATCTTCGCTCTCATAAAGCGCTGTGTGGCGCATCATTGCGACCTTGGGACGTTTTTTGCCGGGATTATTCGCCATCGCCTCGTCCAGACGCGACAGATACAGTTCGACCTCGCTCATCGGACGGGTCAGTGGCCAAGACTGGATATTGTAGCCATGCTTAACCGCGTAATCAAAAGTGATCGGCGCGCGGGCGGCGACCCAGATAGGCACCTCTTTTTGCACCGGTTTTGGCACCGAAGTCGATTTTGGGAAGCTCCAGAATTCGCCGTTGTGGGTATAATCTCCCTTCCACAACTCCTTCACCGCCGGCAGAAGTTCGTGCATGTAGCGCCAGGCATCGGTTTGCTTCAAACCGGGGTGCATGCGGTCAAACTCGCGCTGATAAGCCCCTGATCCAATTCCGAATTCCAGACGTCCGTCACACAAAAGGTCGGTCATCGCAGCTTCGCCAGCCAGACGGATCGGATCCCAATAGGGCGCGACGGCCACGGCGGTGCCAAGGCGGGCGTTTTCGGTGTGCTCGGCCCACCAAGTCAGCAGTTGGAATGGGTTCGGAGCAATTGTCATCTCCATCGCGTGATGTTCAGCTGACCAGATGATTTCAAAACCACCTTGGTCTGCCATCTTCACCATTTCCAGAGTGTGATCGCGGACGGCCTGCATGCTGACGCTATCGGTGATCCGTTCCAGGTTGATTGCCAGTTGGAATTTCATCTCTACTTATCCTTCAATATCAGCGCATTACGAATGGGTTTGCCATCGGCTCAGATGATGTGTTGACCCAGATGGTTTTGGGACGGGTGTAATCGTACATCGCTTGCATGCCGCTCTCGCGGCCATAGCCCGAGCCACCATTGCCGCCGAACTCGGCAATCGGAGAGACCACGCGGTAGGTATTGACCCAAACGATTCCTGCCCTCACCGCCTTGGCGACCCGCAACGAGCGCGCGCCATCTTGGGTGAAAATTCCGGCAGCCAATCCGTGGACGGTGTCATTGGCCAGTTCAATCACCTCTTCTTCGGTCTTGAACCGCAGCACGCTGAGCACCGGGCCGAACATTTCGGTATCAACAATCCGCATGTCCTGTCGCGGGCACTCGATAATGGTCGGCTCATAGAACGTGCCGCTCATCCCTTTGGGTCGCTTGCCGCCGCACAGCAGCGTGCCGCCTTCCTCTTGAGCAAAGGCGACCTCGCGTTCGACACACTCCAATTGCCCTTGGGTACACAGCGGCCCCATCTGGGTGTCTTCGGCCAGCGGGTCACCAATGCGAATGTCCTTTGCCAAGGCCACCATCCGGTCAAGGAATTCGTCGGCAATATCCTCGTGCAGATACAGCCGTGACCCAGCAACGCAACTTTGCCCTGTGGCTCCGAAAATCCCGGCAATTGAGCCATTCACCGCGCTTTCGATATTGGCGTCGTCAAACACGATAAACGGTGATTTTCCGCCTAGCTCCAACGAGACTTCAGCAAAGTTTTTCGTCGAGTTATGCAGGATATGCCGCGCCGCGCCGGGTCCACCGGTGAATGAGATCCGCGCCACCAGCGGGTGGCTGGTCAAGGTGCTGCCGCAGGGGTCACCATGGCCAGTCACGATGTTTACCACACCGGGTGGGAAACCGGCCTGTTCGATCAACTTGCCGAACTCCAACATCGCGCCCGAGGCATGTTCCGAGGCTTTCAGAACTACAGTATTGCCCGCCGCCAGAGCCGGGCCAATTTTCACCGCCACCAAGAACAATTGCGAGTTCCAAGGTACCACTGCAGCCACCACGCCCAGCGGTTCACGGTCGGTAAAGACGAACATGTCGGGCTTGTCGATGGGCAGGGTTTCGCCACTGATCTTATCCGTACATCCCGCATAGAACTGAAAAAACTCGGCAATATATTTCGCCTGCCACTTGGTTTCTTTCAGCATCTTACCGGTGTCGATCGTTTCAGTTCGGCCCAGGTCTTCGGACTTATCGGCCAATAAATCAGCTAACCGACGCAAGTACTTGCCGCGTTCTGTCGGGGTCAGTTTTGACCAGGGGCCGGTCATGAATGCGCGATGCGCCGCGCGGACGGCTCGATCGACATCCTGCGCAGTGGCTTCTGGAACTTGGCTCCAGATCTCGCCGGTAGCGGGATTCACACTGTCAAATGTATGGCCATCGGAAGCACTGGTCCATTCGCCGTCAATCAGCATTTTGTAGGATTTGATTTCGGCCATGTACGTCACCCCTTTGTTGTTTCGAATCCCATTCTTGGATCGAAACACCGTCGACACATGCGATTTTTCGACGCTGAGCGACGAAAATTACCAACGCTACACTGTCGCATGGCGCCTAGGCTTGTCTCAGGAGGCGCTCAGATGGAAAATAAACTTCAGGTAATCGGTGACCCGCTGGTGATTGGCGGGCGTACTTTGTCCCTGTCCAGAGCCATGCGTGCGGGTGATTTCGTGTTTTTGACGGGGCAGATTCCAATGCGGAATGGATCCCCTATGACGACCGGAACTATCGAAGATCAGACCCGTGCGGTTTTGGACGATATCAAGGCAACTCTGGAGCTTGCCGGTTGCAAATTGTCAGACGTTGCCAAGGCGATGGTCTGGCTGCGGTCCCGCGATGATTTTCCCGGGTTCGATACAGTTTATGGTGAGTATTTCCCCTCAAGCCCGCCTACCCGCTCGGCTGTGGTCAGTGAACTGCTGGTAGATGTGCGGGTCGAGGTCGAAGTGATGGCGTATCGCCCACTTGAGGAGGGTGCATAAATGCCGTTGATTTCTTCTGATGGGACTGCGTTTGAGCGATCAGGCCCAGTTGGGAAACCCACCGTGATTCTGGTCCACGGGCTTGGCCTGAACCGCGACGTCTGGCAGTGGCAGCTGCCTGAACTGACCAAAAACTACGATGTGATAATCTATGATCTGT
>ENA-OSET01005228-OSET01005228.1-sediment-metagenome-genome-assembly--contig:-NODE-5228-length-11066-cov-18.560197_pt1 | contig 11066 bp, 7 predicted proteins | sample MGYA00237882_ERZ534229 | MGnify/ENA primary metagenome ERZ534229 (study PRJEB26408, sample SAMN06266212) | sediment metagenome | isolation source: Hudson Canyon methane seep mesocosm | place...
TCCAAACTCTGTTCTAACGCAGCTTGAAAACGATCAGATTCAACCATTTCCATTAAAGTCAGTTTCATTTTTTCAGTGAAGGGTTCTTTTAAGGGTACCAAGGCTTCTTCACCCCCCATCATTTGCAGCATCCCGCCAAATGATGACTCCATAATTGATGACACCAGACCTTCATAGACTTTATCGTAATCAACAGCTTCCATTAAAGGTTCCAAATTGAGAACTTGTCCACCCTGCTTCTCTTCGGTATGAATAAATTGCTCAATATTTTCTACGGTAAAGAATTGATTCATCATTAAATCTTTAATCGATGACTTAAACTCTTCAAACCGGTTTGGAATAACACCAGAACCATAGAGTAATGGCACCTTTTCAAACAACATATGTATTGCTATCCAGTTCGTAATGGCACCCGATAAGGCAAAAAAGCCGATGGATTTCATCAATTCTGACTGTACAGGACAAAAATAGCCCGTAGCAATAATGCCTAATGCGATTAAATTGGTTAAAAAGCTTTTATTAAATATTTTTTTCATTTTCCCTAAACTAAAGAATAATCAAGTGATCGTTAATTATTTCCACTGAATATCAAACATCCAGAACAATAATATTATTTGTTATTATAAATGATGTAATGGCATTAAAAAAATAATCTACCCATTAAGACTTTATGCTATACAAAAGGTTAGCAACAAAACCGAAGAGTTAGATTTGAACTGAGATGCAATAGAACAACTCAATGATCAACAGCTTGCTCATCAACTTTATCCCGACTCAGGCACCCTCCACCTTAGTCATCTCCAGCTATCTGACTTGATAAGCTTCATCGAAAACGCTAAGACAAAGCCTTACAAGTCGCCCCATTGATTGAAATGACAGTCCATTTACAGCTTTATTAATAACCATTTAGTTATATAATTTCTCATTCGCTAAGCAGAACAAGGAAGCTAGATGTCAATTATTCTAATTGTTGATGACGAACCTTCAATAGTCGACATGATTTCAGTTGCATTGGAAACTGAAGGTTTTTTTCCAGAGTCATCATCAACTGGTGCAGATGCCCTGGTCAAACTTGAATCAAGTACTATTGATTTAGTTATTCTAGATATTGGTTTGCCCGATATGAATGGCTTTGAACTGGCTAAACAAATCCGTAACCATTCTAAAGTTCCGATTATTTTTTTAACCGCACGCTCCAATGAAATTGATCGAGTCGTCGGCCTGGAGTTAGGTGCTGATGATTATGTCACCAAACCATTCAGTCCCAGAGAATTAAGTGCACGGGTTAAAGCTGTACTGCGCAGAACAGGCTCAATAAGTTCAGTAGCGGCGACCACCATTAGCCAGAATAATTCCTTGTTTGTAATTGATGAACTAAAAATGCAGATCAGCTATCGCAATGAAAACATAGAATTATCGCGTACTGAATATCGTTTATTAAGTCTGCTGATAAAATCACCTGACCGGGTGTATAGCCGGAACCAGTTAATGGATCTAGCCTGGGAGCATTCTGCAATCAGTCTAGACCGTACGGTTGACACCCATATCAAAACAATTCGTCAAAAACTAAAAGCGATCCATGCTGAGTTCGATCCTATCGTGACACATCGTGGTATGGGTTATTCTTTACGGTTAAATGGATGATGAGTATTCGACAGCGTATTTTTTTAGGCATTATAGTGCTCTTCAGTGTCGGCTTCTATTTTTTGATAGATATTATCGCTGATGATATTGAAATGCGTTATCGAGAATCGACAGAAGAACCCCTGGTCGATAGTGCACGCGTATTAGCAGCAATTGCAGCATCTTCCTCAGTTAATAATAAAATCAATATTGATTTATTTCGCAAAAGTCTTAATGACGTTCACTCTCAGACTTTTTCAGCGCAGATATTTGGATTAGAAAAAAATCAGGTTGATTTACATATCTACATGACAAATCGCGATGGGATAGTTATTTTTGATTCCAATAATGCAAAGGACGAGGGACAAGACTACTCTGATTGGCGAGATGTTTATCTGACACTGCGAGGCCAATACGGTGCCCGTACTTCCGATATTGATAATGATCCCGATAAAAAAATGATTTACGTTGCATCGCCTATTCTTCGTGATAACGATGTTATAGGGGTACTTTCTGTTGGAAAACCAACCAATAGTTCTAATCAGTTTGCTCAGGCTGCAGAAAATAAATTAATCATCGGTGGCTCCCTAGTTTGTCTTATTCTGATAGTCATAGGTTTATTGCTCGGCGTTTGGGTCACTCATCCCATACAAAAACTTACCTTATATGCCAAGGCTATCAGTGAAGGGAAACGCGTTAAAAGACCTGCTCTAGGTTCAGTAGAAATGGAAGCATTGGGTCTTGCCTTTGAACAAATGCGTGATGCGCTTGATGGAAAACAATATGTCGAAAATTATGTACAGACCCTTACCCATGAAATAAAAAGTCCAATATCAGCTATTAGAGGATCGGTTGAATTACTGGGAGAATCGCTCTCGGCGCAACAAAAACAGACGCTGTTACAGAATATTCATCTGGAATCAGACCGCATTAGCCAAGTCGTGGATAATTTATTACTACTGTCCTCATTAGAATCTCGTAAGTACATCAGCACATCAGACAAAATTGCTGTTGAAGAATTACTTGATGAAATAAATACAGCATTTCGCCCACTGCTTTTAGTAAAAAAGCTCACTCTTGTTATAGAAAACAATATCGATGGCTATATGACGGGGGAAAGCAATTTAATCCGTCTGGCTTTAATGAATATTGTACAAAATGCAATTGATTTCAGCCCTTCAGGATCAAACATTGAGTTATCTGTTACTCAAAATAACTCAAACATAGCGTTTCAAGTTCTCGACTATGGCTCTGGTATTCCTGATTATGCTCGCGAACGTATTTTTGAACGTTTTTACTCATTAAAACGTCCCGAAAGTGGTCGAAAAAGTTCAGGCTTAGGCCTTAGCCTGGTTCGAGAAATCGTGTTGTTGCATGGGGGTGAAATTTCAATATCATCTTCGGCTCCGACAGGGACACGGGTAAAAATAATATTTCCTCTGCAACCCTCTCACTAAATCACTAAGACCAACTTCACATAAATTTCACGTCGAATTCACAAGCGCTTCAATTGTTTTTCATTTCCTCTCGATACACTTTATTCAACCATCAAAGTGTCCAATAACAGAGGAAATAGTTATGAAAAATCCAATAATAAAAACAGGCTGGCTTTGCTTTATATTATTAATTCAAAGCTTCCTGGTAAATGCAGCGGTAGAAGATAAAACTTTATCGCCTTATTTTAAAATTATTGCTGAAAACACCGCAAACACCGAACAACTGCCATTACTGGAAACCTCGGCACAAGTCGATATAGCGGGTGTTATCGGCGATGTAAAAATACGGCAGGTTTATCAAAACAGAGGACAATCCCCAATAGAAGCAATCTATGTATTCCCTGGCTCTACCAAAGCAGCGGTTTATGCGATGAAAATGACTATCGGTGAAAGAACCATAGTCGCTAAAATCAAGGAACGAAAAGCAGCAAAAGCCGCCTATAAGCTAGCCAAAAAACAAGGTAAACGCAGCTCTTTACTGGCACAGCAAAGGCCTAATGTATTTCAAATGAATGTTGCTAATATCATGCCCGGTGACAGGATTGTTGTGGAAATGGCCTATACGGAACTTATCATTCCTGAGCAAGGGGTGTATGAGTTTGTCTATCCAGCAGTCGTCGGCCCTCGTTATTCTGAAACATCTTCAACCGATGCCGCTGATACAGAAAGCTGGATTGTAAATCCCTATCTACAAGAAAACAAACCAGCCCCCTATTTATTCGATATAAAAGTATCACTTACAGCTGGCATTCCTATTCAGGCACTAAGCTCACCTAGCCATCAAGTAGAGGTAAGTTACGACCAGCAAGGTCGTGCAGATGTTTATCTTAAAGCGACTGAAAAACACAAAGGTGATCGCGACTACATTCTGCATTATCAATTACGTGGTAAAGAAATTGAAACAGGTCTGTTATTACATGAAGGCGAAAAGGAAAACTTCTTTTTACTGATGGCCCAGCCCCCAAAACGCATCAAGACAGAATCCATTCCAGCGCGTGAGTACATTTTTATCGTTGATGTTTCCGGTTCTATGCATGGTTTTCCATTAGATACCAGCAAACGTTTAATGGCCGAGTTGCTATCCGGTTTACGTCCGACAGACTCCTTTAATATTTTGTTTTTTTCAGGTGGCTCTTCTGTACTGTCTGAAAAATCACTTGCTGTTAACAAAGCGAATATAGATAAGGCAATCTCAATGATGGAAAGCCAGCGAGGTGGCGGTGGAACCCGTTTGCTGCCTGCGATTAAACGAGCTATGACAATACCCGCAGCAGAAACCACATCGCGTAGTTTTATCGTGGTGACTGATGGCTATATTTCCGTCGAAATGGAAGCCTTTGACTACATAAAAAACAACTTGAATCGCGCCAATTTCTTTTCTTTCGGCATCGGTTCCAGCGTCAATCGTTATCTTATAGAAGGCCTGGCCAGAGTGGGACAAGGCGAACCTTTTGTGATTACTTCAGCTGACCAGGCCTTTCAAATAGCACAACGTTTTCGTGAATATATTGAAACGCCAGTGCTTACTGGTATTGATTTGAAATTTGATGGTTTTGATACCTATGATGTAGAACCCAAAACCCTACCCGATTTATTTGCTGAAAAGCCGTTAATTGTTTATGGAAAATGGCGTGGAAATGCGGAGGGAAAAATTCATATTAGTGGCTATCAAGGTGAAGGTACTTACTCAGAATCCATTGATATAAAAACTGCCAAAAACACTGATTCAAATGCAGCCTTGCGTTATTTATGGGCTAGGCAACGCATCGCTGAGTTAGCTGATTTTGAGAAGATTCGTCCAAATTCCGACCGCAAAGCAGAAATTACCAAACTGGGACTCAACTATAAGCTGCTAACAGCCTATACCTCTTTTATTGCTATTGATGAAGAAATCATTAATCCAGAAGGCCAGAGTAAAAAAGTAAAACACCCCCTACCCTTACCTAAAGGTGTGTCTAATTTAGCTGTTGGCGGAATTGTACCTACAACGCCAGAACCTGGGATTATTAGCTTACTCAGCGTACTTGCATTTGTTTTTATGGCATCTTGGATAAAAGCAATGCGCCGAGATAAATTGTCACAAAGTTAAAGAGGAAGCCACTATGTTAATAACAAGACTTTTTCTTGGCATACAAATCATTAGCTTTTGGCCGGTATGGTACTGGTATGGACTAAGGATGCTGGATGGCTCGGACGAACCATGGGGCGTTTTAGCTTTGGCAACCCTGTTAATCATCGTTAGTAGAAAGGGAATCAATCATTCTCTTTCCACTCAAACCGTGGTTATTTGTTCTCTGATAGTGGCTATTTACATTACTGGCTATGGGATACTCCCGCCTTTGTTTAAAGGTATTCTTGCCGTTACTGCGCTTGCATTTTCAATCAGTCAAATTTGCTATGGGCGTGCAATACAAGCCAGTATATTAGGTCTTATGTTGCTTTCCTTACCCCTAATCGCTACATTGCAATACTACGGCGGCTTTCCTATTCGGCTTATTACTGCCTATTCATCCTCACAAATTCTTTGTTTCTTCGGTTATCCCGTTCAGCCACAAGGCACTCTGCTCTACTGGCTGGGTGAAGTGATTGCAGTGGATGCCCCTTGTGCAGGAATAAAAATGATGTGGACTGGTTTATATTTAAACTTTACTTTGGCTGCCTGGCGTAACTTAGGCTTGTTAGCAACCTGGCTAAGGACCAGTTTCACGCTGTTTTCTGTATTTATAGCCAATATCATACGCGCCACCTTATTATTTTTTACTGAAAGCGGTCTGCTTGATGCGTCTGATATTGCTCATCAAGCCATTGGCATTGCTATATTTACTCTAGTGGCTTTAGCAATTTTAAAAATTCACGCAGTAAACTTTCAGCATCACAATAAAGAGTATCAGCCATGTATATAGCTATTATTCTGCTACTTCATTTAACCGCGGCCTTAATTCCACTCAACAACTGGCAGACTCAGACTCAAGTAAAACAATCTACTTTTATACAATGGCCTGAGCAGTTTCAAGGGCTGCCTATTACACCGCTACCTATGACAAATGAGGAGATTGGATTCAGCCAAGGTTTCCCTGGCAAAATAGGCCGATTCAGCGATGGCAAAAGAGAAATTATCTTTCGTTATATCGACCATTTATCACGAAAAGTCCATCCGTCAGCTGACTGTCTTCGCGGAGCAGGTTACCAGGTTGAACCCCAAGCAATCAGCAGAGATAAAAACCAACAGTTATGGGGCTGTGTGATTGCCACACAAGGTAGTCAGACTTACCGTGTTTGCGAACGTATCCATGACCAATCAGGTAATAGCTGGTACGACACATCATCCTGGTTTTGGTCTGTGTTATTAAAAAATAGTCAGGGACCTTGGTGGGCTATTACCGTTGCAGAGCAAATTTAAACTAAACTTAAACGGTATTCCAATTTTACATTTTATTAATACTGCTACTTTTAAAGCTATACCTTCTAAGTAATATACGTTATTCAACGTCATCTGTATGCTATGGGGCGCAGGCTTTAGCCTGCATTTGTAATACCAAAAAAGCAGGCTAAAGAGGCTGTGAAAGTATTGGCTTTTAGCTCCCCTCTTTGGAAAAGAGGGGTTGGGGGAGATTTTATTATAAAAATAATTCATTTAATATCAATGGGTTACTGATTTACAAAATCCCCCTCTATCCCCCTTTTCCAAAGGGGGAGGTCAAAAAGAGAATACTTTCACAGTCTCTAAAGCCTGCGCCCCAAAACATGGAGACAACCTTGACAACAATTGTTACTTAGAAGAAAGACATATACCAACAGAGTGTGAACTTATGACTGATTCATTCGAACATGCCAGAGATATTTTGGCTAAACTGCAAGCTAATTTAAGCCAGGTAATCTTTGGCCAGCAACGAACTTTACAATGGTTATTAGCCGCTTTCAGCGCCGGTGGACATGTATTACTTGAAGACGTGCCAGGCACTGGTAAAACCACATTGGCAAAGGCTTTAGCCCTGTCTTGTGAAGCTGATTTTCAGAGGGTACAGTTTACTCCAGACCTGCTCCCGTCTGATATTTTAGGCATATCTATTTTTGATCAACAGCAGCAGGCCTTTCGCTTTGAACAGGGGCCTGTATTTTGTCATATCTTATTGGCTGATGAAATTAATCGGGCTTCTCCCCGTACTCAATCGGCTTTATTGGAAGCAATGGCGGAAAATCAGGTCAGTATTGAGCGTAATATTCATCCCTTACCCTCACCTTTTTTTGTAATTGCCACCCAAAATCCTGTTGAGTTTCATGGCACCTATCCTCTGCCAGAAGCTCAATTAGATCGCTTCGCAATGAAGTTTAGTCTGGGCTATGTTAGCCACGAGCAAGAAGTGGCAATACTACAGGCACAAGGACAGCAACATCCGCTCAATTCTTTACAGCCTTGTGTAGCATTTACGGAATTACAGCTTTTACAACAACAAGTAAATCAAGTTCGAATTAGTCCAGAGTTACTACGCTATATCGTTAATATTGTCGCTGCAACACGTGATGCTGATGAAGTTAAGCTGGGAGCAAGTCCAAGAGCCTCATTAACATTAATGAGATGTTCCCAGGCCCTGTCATTGATTGATGGTCATGAATTTGTTACTCCTGAAATCATTCAGGAATTAGCCATTCCGGTTATTGCTCATCGTTTAGGGGTTGACTCCCAAAGTAAATTTTCAGGTACCGATGCTGACTCACTCATGAGGAATATTTTGCAGACCCTTTCAGTCCCTGTTTGATTAGGCGTAATGATGTTTAAACGTTTGTTATTACGCCAATACCAGCAAGTCTTTCGATTAAGCCGATGGATGCGAGTACATTTCACCCGCATGGGACATTTGGCTTTGTTTGTCTTATTGACTTCCGGCGTTTTTGGGATCGATACAAAAGAAAGTAGTACATATCAATTATTTGTATTTCTATGCATTCTATTTATTTTCGCTTTTTTAGGCAGCTTTTTTAACCGTTTAAAATGTTCTATAAAACGTCAACTACCCCGTTATGCAACCGTAGGTGAACCACTGATTTACTCTGTTCTGGTGACAAATGAATCTAACAAAAACTACCATGATCTGGCTTATATAGAACAGTTAACAGAGGTTTTTCCTGAATATTCCGAGTTAATTAATTTTTATAAGCTTAATAATAAACCTTGGTATAAAAAACTGCTTAGCTTTCGTTTATGGCGACGTTATCTCTATTTTCAACAAGGCAGCTTTATTAATGAACAGCCCTTACAATTTTTGGGTTTAGACCAATCTTCAGAAGTTAAACTAAACTGCACGCCATTAAGACGAGGGAAATTGCATTTCTCTGGGGCAACTATTGCTAAAGCTGATTTACTGGGCTTATTTAGACGACTCTATTTTGCTAAGGAAACACAAACTTGCCTGGTTTTACCTAAGCGTTATCAGATTCCCCCCTTAAGCTTATCCGGCAAACGTCAATACCAGCCCGGTGGCGTTTCTTTAGCAAATTCTGTCGGTGATTCATCCGAGTTTATGTCGTTAAGAGAGTACAGACATGGTGATGCGCTCAATCAAATCCACTGGAAAAGCTATGCTCGACATGGCAAATTAATCGTCAAAGAATATCAAGATGAATACTTTGTACGCAGGGCATTATTGCTGGATACTTATGCTGGGAGCTTAGATGATGCCGTATTTGAAGCAGCCGTTTCTGTTGCTGCCTCATTAGCAATAAGTGAACGACAAAATGAAGCTTTATTAGATTTAATGTTTGTCGGGCGTGAATCCTATCGTTTTACTACGGGACGAGGCGTAGACCATACAGCACATTTACAGGAAATTTTAGCCGTCGTTCAACAAAGTGACGCAGAATCATTTCATCGATTAAGCCAGGCTGTTATGGCCCATATGCAACAATGCAGCAGTCTTTTTTGTGTATTATTGCACTGGGATAAACAACGACAAGACTTTTTTCAATCTTTGACTGCACAAGGTATTCCACTCGCTGTTTTTTTAATTAATAATGGCTCGTTAATAAAAGAGGAGTTGGCGAATAAACCAGAGCACTTTTATCTGATCAACAGTCATCACTTAGCCGATGATTTGGCGGCCTTATGATCATTAGTCTTGCTTCTTTACTGATCTGGGGCTGGCTAAACCAAAACTGGTTGGCCACAGCTGTTATATTTTTACTCATTGTCAGTCATTTACTCACATCATGGCGTTGGGCGCTCAAAACAGAACAGTTTTACCGTATCGGTGATTTTGTAACCGCTTTATTTGTACTCTCAGTGCTATTTTTCTCTTTTGTACAAACTGAACAACGCCCTGTCTTTATTATATTAGAATGGTTACCCGCATTTTTCTTACCGATATTACTGGTACAACTCTATAGCATCAATAATCAATTGCCTGTCGGAACACTATTTTATTCAATGCGCAAAAGAGAGCAGATCAATTATCTGGATTTTAAGTTTCCTTATGCAACAATTTGCCTGCTAGGTGCAGGCGCCACAGCTGATGAATCCTTAGTATATTTTGCTGTCAGCATTGCCATGATAACGGCCATATTATGGACTGTACATTCAAAAAACAGCTCCACAATCCTTTGGTTTTCAGTTATCTCTTTGGCAGCAGTGCTTTCTTTTTGGGGGCAACAAGGCGTACGTGAGCTACAAACGATCATTGAAGAAAAATCTGTCGAATGGTTGACTAATTGGCAAACCGATCCGTTTAAAAGTACAACTTCAATTGGCGATTTGGGTGAGCTAAAATTATCAGATCGCATTGAATTTCGAGTTAAAGCCAAACAGCCGATGTTATTACTGCAATCAAGTTATGACCGGTATTTAGGTCAAACATGGATCGCATCAGCACGTACTTTTTCTGATAAATCGAATTATTCAAAAGCAGAAAAAAACACGCCAGTAGAACAATTAGACGTTTTTCAATCCCATAAACGCACAAGTATTTTAGCCCTACCCTCAGGAACAGTTTCCATTACTGGTCTGGAAGGCGGACGTCTACAATATACACCTTTAGGTGCTGTGAAATTGACAGAAGCACCCGGTTTTATCAATTATCAAATTGCTTATACGGGAAAAACCATTGCCAAAATACGAGACTTTGATTTACAAATTCCAACACAACATCTTTCATGGATCACGGAAACCAAAAAAGCACTAAAACTGGAAGGTCAACCCCCATCAATCATCGCTATAACTATTAAACAGTATTTTCAAGAGAACTATTTGTACTCTTTATTTTTAGGAAAAGAAGCTGATGCAAATAAAGCCTTAGAAATATTTATGCTGCAACGTAAAGCAGGTCATTGTGAATATTTTGCCGTTGCCACCACCCTGCTATTAAGAAGTTATGGTATCCCTGCCCGTTTAGCGAATGGCTATTCCATGCAGGAATACAGTGAATTAGAACAAATGTATATTGTTCGCCGCCGCCATGCACATGCCTGGGCTATAGCCAATATCAAAGGGAGTTGGCAGGAGATTGATTCCACGCCTTCGCAATGGTTAGATATGGAAGAGGAAGAAGCAGATATATGGCAACCCCTTAGTGATTTCTTTTCTTCCCTTTATTTTAAATATAAACAATGGCGCTATCAGCAATCACTAACCGATCAGCCGAATGAAAACACCCCCTTATGGCTGAGTGTTGCCGCTTTACTAAGCATGGTTTTAGCTTGGCGATTATATGTTTCTCGTCAACAATTATTAAAGCTACAAGCTAAACCCGATTTAAAGGCAGATTATTTTGATGATCCAGGAAAAGATTCTGAATTGTACTTAATCGAACAAGCGCTAACAGGAACAGGTAGAGCACGCTTAACTAATGAGGGCGTAACAAATTGGGCAGAACGCATTAACGATAATGCATTAATGGCTATTGGAAAATTGCATTATCAGTATCGCTTTGATAATGCTCATTTTAGTGCTGAAGACAG
>ENA-OSET01005229-OSET01005229.1-sediment-metagenome-genome-assembly--contig:-NODE-5229-length-11066-cov-3.512240_pt1 | contig 11066 bp, 9 predicted proteins | sample MGYA00237882_ERZ534229 | MGnify/ENA primary metagenome ERZ534229 (study PRJEB26408, sample SAMN06266212) | sediment metagenome | isolation source: Hudson Canyon methane seep mesocosm | place: USA:Hudson...
AATAATTGGCTCACCATGATAACAACGATGCCATGTATTTTTTCTTTTTTTCTCAGTAACTTTCGAGTGCCAAATATCTGGTGCAAAACCAAAACGTTCTATAAATCTTAACTCTAGCTGAGGGGTTAAAGAAATTTCAGGAAGCATAATTAAAGCTTGTTTTTTTTCTTTCAGAACCTTTTCGATTGCTTCAAAATATACTTCTGTCTTTCCTGATCCTGTTACACCTTCAAGAACAATGGGAGATATTTTTTTAAACAATAATTTTTCCTTATTCTTAATTTGGCTGCAAATAGTCGTATATTTATTTCATCAATTTGAGGAATACATCTATCCTGGAGGATTTGTAGAATTTTTCAATAAAAATGTATTAGGATCTAAGGAAAAGGAATTTCCTTTAGATAAAAAGGCCTCTTTTTGGATTAATATACCTATTATCTTTATTGCTTTTCCATTATCTGCATTTCTAGCCACTTTTATAGATATATCTTTTGGAGTTTGGACCATATATTTCTCTGTGATTAATGCCTTATCTCATGTTGGATTGTTTTTTAAATTAAGATATAATCCAGGTTTTATAGCCAGTGTATTCTTGAACATACCTATTGGAATTTTTACGATTATTTACTTGAATGATAATGAATTAGTATCCACAACAGTTAATTTTATAAGTTTTGGTGTTGGATTATCAATTCAAGTTTTATTAATGGTTTATGGATTTTTATATTTAAAACCAAAAATTAAAGATAAATAAGTTTTTACCATTTTTATTTTTTTGCAATTTCTCAGATTTCTTAAATTTCATTAAATTAGTATACTATCTAAATTATTAAATATTTCTTTTATGAATAAACTATTATTTTATTCAGGTTTTGCTGGAGCTACTGTATTTTTAGGAGGTCTTTTGGCTAATATTTTTAATCATCATGTAAAAGAAAGCCCCATAAAATATGATATAATACATACTTTAATGTCTTTTGGTGCAGGAATTATTTTATCTGCATTATCCTTAGTCCTTATACCAAAAGGCATGGAAGAATTAGAGCTTTTACCTTTGTCTTTATCTTTTCTTTCAGGGGCATTAACCTTTATGTTCTTAGATGAATATTTAAGCAAAAAAGGAGGCAAAACAGCAACTCTTTTAGCTATGATGATGGACTTTATTCCAGAATCAATTGCATTAGGAGCGGTATTTGCCATTGAACCTCAAATGGCAACTTTATTAGCTTTTTTTATAGGTTTACAAAATTTGCCTGAGGCTTTTAATGCTTTCAGAGATTTAATATTAAGTGGTTATACAGTTCATAAAACACTCATAATTTTCTTTTTTATGAGTTTCTTTGGAGTTTTAGGCGCTTTGTTAGGACATTATTTTTTAAGTGATTATCCAGATTTAACGGCCCATTTAATGATTTTTGCCAGTGGGGGTATTTTATATTTATTAATTCAAGATATTATACCTGAAAGCAAACTAGAAAAAAAACATTTAACTTCTTTAGGGGCGATATTGGGTTTTTTAGTAGGAATTATTGGAGAAAAATTAGTGTAAATAATTTAGATAAAATATATGAGCAAAATTAAGTTGTTTATTTCACTTCAAGTATTTGTTGTTATATATTCTATTTCTTCCTGTAAAAAAATAAAAGAAAAAAATGAAACGGTAATCTTTAAAAAGGATATTAGTTTCCTGTTTTCTAAAGGACAAAAACTTTTTATTGATATAAATAATGATAAAATTTATGATTTTAAGTGTTTATCCATACCTTTTGGTAATCGATTTAGAAAAGTAATTATTCCTATCAATGCTAAAAATAAGATTTCAGATGATAGTAAGATATTAGAAAAAGGAGTTGTAATAAATGAAAATCTTTTTTTATCTAATGAATTTGATTTCAATAAATTAGGTTCATCAAAAGAATCAATAATCAACAATAAATACATTGGAGTGCAGTTTGATGCAGGAGGGTTTATGCATTATGGTTGGATTAAATTTTCATTAGAACCTAAAGACTATAAAAATTTAAACACACCAATTTATTATCAAAAAATAAAATTGAATATTCATGAAACAGCATATAACCTAAATTACGATAAACCAATTGTTATAGATTAATATTTTTACTATTTATTTTGTGTTTAAAATTTCCAAAAATAACGATCTAGTAAGCTTTTTTCCATTTGCTATCTCTCTTATTTTACTAAATGGATAAATAAAATTACAACCGTTTTTATGATTTGAACATCCGTATGCATTTTGCCCTTTTAGAATAGTTCCTTTTTTACATTTAGGACAATATATTGCGGCTGATTTGGTCTTGTTTTCTGAGTTTTTTACAACACTTTTTTTTGGTTCAAATTTTAAATTGAATTCATCATCAAATCGGATTAAGCCTTCAGTTGATTTTTCATCGACCTTAAAACCTTTTAAATTTGTTGTACAGCCTTTATCTAATAATCTAATAATTTGATTTTCAAAAATTTCCTTATCTAAATACTTAAAAGGAATTGTGAAAGAGCAGTTGTTTTTATATTCAGAGCAACCGTATGCGGAAGATCCTTTTAGGAGTTTTCCTTTTTTACATTTCGGGCAAGTTTTACTAGCTACTTCTTTTTTCTTTTTAGTATTTTTTCTTTTTTCAGGTATTTTAGTTTCATTTTTTACAGAAGAAAGTCTTTTCGTTTTTTTGTTAGAACGAACTTCATAAACCAATTCATCAACCATTTTTTTCATATTTTTAATGAAAGTTCCGGCATTAAATTCTCCTCGTTCAATTTCTTTTAAACGTTTTTCCCATCTACCTGTGAGTTCAGCAGACTTTAGCAATTCGTTATCAATTATATGAATCAAATCAATACCTGTTTGAGTAGGAACAACTAATTTCTTTTTACGCTCAATATATTTTCTTCGAAATAAGGTCTCTATAATGCTTGCTCTAGTCGATGGCCTTCCAATTCCGTTTTCTTTCATTAACTCACGCATTTCATCGTCATCCACTTGTTTTCCAGCCGTTTCCATGGCTCTTAAAAGAGAGGCTTCAGTAAAATTTCTTGGTGGTTTTGTTTCTTTTTCTAAAAATGAAGGTTCATGAGTGCCTTTTTCTCCTTTTACAAAAGATGGGAGCGTTGCTTGCTTATTAAGCTCTTTATTAATTTTATTCGCTTCCGTTTCAAAGACGAAACGCCAGCCTTTATTGATGATTTCTTTACCGGTTGTTTTAAAAGAAACTTCCGCAGCTTTTCCAATTACAGAAGTATTTGAAACATCTGAATCAGGATAAAACACAGCAATAAATCTTTTGGTAATAATATCATACACTTGTTGCTGGTTATATTGCAAATTGCCTTGAATTCCTGTTGGAATAATTGCATGGTGATCTGTTACTTTTTTATCATCAAAAACACGTTTGGTTTTCTTTATCTTATTTCCTAAAAGCGGTTGTGTAAATTTGCTGTAATTTGTAAGTTTTGATAAAATTCCATGTATTTTTGGATATAAATCATTGGGCAGAAAAGTAGTGTCAACTCTTGGGTAAGTAACCACTTTCATTTCATATAATTTCTGAACAATTTTCAAAGTTTCATCGGCAGAAAATCCAAATTTATTATTACAATAAACTTGTAAACCAGTTAAGTCAAATAATTTTGGAGCGTATTCTTTTCCTTTCTTCTTGGTAACAGAAATAATTTCAAAATTAGATTGTGCTACTTTATCTGCCAAGACTTGCCCATCTTCTTTTTTAAAAAAACGCCCATCTTCATAATTAAAAAGCGTATTTCTATAAGTTGTTTGGAGTTCCCAATAAGGTTTTGGTTTGAAATTCTGAATTTCAAAATAACGATTTACCAACATTGCTAATGTAGGCGTTTGCACTCTACCAACAGATAAAACCTGCTTATAGCCTCCATATTTTACCGTATATAAACGAGTTGCATTTAAGCCTAACAACCAATCTCCAATAGCTCTAGAATATCCAGCATAATATAAATTGTCATATTTTTCTGAAGACTCTAATTTATTAAATCCATCTTTTATGGCTTCTTCTGTTAAAGAAGAAATCCATAAACGTTGTACTTTACCTTTATAATTACATTGATTAATTACCCAACGTTGAATTAATTCTCCTTCAGTTCCAGCATCTCCACAATTAATAACAACATCAGCTTTTTCAAATAAAGATTTTACAATATTAAATTGTTTTTTAATTCCAGCATCTCCAGTAACTTTAGTGTCAAAACGTTCTGGTAACATGGGTAAGTTATTTAAATCCCAACTTTTCCAATGAGGTTTATAATCTTTAGGTTCAAGAAGTGTGCATAAATGCCCAAAAGTATACGTAACTGCATATCCATTACCTTCGTAAAAACCATCACGTTTTGTTTTGGCTCCTAGAATGTTAGCAATTTCTCTGGCTACAGATGGTTTTTCGGCTATACAGACTTTCATTTATCGATTTTGTAAAGTCGAAAATAACGAAATATTATTTATATTTTACCCCAACTCTACATTTTTATACAAGATGAACATTTCTTTTTATATTTGATTTATATGTTAGAATATCATCATAGAAATCCGTTTTTAATTATAATTTTCACTTTTTTAGGAATGTTAGTTAGGTTTATACTTTTTTATTCATTTTCGTATTTAATAGGTAAAACTCCTAAAAATTTGTGGTCATTTTCTGAAGGGCTTAAACAGATTGTTTATAATATTTTATTAACATTTTTAATCTTTACAGGATCTGTGTTTTATATGATTTATGATATCGTAAAATGAGTAAAATTTATTTTACTAAAGCTAATTGAATTCTCTTTCTAATAACGTCAACCTCCAAAACTTTTACAATAATTTGTTGTTGCAAAGTCACAATTGCATTTACATCTTTTACAAAAGTATCTGATAAATTAGAAACATGAATCAAACCACTTTCTTTGATACCAATATCTACAAAACAACCAAAATTGGTGATATTATTCACGATTCCAGGCAATAATTGACCTATTCTTAAACCTCCAATGCTTTTTAAATTTTTATCAAAGGAAAATACTTTTGCTTTTGCTCTAGGGTCTATACCAGGTTTTTCTAATTCTTTGATGATATCATTTAATGTTGGTAAACCTACACTATCTGTTAAATAATTTGATAGTTTAATTTTTCGTAAACTATCTATATTACCGATTATATTACTCATCTTAGTATTTAAACTCTTGGTCATTTTATCAACCAAAGCATAACTTTCAGGATGCACACTAGAATTATCTAAAGGATTTTTAGCATTTTTAATTCTTAAAAAACCAGCAGCTTGTTCAAAGGCTTTTCCTCCTAATCGGGGTACTTTTTTAATTTCACTTCTTGATGAAAAAGCTCCATTCTCGTTTCTATGATTTACAATGTTTTTAGCAAGTTTTGGTCCAATTCCAGAAACGTAACTTAATAAAGATTCACTTGCTGTATTTATATTTACACCAATTGTATTTACGCAACTTTCTACAACTATATCTAAAGAATTTTTTAGTTTGGTTTGATCTACATCATGTTGATATTGTCCAACTCCAATCGATTTAGCATCAATCTTAACCAGTTCAGCCAAAGGGTCTTGCAAACGTCTACCAATAGAAACCGCACCTCTTACAGTTACATCGTAATTTGGGAATTCATCTCTAGCTATTTTTGAAGCAGAATAAATAGAAGCTCCCGCTTCGCTTACAATAAAAACATCAATATTATTTTTAAAATGGATTTTTTTGATGAGTTGCTTAGTTTCTCTTGAGGCAGTTCCATTTCCAATAGCAATCGCCTCAATTTTATGTGACTCCGTTAAGGAACTAATTTTTTTAATTGCCTCAAAAGATTGGTTTTGAGGGGCGTGAGGAAAAATCGTTTCATTATGCTGTAAATCTCCTTGTTTATTTAAACAAACTATTTTACATCCAGATCTAAAACCAGGATCAATCGCTAATACTCGTTTTTCACCTAAAGGAGCAGCTAGTAGTAATTGCTTCAGGTTTTTTGAAAAAACGCTGATAGCTTCATGATCTGCTTTTTCTTTGGCAATAGACAACGCTTCGTTTGATAAAGAAGGAAATAGCAAACGTTTAAAAGTATCTTGAATTGCTAATTTTATTTGTGATACACATTCGTTCTGTGAGCGGATAATTCTTTGTTCTATTTTTTGAAGAATTATTTCTTTATCAATATCAATTTTAACACGAAGGAAACCTTCTTTTTCAGCTCTTAAAATGGCTAATAATCTGTGTGATGGAATTTTATTTAAAGATTCTTCCCATTCAAAATAATCTTTAAATTTTTGTGCCTTTTCATCATCTTTTTTTGTTTTTATAATTTTTGATGAAATTCTACCAAAACGTTTAATTTGATAGCGAATCATATTTCTGATATCAATTCTTTCATTAATCCATTCAGCAATAATAAAACGGGTACCTTCTAAAGCTTGTTCTATTGTTTCAATTCCGTTTGAAGTATATTTTAAAGCAGTGCTTTCTATATTATTAACCCGTTGGCTCATTATCATTTTTGCTAAAGGCTCTAAACCTTGTAAACGAGCTGTATCTGCCTTGGTTTTTCGTTTTTTCTTAAAAGGAAAGTATAAATCTTCTAAAGCAATTAAATCTTTAGAATTGTTTACTTTTTCAGTCAATTCAGAGTTTAAAATATTTTGTTCTTCTAATGATTTTAAAATGGCTTTTTTTCGCTTTTGAAGTGTTTCAAAAAGTTCTTTGAATTTTACAATTTCTCCAATTTCAACTTCATCTAAATTGCCAGTCATTTCCTTTCTATATCTGCTTATAAAAGGAATAGTAGCATCTTCTTTTAATAAAGAAATTGTATTTTTTATAGAATTTTCTGGTAAATGTGTTTGTAGTTGTAAATAGGAGAGTAGTTGCATAGTTGTTGTTGTGAAATCGACTAAAAAAATAACCTTATAAAGTTGTTTTTTATAAGGTTGCTAATATACTTTTAAATTTTTTTTATCATTCTATAATTTTTTCAAAAGCTAATCTTTTTGACCCATAATTTGTATAAATAATTCCACAATATTTGTACCCCATTTTCTTAATTAAAGATTGCATTCCTAAGTTTTCTTCATGGGTGTCAATCTTTAAACTTTTTATATTAGATTTTTCAAGTTTTTGATGCAATTCCTCAAATATAAATTTTGCGATTCCAAGACCTCTATATTCTTTTGCCATTGCTAGTCTATGAATAACTCCATAAGGTAAAGATTCATCTATTAACCAAATTCCACCTTCAAGATTTTTATAGGTAGGTTCTGGTCTTTTTGTAAACATTGTGGTAGCCATAATTTGGTTTTCATTGTTAACTACAACATAACTTTCATTGTTTTGGATATCATTTTCTATTTGTTCTTTATTTGGATATCCATTTTGCCATTGGTCAATATTTAATGATTTCAATAATGCTTTTGCCTCATTAATAATTTCAATTATTCTAGGGGTATCTTTTGATGTTGAACTTCGTAATTTCATAAAAAAGTAATTAAAAAAATAGTCACAATTTCATTTGAAATTGTGACTAAAAATAAATCATTTTTTTGAAAGGGCTAAACAGTAACTTCTTCTTTCATCTCTTTTTTATTTGGTAATTCTATAACTTGTTGATTACGAAGAATATCTTCAATAGTTTGACTTTTTCTAATCAAATAATCTTTACCATCAACTAACATAACTTCTGCGGGTAAATATCTCGAATTATAATTAGAAGCCATAGAGTAACAGTATGCGCCTGCATTATGGAAACATAAAATATCTTCTTCAGAGATTTCGGAAATTCTTCTGTTAGAACCAAAAGTATCTGTTTCGCAGATATAACCAACAACAGAATAGTATCTGTCTTTGCCTGTAGTATTTGAAATATTTGTGATATGATGATAAGAATTATACATCATAGGTCTTACTAAATGATTAAATCCAGAATCTATATGCGCAAATACAGTTGATGTAGTTTGTTTTACAACATTTACTTTAGCTAGAAAGACACCAGCCTCTGAAACCAAGAATTTCCCTGGTTCAAACATTAATGTTATTTCTTTTCCATATTCTTCACAAAATTGATTAAATCTTGCCGATAATTGTATGCCTAATTGTTCAATATCTGTAGAAATATCTCCTTCTTTATAAGGTACTTTAAAACCACTTCCAAAGTCAATAAAATCGATATTATCAAATTGTTTTGCAACATCAAATAGAATTTCTGTGGCTCTTAAAAAAGTATCAATATCCAAAATATCAGAACCTGTATGCATGTGTATTCCGTTAATATTCATACCTGTATTTTCTACTACACGTTTAATATGAGGAACTTGATGAATAGAAATTCCGAATTTAGAATCAATATGACCAACAGATATTTTTGAATTTCCACCAGCCATAATATGTGGATTTATTCGAATACAAACTGGAATATTTGGGTGTTTTTGCCCAAATTGTTCTAAAATAGATAGATTATCTATATTAATTTGAACGCCTAATTTAGCAACTTCTTCAATTTCTTGTAAAGAAACTCCATTTGGGGTAAAAATAATTTTCTTAGGATCAATTCCTGTTGTTAGGCCTAATTGCACTTCCTGATGAGAAACGGTATCTAATCCTGCACCTAAATTTTTAAAGAATTTTAAAATATTTATATTTGAAAGCGCCTTAACGGCATAATTTAGTTTTAAGTTTTTAACGTCACTAAAAGCATTAGTTAATCTGTTATATTGCAAAGCAATTTTATTTGTATCATACACATATAAAGGGCTTCCGTATTTATTTGCCAATTCTAATAACTGTCTATTTTCCACTTTAAATCTATTTTAGTGCTCAAAAATAGTAATTTTGTGTAATTTTAAATCATTTGTTTAAAAATATAACATATTGTTATTTATTGTGATTTTTAAAATTATAAAGATAACTCTTTAGTTATTTTTCTCATCGTTTTAATCTTTAAAAGCCCGTTGAAATCCTGTTAATAACTAATTTTAATAGGCATTTTATTTGTTGTTGCTTAATGTTATATTGCAAATACTTCAAACCTAATAACAGCAAGTGTTTAGATGAGTAAAGAAACAAAATATACTGAAGATAATATTAGATCATTAGACTGGAAAGAGCATATAAGAATGCGTCCAGGAATGTATATTGGGAAATTAGGAGACGGCTCTTCTCCAGATGATGGAATTTATATACTTTTAAAAGAAGTTTTAGATAATTCTATTGATGAATATGTAATGGGGTCAGGTAAAACTATTGAAATTTCTATACAAGGTAGTAAAGTTACAGTTCGTGATTATGGACGCGGAATTCCTTTAGGAAAAGTGGTTGATGTAGTTTCTAAAATGAATACAGGTGGTAAATATGATTCTAAGGCTTTTAAAAAATCTGTTGGTTTAAATGGAGTAGGTACAAAAGCAGTAAATGCTTTATCAACATTTTTTAGAGTAGAATCTACTAGAGAAGGTAAATCTGCTTCAGCAGAATTTTCGAAAGGTAATTTAGAAAATGAAGAATTTTTAGAAGAAACATCAAGAAGAAAAGGAACTAAAGTTTCTTTTATACCTGATGAAACCATTTTTAAGAAATATAAATATAGGAATGAGTATGTAGCAAAAATGCTCAAAAACTACGTGTATTTAAATCCTGGATTGACTATTATTTTTAATGGAGAAAAATTTTATTCAGAAAATGGTTTAAAAGATTTATTGGAAGATAACAATAATGTAAGTGATATGTTGTATTCCATAATTCACTTAAAAGGTGATGATATTGAAGTCGCAATAACGCATAGTAAAACACAATATTCAGAAGAATATTACTCTTTTGTAAACGGGCAGCATACCACACAAGGTGGTACACATCAATCAGCTTTTAGGGAAGCCATTGTAAAAACTATTCGTGATTTTTTTGGAAAAAACTTTGAAGCATCAGATGTTCGTAAGTCAGTAATAGCTGCAGTTGCCATTAAAGTAATGGAACCTGTTTTTGAGAGTCAAACAAAAACGAAATTAGGCTCTACAGAAATGGGTGGAGATTTACCCACTGTAAGATCATACATTAATGATTTTGTAAAAACAAAATTAGATAATTACTTGCACAGAAATGTGGAGGTTGCAGACAAGTTACAAAAGAAGATACTACAAGCAGAGAAAGAGCGTAAAGAGCTTTCTGGTATTCGGAAATTAGCTAGAGACAGAGCTAAAAAAGCAAGTTTACATAATAAAAAATTACGTGATTGTAGAATACATTTAGGCGATACAAAAAAGGAATCTTTTTTAGATACTACTTTATTTATAACAGAGGGAGATTCTGCCTCAGGATCTATAACAAAATCTAGAAATGTAAATACACAAGCTGTTTTTAGTTTAAAAGGAAAACCATTGAATTCTTATGGTTTAAGTAAGAAAATAGTTTATGAAAATGAAGAATTTAATCTTTTACAAGCTGCATTAAATATTGAAGATGGCTTAGAAGATTTACGTTATAATAATATTGTAATTGCAACTGATGCAGATGTCGATGGTATGCATATTAGATTGTTGCTGATTACATTTTTCCTGCAATTTTTCCCTGAACTAATTAAAGAAGGGCATTTATATATTTTAGAAACTCCTTTATTTAGAGTTCGTGATAAAAAGCAAACTTTTTATTGTTATTCAGAAGAAGAAAAAAGACATGCTATAGAAAAACTAAGAGGTAAACCAGAGATAACAAGATTTAAAGGTTTAGGTGAAATTTCACCAAATGAATTTGTGCATTTTATTGGTGATGATATTCGTTTAGATCCTGTAATGTTAGACAAAGAAATGTCAATAGAGGAAATGTTACAATTTTATATGGGTAAAAACACTCCAGATAGACAGAAGTTTATCATTGAAAATTTAAAAGTAGAATTAGATTCAGTAGAATAGTTAAATTAAAATGCAAGAAATAAATAAAAAATTGGAAGAAGAAATAGCAATTTAGGTTTCTTGGTTGATATTTTTAAAATATAAAAAAAATATAGAAAATGATGTTAATTTTGAAATTGAAATATCATTTTCATCTGATAA
>ENA-OSET01005231-OSET01005231.1-sediment-metagenome-genome-assembly--contig:-NODE-5231-length-11064-cov-3.675253_pt1 | contig 11064 bp, 11 predicted proteins | sample MGYA00237882_ERZ534229 | MGnify/ENA primary metagenome ERZ534229 (study PRJEB26408, sample SAMN06266212) | sediment metagenome | isolation source: Hudson Canyon methane seep mesocosm | place...
CAATACGTGTCGCGGTCGGTGTAGATTTCCCTGTCGGTATTAAGCTTAACTCCGCGGATTTTATGCGTGGTGGTTTTACTGAAGAAGAGTCAATGCAGGTTGTGCAACGTTTAAGTGCTATAGGTATTGACTTGATAGAAATTTCAGGCGGCTCATATGAAGCACCCGCTATGGCCGACGGGCTACCGGTAAAATCAAGCACCGTCAAACGTGAGGCTTATTTTCTGGACTATGCGGAAAAGGCGAGAGCCATAACAAACGTGCCGATTGTAGTGACAGGTGGTTTTCGTTCTACTGAAGGTATGAATGACGCTTTGAAGAGCGGTGCTACCGATATGATAGGGCTTGCACGTCCTCTCGCTGTAGACCCTGATGCACCAAACAAGGCGCTAGCGGATGAAGCATTTAATATTAATCTTCGAACACTTACTACCGGTTTTGCGTCACTAGACCAAATGGTCTTATTGAATATGAGTTGGTATGAGGCTCAGCTGGCGCGTATGGCAAAAGGTAAGAAGCCTAAGCCAAACCTAAGTGAATGGGCGTCGACTTTTAAAGTATTTTCTCATCTGGGTGTATATGCGTTCCGTAAGCGCCGAGCATAATAGTTACGTTTTATTGATTACTCTTTTATCTACACATCAGATCAATAATAGATCTGATGTGTTTTCGATTAGTAGGAGTTTAGTGACAAGATGGGTTAGGGTCTTCAAATACCTGCAAAGCATTTAAGGCGACAGTATCGAAAGTACCCATCGACTCATCCGCCATAATTTCTAATATAAGTGAGCCGTTTTTAGCTTCAAGGTTTGAAAATTCAATATAGTAATTATAGTTTGCTGAAGAGCCGTGATATTTATAATGATCACTCTCAGCAGGCCTCGGTCTTGCCGAGAGAGACTGCTTTCTTTTCTGGACTGCTTTGTAGTAGTCATAGTTGTCTTCCCAGAGATTAATATGGGTTGTTCTAACATTGTCGACTGCATTCGAAGAAGAGAAAATTCTAAGCGAATAACACGCTTGACTGTCTAATCCACTCAGCTTTATCGCTGATGGTTGTCGGTCAAACCAAGTTTGTTTTTTCCAGGTTGTTGTAAATGAGTCCATTCTGGCGGTTACTGGCATTTCTCCTAGCTCGCTAGCGATACTGGCCTGTACCGGAATTTCTGCATATTTTCGACTCCCAAAGGATTCAATAATTTCAACGGCTAAACCAGAGCTACCGGTGTCAAAGGTGCCTTTGCTAACGCTGGTTAAGTTCAACCAAGTTTCTTCAACCAAAACCTGGCCTGACTCATTTTTTATGTTCCTTTTATCAGGTGTATTTACTGATGCGCCAGAATAAGACTCAGTAAATCCAAAGTCGATTCCCATTTTTTCGCGCACTTGTTTAACTGACTTAATACGATCTAACTGATTGGATAGCAGGCTGACACGCTCGACTGTGTTTTTGACAGACCGTGCGTTCTCTCTCTTACGATAATTTGAGCCAAGCGGTATTGCTCTAGATATAGCGTTAGAGGAATAAGACAAGACCGGCAATACTAAGAACCTGTCTGTAAATTTGCCCTCATTGCTACATCCATTCGACTCAGAAGCGTTCATTTCTATAAAATATTTTGCACATTGTCCGCTTTCTGACATCAATGTGCCGTAGTGAGTGAACTCGTCTAGAGCGCTCTTTAATGCTGACAGCGTACGATATTCTTCAGCCCCAGTTTCATTAGGGTAGTACTCAGGCCGCAAATCTAGATAAGGGGAAATTTCACCAATGTAGCCAAAATTATCTACTATTCCTAAATCTGGATTCAGAACATTCGGTTGTATAACATTACCCAATATTTCATTTAACGAATAATGATTAGCGCCCATTAAGTGAGATATTTCATGCGCGTAGGTGTAACTCGGTGCTGTCGCATGTTTAATACTAACCCACGCTATTCCATTCTGTGCCGCTTCAATTCCAACACCTGCAGCCTCTCCGATACCTGTTACATTAGTGTCATCTAAAACTTCGCTTGGAGGAACAGTCAATACGATTAGAAGATCTGCCTTTTCTTGTAATCTGATTTGATGCAGATCTTCAACGCTTGACGCATTTTGTTTGCATATTTCGGGAGACCAACCGTAAAGGGCATAGTCGTTATTGGTTCCGTCAAACTCACAGAAATCGTAATGAGTTCGCTCTCTTAACCTTCTTAACTCTGTATAAACTGGTGGGTTAAAAAATAGATTTTTACTCCTATAAAGTCCTTCAGGATGCTTGCCATAACGAATATCAAATTCAGAATAAGCGCCCATCGGCACAATTTTTTTAATGTTGAAATTTACGTTATCTATACCACTGTTAATATAAATTTGGTTTAACTCCTGGTTCGCAATTTCTATCAATTGATCGATCCCACGAGTTTCGTCAAGTTCGGGCTCAGTTTGATTACAAATATGTGTAAACCTGAGCTCTTCAGCGCGTTCATCTGTTAATGAATCAGAAAAACTATTTGCTTTTGCCACGCTCACAACCTCGGCAGCTTTGATTGCTTGCGCGGCTGTGGTGACGAATCCATCTTTTTCTTCTTCATGTTGCTCCATAAGGTACTCACAGTCGAAAGCGTTTTGATTTGCCCAAACGCCTGCTTCGTGTGTGTATGCAACTACAATGTCTATTTGATGTTTTTCAGTAGAAGAGGAAGCAGTAGCCGTTTGCACGAAAACTAATAAGCAGGTTAATAGGCTAACGAGCAATGCTCTGTTTTGATTAATATAAAGTCGTTTCATTTTACGTCCATCTAAATTTATTCTTAACGCGCGTTAGTCGCGCGCTTGATTTATCGACGCAAATTTATCATGTAGCGGATTTAGCTTAGATCCCCCGAAAGTATGAAGGGTTAGATTATTTATTTGACGTTAGCACTTGGGATTTGAGTAAGAGTGGGATAGTGAATGCGCAGGCGTGCATACTGCCTAGATTGATACCGCGTGCCATTCTATGCTGACCGTTTTTATCATGAAAAAAAGGACCACCACAACCTATTAAAGTTAGTGGTGGCCAAAGCTGTAACCGGCCTATTATGTCGTTCAATTATTGCTGGGCCTGCCATTGAAATGGTGCCCAGTTGATGATTGCTTCACCATCCTCTTCGAGAATAAACCCTGCTGCGACTGCACTGTTTGTGGCCACTGTTACTTCATTAACGTATCCGTCTTGGTCTGAATATAGGCTAGCCATTTCGGCGGGGCTGAATAGAGTGGTGGTACCGAGTAGGTTGCAGAAAAAGCTATTGCCATTTCCATTACCTAGAAGTGTTGCGCTGGGAGCATCGACATAGGGTGTGCGAATACCACCGGTAACGTTGCCATTGCTGTCAAATTCATAGGCGCTACCAATCAGGTTTAATCGTGATGCCGCCGCTGGTCTTGCACCTCCACGTACCCACGTATCCATTGAGCGCAATGCACGTTGGAAAACATAATGCACAGGACCTGCATTGATCGGCAGGTCACAACTGATTAGCCCGCTCAGTACTGAATTTACTTCGACGATCGCAGCGGATTGTGCAGACCCAACAGCGTCGATTCGGCCAGAGGCAACCATGTAGAAATCGATATGCCCCGTACCGGCAACTTCCCACAAAACAAAATTCTCACTATCGTCCTGGCGCGCGGCAACATACCCTAAGAAAGAGACATCGGTTTCAGTCTGAAAGGTCATAACGGGTACATTACTGTCAGACCTTATCCGCGAAGCTGAGGGTGTCGGAATTTCAGTTTGAGGGGCTTGTGATAAAGCAGAGCTATTCACCGTGCGGCTATGCACAATAAAACCATCATAAGCATTATAAAGTGGCTGTATCGCGTTGATGTAAGTCGTCAAACGATTTGCAGATTGAGATTGCCCTAATGCAAGCAGATAGTCTGGTTGCATTCCATTGAGCACGTCAATAGATTGTGGGCTGCGTAGCAAACCAGCGATTTGGGTAAATATGTCGTAGGAGAAACTGTCTCCCGGATGATTTAGCTCACTATAACGAGTTGGGTTGGCTGCCTTAAGGTAAAGCGGCGCTAGACCGAAATCAGAGCCTTCAATACCAACGACCTGTGCAGAAACGCCTACCCAGACATGACCACTACGGTACATTTCAGCATGACCTGCAGACCAGCTAAAAGGTGCATCAAACCCGGCAGTTACGTTCATCCACTCGACCATGACCGTGCCGCTAAACTCTTCTGGGTCAACGGGGCGATGTACGACAATACGCGTATTGTATTGAGCTTGTTCAGCGAGCGCTGCTTGCCAGTCTCCTTCAACAGCCAGCTCGTTGATATTAGTAAATGCAGAGGCGGTACCGGCGATAAAATACTCAGCGTCTTCATAACCAACATCAGCAAGGTCAAAACTTTGAGCCTGCAGACTGAGGGTACCCTCTGCAGGTGGATTGGTCACAGCGGCTTCGCTAATATCCAGATAGTCATTATCATTAGTCGCTTTGTTATCGTTACTATGATCACCATGGCAGCCGATGAAGAACGTTAACAATAAATAGCTCATAGCTAGCACGCCAACACGACGCAGTGAAATTCGTTTATTCATAAAATATGCCTAATACAAAATATAAGAAAGGGTTTACCTATGGGGAGACGTCGCGTAAATGGCAAGTGTACTCAAAGATAAAAAGTACCTTGCCACTTAAACTCTGGGATATACCCTTTGTTTTACTGTCAGTAACTAGTGACGGCGCACTTAGTTACAAGAAGAACGATATTCAGACAATACGCCACCCGCTTCTGCTAGGTGATCTGGACCGCATAAAAACTGATCGTAACGGAGGTCATCATCTATGTAGCGTTTCATCCAAGCTACGCCATATTTACCGATAATGTCCGCGTTGGCATTACCGCTATTTGCACAGTAATGATTACCTCCGTTAATTTCCATAAACGCTTTGTCTGTTGTGCTAGGAAGCGTGTTATAAAATGGTGAGGCATGACTTGCGACAGACGCAATGCCATCATTTTCACACGCAATGATCAACGCAGGAGAGGTGATCGTATCAAAATCATTACTACCGCTATAAAACGGTGCTTGGGGAATAATCGCTTCTAACGCACGATCGGTAGACAATTTAAGCGAACCGCCTCCGCCCATGGACCAGCCAATCGCGCCAAGCCGGTTACCATCAACCATGCCACCGATAGCGCTACCACTGTCATTGCTTCGGCTAATAACATAATTCAATGCCGCACTTAGTTGGTTTGCTCGGCTATCTTCATTGTCAAATATTGAGTTAGTAGCGATTGAGATGACGACGAACCCGTGTGATGCGATTCTTGGTCCCCACCAAATAATGCTCGATTCAGGTGATACAAACCCAGGTGCTACCGCAATGGCACCCATCGTGCCGGTTGTGCCTGTAGGGTAATGAATGGTGCCACCACCAAACCCACCCCCTGAAGATGAAACATTAATGGTATTTACCTGAAATGGGCCATTTGTTGCCTCCAGTGAACTAGTAGTCGGGTCAGGACCTCGTTCAAAGTTGCAATCTACCTGACAGGGCTCTGGTAACGGATCTGGCTCCGGTGCCGGGGGAGGCGTAAAAGACAATGCGCTCATTGAAAAAAGAGTAATGCTCGCACCAACTGCTAATTTTCTTACTAATATGTTATTCATCGGATTAACCTTGTTAAATGGTTTTAGTTATTTTTTAGGCTTGTCGACAATCCTGGAACAGACATTAACAGAGGATAATTATCTTCCACTTTCACTATTTGGCACTGTTGAAGTTATTTTTCAAAATATTATGATAACGGGGCATCTTATATAGATGCGTTCACACGTGAAGAGTTATTACTGAAAGTAAGAAATTAATCGTTAAGTTTTCGTGCGTTGCTAGGAAGAAGAATGTTAAGTACATCATCAGAGATGAATACGTTCATCTCTGATAGTTTCAAGAAGTGCGTGGAGGGTTGAAACCCGACCATCTCACTGAAGCAAGTTGAAAAGTGCGCCGAACTTGAAAACCCCGTTTCATAAGCGGCAGCGGTAACGGTGTAACCCGCTGCCAGTAGAATAATCCCAATAGATAGTCGAAACTGGAGTCTATATTTAGTGATAGGAATTCCGATTTGTTGTTTAAATAACTTATTTAGACGCGATTCAGATAAGTGTACATCCGCTGCATAGTCTCTCACCGATATGTTATCGCTAAAGGATTCTCTAATATTTTGTAAGGTTTTAATAATGCGAGAGTCAAACTTCTTAACGACAGTTTGTCGAAGGTGGGGTTGAATTAGCGCATTTTTCAATAACCGGTCTGCTTGGTTTGGTGAAACCGCCGCGTCTAAAATAAGATGGAGCTGGTTAACTAAATGATCTTCTGTAGGGTGATTATAACTAACCCCTTTACTGACGCTAATCATTTGATCTTGAAGAATTAAAAACTCTTGAGAAATCGGGTTTAGATAATAAATAGCGACGACAGTATTATGGGCGTTAAAAATTTTATCATTTATGACCGTTCCCGCTTTTACCATGCAACTTCGAGTAATTATCTCTGTTTCATTCTCAAGCTTGATGCGAATTTCTCCGCGAAGGCATACCACTAACTGACTCCACCCAAGGGTATGCTTACGAAATGGAATATGATTAGCGCCGATATATAGACGCCTATTTTTCCAGATATAAAACTTAGGGCTTGTCTCTGTGTCACTCATTTTTCTTTATGCGGTTAGGGGTTTAAGCACACACAATAGTTCTGATACAGAAATGAATACTTGTAAGATTTGACAATTCATTAGAATAAAATGATTGCCGTGTGCCTGCTTCGACACTATTTTTGATCTTGCCGACCGGAATAGACTACTTAGGAATTAACATGTTCTAGTGTTTTTTAATCATTCGGATCATAAGCGCTATATTAAGGTTCTGAATTTAGTCTTGGGTTTGTGATCGTTTGTTAGTACTCAATTCTCTGGTCTTATATACACGTTGGTGATAACACTTACGAAGAAATCAAAGTTCAATACATTTTAATCTGGCATACAAGCTTCTTTGCGAAACCGGTAGTATGAACCAATATCACTAAATCCGAGTGCCTCTGCTATTTCACCATGACTTTCTGACCGTTTTTCCATACTCTTAATCTTATTTATTCGCGCGTTCTTAACTAAGTCGGTATAGCTGAGGCCTTCGCTCTTAAGCTTACGATACAAAGTCGAACGACTTAAGTGCAAGACCTGGCATACGGAATCTATTTGACAGAATCCTGGTAGGTCATTAGCAAGCAGCGCATTTACTTTTCCCGAAACTGATGATCTAGTATCCAGTGCCGAACCTATTTCTGAGGCTTGTTTTTCAAGCAGAGATTTGAGATAAGGATTTGCGGCTTTGACCGATGAATCAAACATGGCATTTGGAAATTCGATCGCATTTTCTTCTCTCTCAAAATAAATGTATTTCCCAAAAATGGTTTCGTATCTTTCGATAGATTTAGGAACTGGTCGAGTAAATGATGCAGATACTGGCTTAATCTCTGAGCCAATTAATGCAGAGCCCCAAGAGACAATAGCTGCCATACTGCGATCCACGGCAATAGAAGGGTAATTATCTGACTTGAACATAAGTCTAAGTTTGGTATTGTCTCCTTCAACCGTTTTTTCCCAATATTCAGACGGGTTAAGCAGGTGAATATTTCTGCTAAACGTTGTGAAAACGTCGGCCAGGGTATCGCATTGGAACAACCAGTTTGCTAGAACGCCTTTGGCCTGATTGTTCACCTTATAACCAATCATTAATCCAACATCTGAATTTGTATTTGAAATGCTTGCCTCTGTCCAGAGGTCTGTTAGTAAGCTTTCGGGCAGACGTTCTTCTTGTATAGGTTTATTCTCTTTATAGGCCAAATAGAGTGCATTGAATTCTGGCCCAATCTTTCCGAGATAATCTTCGCTAACGTAGGAAAGATTCAACAATTCGTTTGCAAGATCAATCACTGCTATAGCAGATACTGTTTGAATAGGTGAACCGTATTTTCTTGTCATACTTGAGAATGAGTCCACATTGAAACGAAATACCAATACCTTGAAACCAGATGACAAGCCAAGATGATTGGAAGGCCCTATAGTTTAGCGCTCATTGAATACTAAATTAAGGTTGTTGGTTTTATGAGCTTTATTAGTCAAAAATTGAACATACAAATTTCCTCTGAAAGCGAACTAAGAAAGGTGATTCCTGCATATTCCAAAATACTCGATAAACGGATCATCCCAGAACTCGATCAATATTGTCTAGAGATAATTGAACATTCAACTTTAGTGGTTTGGGGTACAAGTGATGTACAGAATAAAATCGCCGTTATCGCGTGCTCCAACATTAAGATAGTCGATACGAAGACAATTAAATTACAGGTAGACGAAGTGTCTTCGGCCATAGATACAGCGGTAGCATATGCGAGTCTTTATTTTCTCGTACCCGGTGTTGGTCATGGCTTACGGGTGAATGGTACGATGAAATTTCGACAATCACTTGCTCTTTTGAGTATTACTGGCGCTTATGTTCACTGCGCCCGAGCAGCGGTAAGATCGGGGCTTTGGGATAGTGCGTTAGGAGATAGTTTGTCGAGTAAAGCTTTGCTTATGTCAGACGAAGGCTTCCTATCAGAAAGCCCGTATTTGTTTCTCAAAACAATGAACAAACTTAATCAAACCGAAATATCTCCAAGGGGAGATCACGCAGGTTTTGTTAAAAAAATAGGCTCAAATAGCCTATTTATTCCAGAGCGCCCGGGCAATAAAGTCGCTGTGAGTTTGAGAAATATCTTACAGAATGAGGCGGTAGAGTTATTACTGCTGATTCCGGGGTCCAACCAGACAATGAAAGTAAAGGGAAAAGCAAGTTTGACGATTGATGACGAACTGCTAAATGCAGCAACAGTAGACAACAAGCGACCTAAAATTGGCATTAGAATAGATTGTTGCGTATTCACCGTTCAACAATACGATGTACTAGTGCAATCTTGTCAGGTTTCAGAGCATGTTCACGAAAAGCGGCTTACAAAATTTTCTAAAGTTCTTTCTGCTCACATGAATGGGGAAGGGCTCTTAGGTAAAGCAACAACGCCCATAATTCAAGCGGTCGTAAATCATGATATGAAAAATTTGTACTAACTAGTTTCTTTCTGTTTAGCTTAGACATTGATGTTTTAGGTAGGTCGGCTTTGTGATAAAGAGCGGAAAACTCTGAGCTACTTGTTTTCCTGATTAAAGAAAACGAGTAGTTCTGCTCAATCCCGATACAAAACATCTTTACCATAAGACAACTCTAGCGCTTCTCGTTCGACTTACTTGAGCTTTGTCTTTTACACGACTCCGTAATGTGTCGCGGTTTTTGCAAAGAAACGCCAAAATACTACGCCGTTGTGCAAGGCGTTAGTTTTTTTTTAAACGGAGTGATACTATAGTGATACATTTTCAGTTAAGGCATCACTATGAGAACAGAAGTCGTTACGACATTAAAGAGGCAGGCAACTAAGCTGCTTGCTGATCTACATGAGTCAAAAGAACCTATTCTCATAACTGAGCATGGCCGACCTTCTGCCTATTTACTTGACGTAGCTGATTACGAGTTGATGGTAGATCGGATGAAGATCCTTGAAGGTATCGCCAAAGGCGAGCAGGCTATTCGAGATGGCCGAACCATGGATATGGAACAAGCTAGAGAGAAAATGAATAAATGGCTCAAATAATTTGGACTGAGCCAGCTCTAGATAATCTGAACGATATTGCTGAGTATATTGCAGTTAGCAATCCATACGCCGCTAAACAACTAGTAGAAAATGTTTTCGGCAAGGTTCAGAGACTCGAACAGTTTCCTGATTCAGGCAGAGTACCTGTAGAAATTTCTAATCTAAATTACCGAGAAGTGGTAGTAAATCCTTGTCGTGTTTTCTATAAAGTTGATAAAGATTCAGTCTATATCCTTCACGTGATGAGAGAAGAAAGAGGTTTACGGAAGTTTTTACTATCTACCGAAAATGAAAACTAACAAGCGTTCAATCGGACTCGCCTTCGGCTCGCGCGGTTAACGCGGCGTTACAGCTCTAAAATAAGCGCCGAATATCTCGATAAAAGTTCTCGTGAGAGCCTAAAGCCATCAACTCTAGAGTTAAAATGCCTTCATCGTAGCTATATCCAAGTAGGGTAAGCTGCTTATTCATCTTGAACTTGTGAACTCTTAGAAACGCAAGATCTCCTTTTTTCTGTTCACCTATTAAAGGGCTTTCAATTAACTCCATTACAGCATCATCTAAATCTTTTTTCTGGTTGGCCTTTAGCTTTTTCACCGCTTTCTTAAATGTTGGTGTCTGTAATACATTTTCTACTTTAGCCAAAGTCGTAGCGCTCCAGCTTACCAGCATCTTTTTCAGCTTGCGCAATAATGGCTTGTTTAACAAACTCGTATGGCAAATTAGGATTATCTTCCATTATTTCACCAATTTTTGCCCAGTGCTCAATTTGTTTAGGCGGTGTTCTGTTGTACGCTTTAGCCATAATGGTGGCTTTTTCAATAAGTTCTTGATCTAATCGTACGCTGTTAGTAGCCATGGTTGATATGCCTCAAAATATATAATTTGTATCAATTGTGGCATATCGCCACAATTGAGGTCAAGTTGTAACAAGTGGCTGCATCGGACAAATTTTCGTTGTCACCTTTTGTGCAAAAACCGCCATCAAAAATTTGCTCATTGAGCCGGGCGTTAAGGCTACTTAGTGTTGGCCGTAGTGACCTCCGATAGCAAAGATATAGATATACTCATCGTCGTATTTGTAAATTAGGCGGTCTTTTTGGCTTATTCGCCTAGACCAAAGTCCTGTCAGGTTATGTTTTAGCGGTTCAGGCTTACCAGTTCCTTCAGCAGGGCTTCCCCTCAGTATTTCTTTCAGCTGTCTACATAGAACTTTATGTAGCTTTTTATCCTTCTCCCTTAAATTTTCATATTCTTGCCAAGTGCTACCCTCAAAGACCAGTGATCTCACTCATCTCCTCCTTACTTGGTTTGTAACCTTCTT
>ENA-OSET01005232-OSET01005232.1-sediment-metagenome-genome-assembly--contig:-NODE-5232-length-11064-cov-2.366706_pt1 | contig 11064 bp, 8 predicted proteins | sample MGYA00237882_ERZ534229 | MGnify/ENA primary metagenome ERZ534229 (study PRJEB26408, sample SAMN06266212) | sediment metagenome | isolation source: Hudson Canyon methane seep mesocosm | place: USA:Hudson...
GGAAAAGAGCCGCTATACCCTATAAACGTTGGGACTCACCTGATAGACCTAGGAATATTCGGGTCTGTCTTGCTCCTGTCGAAGGGGCAGTCCAAACCTCTATAAAGGTCACCCACACCATAAATATGCCTCCAGGCCATAAAGATGGTATAGCAGCATCTGTGATGAATAGCATCCTTGGAGGAGGAGCTTTCTCGGGAAGACTGATGCAGAACCTACGAGAAGATAAAGCCTTCACTTATGGCGCACGCTCAAGCTTCTCTACTGATCCTCTTGTTGGTACGTTTACAGCTTACGCCGATGTAAGAAATGAAGTCACCGATAGCGCAATCGTAGAATTACTTTACGAAATCAAACGAATCACTATAGAACTTGTAGACAGTGCTTCTCTAGCTGTAACTAAAAACTACATGAGCGGCAGTTTCGCTCGCACGCTAGAATACCCCAATACGGCAGCTTTGTTTGCTCTTAATATAAAACGCTACAAGCTACCTGAGGACTATTACTCTACCTACCTTCAAAAACTCTCAGAAATTACTATTGAAGATGTATCTAGAGTCGCTAAGAGATACATCCGCCCAGACCAAATAAATATTACTTGCGTAGGAAACCCCTCGATAACAGAATCACTAAAACAATTCTCAACTTCTGGAATAGTCGAACTTTACGACGCATACGGCCGCCCTTTAATAGAACGGTCCCCAGCAGCAGAAGGAGTTACGGCAAATAGTGTTATAACCGCCCATTACGATGCTCTAGGCGGAGTAAAAGCATTCTCTAAGCTCAAGGGCGTTCAGCGCAACGGCTCCGTGGAAATGCCTGGCGGCATGAACCTCCAATTTTCTCAAACGAATAATTACAATAAAAAAGCGCGAGGCGCAAGGACCGCCATGAGTATGAGCGGATATGACATCATGGTTAATGTAGTCACTGATAAAGGCGGCTTCTCTGAGCAAATAGGCTCTAAATCCATATACGATGGCCCAGAACTTATTCGCTCTCAGTGGGAAGAACTCGACCCAGTATTTATGCTTCACGCATCAGAAAAAGGCATAACCACAGATCTTCAAGGCGTAGAAGAAATCAATGGAGTTAAATACCACGTTATTGCATTCTTCCTCGATGAATCTATTAACATGACTTGCTATTTCGACTTTAATCTAGAAACTCTTTCGTTTTCTAAATCGACAATCGACGGACCAGAAGGTCCTATAACCACTACTACTACTTACAACAAATACATCGAGTACGAAAAAGGACTTTCATTCCCGATTGAAGTTATAACTCTTGTAGGTCCTAAACAAATGTCAACTCGATTAGGTTCAATCACTATCAACCCAGAGATCGATACATCAATCTTTAAACTCGACTAAGATGACAGATGAGATTAAGATGTCTGATTTGAACGAGTCCATCTCACCCTTAGTCATCCTAAAAGATGTCTCCCTCAATCATCAAGAACACCAAGTTCTGAGTGGCGTCAACCTTCAGATCGACCGTGGTGAGTTCCTGTATCTGATAGGAAAGACCGGGAGTGGAAAATCCAGTCTCTTAAGAGCTCTATACGGAGATCTTAATCTCACAAGCGGATCAGGTGAAGTGTGCAATACTGACCTATCTAATCTCAACAGAAGAAACGTGCACAAACTGCGTCGAAAACTCGGGATAGTATTCCAAGATTTCGGATTACTTACAGATAGATCTGTGAGTGACAATTTGAAGTTTGCGTTAAAAGCTACCGGTTGGATTAAGAAAAATGAAATTATAAACCGAATAGACGAAGTACTTGAAACAGTAGGCCTACCACACAAAGGTTACAAATTTCCACACGAACTTTCCGGAGGAGAGCAACAACGTGTAGCCATAGCTCGCGCCTTACTCAACTCTCCCGATTTCGTCCTTGCTGACGAACCCACCGGCAACCTAGACCCAGAAACCACAAGAGAAATTCTTACTCTTATGCATGGACTTACAGATTCTGGCTGCAGCGTTATTATGGCTACCCACGATCATGCCTCTATGAAGGAATTCCCTGGCAAAATTCTGAAGTGTGAGGACGGAAAGATGCTCATAGTTGAAAACACTTATGAATCTGAATGAATTCTGCATCCTCTAAAAAATCGCCTAGTATCAGCGTTATCATCCCCTCTTACAATCAACTTGAGGGACTACAGAAAACAATTAAGGCCTTTTCAAGCTTACGTAGAAGAGGATTAGAGTTAATCGTAGTTGATGGAACGTCAACCGATGGCAGTTCAGAGTGGATTAATTCAAACGCTTCAGATATAGATCAGATGATAATTGAACCCGACACAGGCATTTACGATGCTATGAATAAGGGCCTTGAGTTAGCAAATGGTGACTGGGTTTGGTTTATGGGAACAGGGGATTTACCTGTCTTGGAAGGTGTTGAGGAAATATTAGAAGTGGTTAAGGGTAGTACTAGTGTTTTAGAGGAATCTGACCCTAAAATGCTCGCATTCGGAGTTCACTTACTAGCTCCTCGTGAACCGGGAGTGCCAGAGTATTACAAACCAGTGTGGAATTCCAAACTTGTTTGGAGAAACACAATACACCATCAGGGAGCTATTTATTCGCGAGAGCTTTTTAAAAGCGATTCCTATGATTTAAGGTTTCGTGTATTGTCAGATTACCACTTTCAACTTAAGCTTTGGAAGAAAGGTGTTGAGTGCTCTTGTTTTCCTGCGATTATTGCTGAAGTTGCAACTGGCGGAGTCAGTCGAGATTTCTCGCTATCGCTTTACAAGGAAGAAAGAACTATGAAGCGAGATGTTTTATCGGGATGGGAAATCATGGTTCAGGAAGTTTGGACTCGGGCCAAGTGGCTTATGAAAAAGTTAAAGGTATAACTCTATACAAAACCCACTACCCCTCTAAATACTCCGTAATAAGATGAGAATCAACGTCCCAATGAAGATTTTCTCTTGCAATCATACATTTTGAAAACCAAAACTCGCGTGGCTTAGAGAGTATCTGCGCAACACCATCAGAAATAGCCTTAGAGGTTACGTCTTTTAAGACCACCCCTACCCCATTCTCTTCTACTATTCGGCGGACTTCGACCATGGGACTAGCTACGATAGGCAACCCTACATGAATGAAATCGAATAGTTTGTTAGGTAGACTGAGTAGGTAATTGGTATGATGGCCTTTGTCTAAGGAAAGACCAACGTCTGCTGAAGCAGTTAGAATACGTAGCTTATCATAATTTAGGCGGGGAATACAATGTAGTCTATCCTTCCACCTTGGATCATTAATTCGCTCAACAGATTCATCGAACTCGATTCCGGCTCCAACAAGAACTAACCTTACGTCAGTCATAACAGCAAGGGCATCGACGGCGTCAGAGGTGCCACGGTCTCTATCCATATATGCGCCTTGAAGAAGTAGGATTGGTAAATCTGTGGGAATGCCAAATTCTAAAAATGCAGTTCGTGTAGTAACATCCGGAACTGACTTTAAGACAGGCATATTGCGCAGGACGTCGACTTTAACACCGTAGCGCTGGCGAAACTCCTTAGCTATGGACTCGTTGACGGTGAGCATCTTATCTAACTTAGAGATACAATATTTCTCTATAAAAAGCCAAACCTTTCTTCTCAACGGCTTCCCAGTGAGCCCTGCGGCCTCAGTAAAAAACTCATGTGAGTCATAAACTACAGGAATCTTTCTATGACGACCCACGACAATAGACGGCAACAGAGTATCAAGATCGTTGGCCCAGATCCTATCTACCTCAGCTTTGCCTAACCATTTAAGTAAGGAAAGTTGTAATTCCGTATAGAAAAGCGGTCCAGATTTGAAGAACAAAGGTAAGCGTACAGCACTGCCAGGGCCATCGTAAGGATCAGATTCAGGAAATGCACGTCCAACTAAAATGGGCTCGTGCCCAGCTGCAATCATTACCTCACAGGTCTTCCTTACACGTTGATCGAATGTAAGGTCGTTAGAGACAAGTACTGCAATTTTCAAACCCCGATTATTTAAGGGTGCCCTCTTTAATTTGTTCCAAGACACGCTTAGTATAACGAGGGAAATCTCCATTCATCATCCAACCGAAATATCCAGGATCACGCTCAATAAGTTCCTTTACAGAAACTCCCTTATTCTTACCAAAATTGAATACGATTACCCCATCGTCATTATATATGAGTCTTCCTGCGAGGTCTGCGTTGTGAGTTCGTTGGCAAAATTTATGGAGCTCATCCATATCCGATGGGACGGGGCCCACTGTTTCGCCTCGGCTGTCGCTAATAGTCGCGTCAGCATATTTTTCAAGTTGACTCACAAGAATTTCTAATGTTGCGGCAGTGTCGGGGTAAGCTTCATGAGCTCCCTCAAGTTCTTTATCGCAGTAAAATCTGTAGGCGGCTTTGAGGGTGCGTTGCTCCATCTTGTGGAAGATATTTTGGACATCTATTAGATTGCGGCCTTCTAATCCGAAATCAACTCCCACACTCAAAAACTCCTCAGCTAACATAGGCACGTCAAAACGGTTGCTATTAAATCCACCTAAGTCACAATTATGAAGAAATTTCACTAACCCTTGCGCGATAACTCCGAAGGTGTGCTTACTTTTTACATCATCATCATAAACTCCATGAACAAGAGAAGACTCAAGCGGGATAGGTATCTCTGGGTTTACAAGAATTCTATATTCATTCCCCGCTTTCTCTGGCTTACGCACTACAGACCCGTCAGGAGAAATTTTAATCATTGCAATTTCAACAATTCTATCCGTCCCTACTTGTACTCCAGTAGTTTCAAGATCGAACACAACTAGTGGCCTCTTGAGATGTAAATTTTTAAGAGCTGATTCTAAATCCATATTGTCTTATCCTTCTAATAGGCGATCTAAAGAAAACGCCTCTAAGTAATCAGCTACTCTTTGAACGAAACTACCTCCTAACTGACCATCAACAACTCTATGGTCATAGCTGTGAGAAAGAAACATCATATGACGGACTGCAATAACATCTCCTTCAGGAGTCTCAATAACAGCTGGCTTTTTACGTATGGCTCCGATGGCGAGTATTCCCACCTGGGGTTGGTTTATAATAGGAGTTCCCATTACGTTTCCAAAAGTTCCCACGTTACTCATAGTATAGGTACCACCAGAAACATCATCAGGACCTAATTTACCTAGTCTAGCACGATTGGCTAAATCATTAATTACACGAGCCAGTCCTTGCAGGTTATATGAGTTGGCATTTTTAATAACTGGAACAATTAGATTGCCTGTAGGAAGAGCCGCAGCCATTCCGAGATGAATACCTTTATGAATAACCACGTTATCCCCATCAATACTAGCATTAACTCCTGGGAAATCAACAATAGACTTAATAATAGCTTCAGCAATTAAAGGAGTAAAAGTTAGTTTTTCACCAAACTTCTCTTGAAATTCTTTCTTATTCTTATTTCTCCAAAGTACCAAACTCGTCACATCCGCTTCAACAAAAGAAGTAACGTGAGGTGATGTTTGCACAGAATCAACCATGTGTTTGGCAATCATCTTACGCATCCTATCCATCTCAACAATTTCATATCCACCTGAAACAGATTTGAATGCAGGGTGCGGCTCATTAGATGAAGCAGTGACGTTATATGTTATAGCCGGTTTAGCTAGATTATCTGTTAATGACTTTGCTGTTGTGGATGTTGTAGCACCACGGCTCGCTAGATACGCAATCATATCCTTCTTCGTCACACGACCTTCAGAACCAGTGCCCTTTATAGACTCAAGATCTTCCATGCTTACTCCCTCTTCAAAAGCAATGCTTCTTACAAGTGGAGAGTAGAAACGCCCAGATTCACCTGTTCTTGCTGGAGAAGTGACAACTGCTGCTGCAAGTGGAGCGGAAACCATTTCAACAACTTCTTGAGAAGGAACTGGAGAAGGCTCAGCTTTAGGATCGGGAGAAGATACTGAGGCAGATGCTGAAGAACTAGCTTCGCCACCAATCTCGTATCTCGCAATAGGATCTCCAACCTGTACTACGTCATCTATAGAGACAAGCCATTCAACAAGTACTCCATCTTCAGGAGCTGGAACTTCACTATCAACCTTATCAGTTGCTATTTCTACTACGGCTTCGTCTGCTTCGACACTTGCCCCTGCATCAACTAGAAACTTAATAATAGTGGCCTCTGCCACGCTTTCGCCCATTTTAGGAAGGAGGATTTCTATGATTGCCATGTAATCAGTTTACAGGTTGCAAAAGTAATGCGTACAGGATAAGCTTGAGGTCTTCAAAGCAATTGTATTTATTACAGATGACAAATTCTAAAAATTAGCATGTTAAATTTAAGCGACGTAACACGAGAGTGTAACTTATGACCGAATAAATAACGCACGAAGAACAAGCTTCAAGTCCTCAAACCAGTTGTATTTTCGAGCGTAAGCTAAGTTCAGTCTCTCCCTTATTCTATCGTCATCGCTTTCAACGGCATTAAAGACAGAAGGACGTGATTCTTCTCCAGGAGCGTCAATGCCTACCCAAGTTGCTTTTCCCATGAGGACTCTGAAGGAGCGAGATACCCAAAGGGATCGGCCCGAGATTATAAGGAGAGGTGAGAAAAGAAGGAAAGTTAATGACGAAAGTAGATCTAAAATGCGTTTTGAGCGTCTGGCCGAGGGGCCGTAAATAGCTCTATCGAGCTCGGTAACAGGGTCTGGACCTGGACCGCCTGCCCCCATAACGGATCCGTCATCAGTCCAGGCAATTCTACACACCACCGTTTTATTAACCAAAGAGGAGAGAGCGGTAATTATGTCTGTCGCGCTTACATCTCTACCACTGAAAACAACCTCTCCTATCGACTTTACCCTTACTACATCAAAAATAGTGTTGATTTCATCTGGACTTATTACAGTTGTGGAATCGGAGATGTCTCCACGAAGTTCAACAGAATCGAGCATGTTTGAGATGGCTGTGGATTCCGTTGGAAAGGCGATGATGAGGCGAGAAGTCGGTTTGGCATTTAAACGCCAACCACCTATCGTTATGCGACCTAAAATTACAACAGCAGCAAACCATATCGATCCGAGTAAGAGGATAGCTCTGGAAAATCGGAGCGCTTCAGGAAGCAGTCCATATCCTGCAATTAACACCAGCGAACCGACTGCGAATCCTCGGATTACTCTTCGTGGGATCCATGGCTTGTCATATCCCCCGAAAAGGTAAAGCGTGAAAACCCAGAAAACTGAATAGATGCCAAGAGCTTTTATAGTCCAGGATTTATCGTATTGTATTCCCGAATAATCTGAGTAAAAGCCAAGTAAAATAAAGAGCCCCACATGAAGAGCAAATCCTTCAAGAACGGGCCAACTTATTTTTGACAATACTCTCCGAATGATAGAAACCCCCGCCCTCGCATAGATAGCAATACGTATGAACATGTTAAATATGCTAGCCTGAGAGCCTTCAAAATGTTTGGCTGCAAAAATGAGCATGGCGTTGTAAAAGATCGTAACGTAGTTGAGGCTGCCTTTCTTAGTACTCTCGCCTTTATAGTGAATTATACGAGTTCCGGAGAAATAATAATTGTCCCAACCTCCTTTTATTATCCTCCAGCTCAAATCGATATCCTCTCCGTACATAAAAAATTCCTCGTCTAACATCCCCACTTCTAAGAGGGTTTCACGTCGCATCCACATGAAGGCGCCGCATAGGATTTCGATTTTATTTGTCTCGTTTTCGCTAAGATGACCGGCGTAATAACTGTTCAAGTTCTCACTGCCAGTAGCAAGGTGAAATAGTCCGGATATCCTACAAAACGAAGCCCAAGGTGTAGGTATTCCTCTTTTACTCTCAGGTAAAAACGTCCCTGTGCCGTCGAACATTGGGACACCTAAACAGCCCAACTTAGGTGTGGCGTCGGCGAAAGTCATACACTCGGTGAAGGTGTCTTCTTGTACTACGGTGTCAGGGTTGAGGAGTAGAACGTACTTGGCTTCAGATATTTTTATAGCTTGGTTATTTGCAATAGAAAATCCTACGTTTTCTTTATTCTCAATAAGTTTAACCCAAGGAAATTTAGTTTTCACCATCTCAGTGGTGTCATCGACAGAAATATTATCGACTACGAACACTTCTATAGCATCTTTTTTACCTGAAGCTTCATAATAGTGTTTTATAGCACGCTCGACAGAAACTAGACACTGCGCAAGGAATGCCTCAACGTTATAGCTGACTATGATTACCGACAGTTGCATAAACTAAATTTCGTAAAGAGTTCTATTATCCATAGAGCGAGCTAATGTGGCTTCATCAGCATGCTGCAAAGCTTCACCCACAGCTATACCCCTTGCTAAGGTGGTTACTTTTATATCAAACTCGGCTAATTTTTTATAAAGGTAAAATGAAGTAGTATCACCTTCCATAGTAGATGGGAGAGCGAAAATAACTTCTGTATCTTCATCTAACTCAGAAATTCTTAAGACGAGAGCTGCGATATTTATGTCTGCGGGGCCCACACCATCCATGGGACTTATTACTCCTGCAAGTACGTGATATACTCCCCGGTAAGTTCCTACATTTTCGATGGCGAGAAGATCTCGGATATCCTCAACCACACAAATGAGCCCCCTATTCCTTTCTGGAGTTTTACAAATAGAACAAACATCCTGCTCTGTGAGGTTGTGACAAACCCGGCAAGGCGACACCCCCTCACTCATAGCAATCAGCGCATCTGAAAGCGACCTAACTCGCTCTGTATCTCGCCGTAACAAACTAAGTGCTAGACGCAATGCCGTGCGGCGACCTATTCCAGGAAGAGTAGCTATTTGGTCTACTGCGGCTTCTATAAGGCGGGATGGTAGTTGTTGCACGCCGTAAATATAAACTGCATATCGCGCGCATCTAAACAAGAACCCAACAAGTATCTTGCACACCATGTCGCAGACCACTTTTTTACTTATTTCCGGCCTCTATATAGGTCTGTTATTTATAATAGCTCACCTTACTGGACGTAATAAAAAAGCTACCGATTTCTTTCTAGCTGGGCGAAAAGCACCTTGGTATGTAGTGGCGTTTGGGATGGTTGGAGCGTCCTTAAGTGGAGTGACTTTCATTTCCGTTCCTGGAATGGTGGGTTCTGCAGACTTTACTTACCTGCAAATGGTGATGGGCTTTATGGCCGGATATGTCTTTATCATGGCCGTACTCCTCCCCCTCTATTACAGACTTGGACTAACGAGTATCTACACCTATTTACAAGGCCGTTTTGGGAATTATTCTTATAAAACTGGGGCGTCGTTTTTTATGCTCTCAAGAATAATTGGTGCGTCATTTCGGCTCTTCCTAGTGGCGATCGTTGTGGAGCTCGCCATCTTGGAACCGATGTTCTCACAAAGCGTACCTAGCTGGGCGTTCGCCGTGATAGTAGCGGTGGTGTTAGCCGTAATTTACCTCTACACTCGCAAAGGAGGGATGGCCACTGTAATTTGGACGGATACAGTCCAAACTGCCGCTATGCTCACCGCCGTCATCCTTACCGTCCTCGCCATAGCGAATACGCAAGGTGCACACTGGACGGAAATTCCCGAACTCGTAAAATCCTCTGGGATGACAAAAATATTTGTTTTCGATGATTGGAAAGCCGGAAATCACTTCGTGAAACATTTCTTAGCTGGGGCGTTTGTCTGCATAGCAATGACAGGTTTAGACCAAGATATGATGCAGAAAAATCTTTCGTGCGAAAACCTCACAGCAGCGAGATGGAATATGGGAAGCTTTGCAATCGTACTATTCCTAGCAAATATATTGTTCCTCTCACTTGGAGCACTCTTATACATTCACGCAAATTCAAATGGAATCGCTATACCGGAGCAAGCTGATAAATTATTTCCGATGCTGGCTTTAGATGGGAAACTTGGGGTTATGATGGGTGGCGTGTTTTTAGTAGGTCTGCTTGCTTCGGCATTCAGTTCGGCAGACTCTGCCTTGACCGCCCTAACAACTTCGACTTGTGTGGATCTTTTAGACACGCCAAGCATGGATGAAAGGCGTGCTGAACGAACTCGATCTCGAGTTCATATAGCACTGACCGGAGTCCTTTTTATCTCCATAATGCTATTTAAATCGGTAAACGACACCAGTGTTGTAGCAGCTTTATTCACAGCTGCAAACTACACTTACGGTCCGCTATTAGGTTTATTCTTCTTCGGGTTATTGTCGAAGCGAATGCCTACCGATAAACTCATCCCATATGTTGCAATAAGTGCTCCTATTCTATGTTACTTAATCGAGTACTCTTTGAAGGCGAAATACGGCTTCAGTTTTGGCTTTGCACTACTTCCAGTAAATGGAGCAATTACAGCTCTCGGACTCGCCCTTCTTCCTAAGAAATAACTACCTTTGTCGAATGAAAAAACGCACTTCGGATCTTCTCAACCGCCTTTCTGAATCGGCTACCCTCGCTATGGCTCGTATGGCCCGTGAACTCAAGGCTTCCGGAGTTGATGTAATTTCCCTTTCTTTAGGCGAACCAGACTTCGATACTCCCACCGAGCTGAAACAATCAGGGATAGATTCAATCAACGCTAATGAAACTCACTACACGCCAGTTCCGGGTACTCAACGCGTAAGAGACGCAATTTCTAAGAAATTTAAGCGTGACAATGGATTGGTTTACAATACAGACCAAATCGTTGTTAGTACAGGAGCTAAACAATCTCTCGCGAACGTAATCCTCAGCATTGTGAATCCTGGCGACGAAGTGATCTTGCCCGCTCCATTTTGGGTTAGCTACGTTGAACTTGTTAAGGTCGCTGGAGGTATACCCGTAATTCTACCTACGAGTATCAATGAGGATTATAAGATTAAGCCCGAGGCACTTGAAGCTGCCATTAATGAAAAAACGCGCATGATGATTTACAGCTCACCATGCAACCCCTCTGGTTCAGTTTACACAAAGGAAGAGACTGCTGCTCTTGCTGATGTCCTTCGCAATCACGACAATATGTTTACCATCTCAGATGAGATTTACGAACTAATTAACTTCACCCCCAAGCACGCGAGTCTTGCTGCAGAACCGGGGATG
>ENA-OSET01005233-OSET01005233.1-sediment-metagenome-genome-assembly--contig:-NODE-5233-length-11061-cov-2.811999_pt1 | contig 11061 bp, 10 predicted proteins | sample MGYA00237882_ERZ534229 | MGnify/ENA primary metagenome ERZ534229 (study PRJEB26408, sample SAMN06266212) | sediment metagenome | isolation source: Hudson Canyon methane seep mesocosm | place...
AATATTTTTCTCTTTTGAATTTCTATTAATAGGTTTAAATTTTGATATGGTAAGCCATTCTGCAAATGGATGCATCTCATCTTTTTTAAATTCTACAATTTGATCCTTTGTTTTTTCTTTCTTTTTATCAAGTAATTCAACAATTTTTAGTTCATTTTCATTAAATACAATTTTCTCTTGCTGAAATTCATTAGATGTTATAAAATCAAATAATATACTTCTATCTGTAGTATATGCTGCAGTAAGTTTTAGTTCTTGATTATATTTAAAATTTTCACTGTTTTTTAAAATCTTTAGATAGATTGCTCTAGAAGACTGAAAGAATGGAAAATCTTTAATTAATGAATTAATAAACCCTATTTGCTCTTTATTAATTTCACTTGGATTTTGCAATATGTTTATATATTCGTTTTTATTCATAGTCTACCATTTTGCCAGTGATGCATTAAATACATCTTGAGTAATCCTTTCAAAAATTTCATCTATTGCTATATCTTTTTGTGATCCGATTAACTGAGAGCTTCCCGGATAATCGTAATAAAATGAAAATCGTTTTTCAAATTCAGCTTCGGGATCACTTTTGTCAAAAAATCTAACATTAACACTTATTGTTAAACGGTTTTGTGCAGCAGTATTATTTGCAGTTGCAGTTGTTGGAGATATTCTGTATTCAACGATCTCTCCTTCATATAAAAGATCTCCATTTGATTTAACAAGATCTAGACTCGTTTGATTAATTAATAAATCTATTAATTTATTAGTAAAATCTCTATCAATACCAGGCTCTATCAAGGTCGAATTATTTTGAAAATAGTTTACTTGAAATGTCTTTGTCTCATCAGAAATTGATGCCCCAGTTAATGAGTATTTAACACTACAGCTCCAGAATACTAGAGGGAGTATAAATAATACGATTTTTAAGTTAGTTCTCATTATAGTGACTAATATAATTTTTTATAAGTTAAACTGCTTTATTTTTCTATATAATGTACGCTCACTTATACCCAGCTCTTTAGCAGCAAGTTTCCTTCTTCCTTTATGTTTTTCAAGAGATTTTTTAATTAATTCTAACTCTTTATCATGTATTGAAAGAGATTCTACATTTATTTCTTCAGCATAATCAAATTCTGATTTCTTCTCATTATTATTTTTTTGTTCAGTAATTGGCACTACTTGTATTTGATCATCACTTATTTCTTTTTCAGCTCTAGAGTTGTAAATCTTCTTTATTAAATGCTCATTGTTTTCTTTAAATTCAGAAATATTACTAGATTCCATTAATTCCATAGTTAGCTTTTTTAAATCATTTAGATCGCCCTTCATATCAAATAAAACTTTATATAAAATTTCTCTTTCTGAGTTGAAATCATTTGAATTTCCTTTTTCTGATATTATTGCTGGCAAGCTGCTATCTGCCCATTTTGGCAAGTAATTTATAAGAGTTTGATTGCTAATGGATCTATCTTCTTCTAAAACAGATAATTGCTCAGCTATATTTTTTAATTGCCTAATATTACCATTCCATCTGTAATTTATCAATGTTTTTATAGCATCATCCTCTAATTTTATTGAAGGCATGCTATATCGTTTTGCAAAATCACTAGAGAATTTCCTAAATAGTAAATGTATGTCATCTTTTCTCTCCCTTAACGGGGGAATGTTAATTTCAATTGTACTTAACCTATAATATAAATCTTCTCTAAACTTATTATTTTTAATTGCTTTTTGCATATTAAGATTTGTTGCAGCTACTATTCTTACATCAGTTTTCTGGACTTTACTTGATCCAACTTTGATAAATTCCCCATTTTCTAGAACCCTTAATAGCCTTACTTGAGTAGTTAAAGGGAGTTCTCCAACTTCATCTAAAAATATTGTTCCGCCATCAGCAACCTCAAAATACCCATTTCTTGATTGAGTAGCTCCCGTAAAAGCACCTTTTTCATGCCCAAAAAGCTCACTTTCGAGTAACTCGGCAGGTATCGCGCCACAATTAACAGGTACAAAGGGCTTACTACGTCGGTGCGAGTTGTAATGTAGGTTACGCGCAACAACTTCTTTCCCTGTCCCTGATTGCCCAGTGATTAGAACACTGACATCTTTGTCGGCGACTTGAGACATCAATTCTCTGACAGCTTGTACGCTTCTGCTGGTACCAACCAAACTTCGAAACAACTCTACCTGACGCTGCTTACCACGACCGTTTTGAGCAGAGTATTGGTCACGAAAAACTTGAGCCCGGTAGAGGCTATCAAGCGTTTTATTATAATTGGGTGGAAAATCAAGTTGAGCAATGACTTTTTTTCTAAGAACTGCATCTAAGCCATCTAATGATACGTCACCAATCGCAAGCGCTGGAATCCCTTCATCCCAATCATGCAATTCACCAACAATCGGCTCTAAAGGCACACAATCTGAGCCAAAAAAAACAACATTAATTTGAGACGAGTCGGTTGATTCTGACTCAAGCACTTGCTTCCAATTAGTTAAAGAAGCACTAAGCACTTCTTCCCCTAGAAACTTTAAAATAACAGTGATATCTCTAAGTACATCTTGGTTATCATGCATAACCAAAACTTTCATATCCTGCGCCATAAAATAAACCTTATTATTATTGACCTTAAAGAATTTGCAAAAGGTGTACTTTTGGTAAATTCTATAGCCATCCGTGTGGTCTAGACTGTGAGCTGTTTAAGTGAAGTAATTTAAGTAAAAGATTCCATCTTTAACTAACAAGCAATTAAAGTACGGATTCATCTAAGAGTCAATAAAGTGGCGTTAAAAATATCCTAAAAGAGCCATATCAAAAAAAAGATCATTTTTTGTCACAAAAAAAGTACATAAAATACTCTAAATCAAAATTGAGAAACACCAAGATAGGAGTCCGCAGCATTCCGATCCCTTGATATTTTTTTTAATTCAGACGCTAGTTCCAATTGATTCTTCCTACTACCATCAACAACTAGATCATAAACTTTTTGAATGGTTTTTAAATCTAAGGCAAGTTTTTCTTTTTCCTGTGCATTTTTAGCTGATGAAATTATCTCTTGAAGGTGTTGTTTTATTTCTCCATCAAGCTGCTCGAGCTGCTCCCAATTTTTTGAAGCACATGCCTGTTGTAAATTTTGGATTAACTCTCCTAATATCTCATTCACAAAATACCCCTCCACAAACATTATCATTAATAAATTTTATAATGAACGCTTAGAGCATAGAACGCAAAACATTGTTGAGTTGAAAATCAGACACTAAAAAAATACTTATTGATATTAAACAAGTGAGGGCTAAAAGGAAAAATAAGACTTTCGTGATTTATAAAACAACCTGTTCTAATTGAGCTGTATAAGAACCTTGGACACCGTCACTGTCTACGGTCGCAATTGAGAAATAATAAGTATCGGCGTCCAATTTTTTAATCACTGCTCCATTTTCTCTTAACACAGGAATTTCCCAGCTTACCTCAATTGATGCAAGCACAGTTTCTTCTACTACCGGTGTCTCGTCTACTACTGCTATTCCACCATGAAATAGCAGTGTAAATTAAATGCATTCGATTACATCCAGACCTTCAGCTCAATATCAGCAAGCTTTACAATATTATCTGTTGAATTTGAGCAGAATAAGCTCCTTGAGCTCCATCACTATCAATCGTTGCAATTGAAAAGTAATAAGTTCCGGTTACTAGAGACTCAATTAGAACGCCTGTTTCTGCTCCTACCACATACACTTGATGATCTAGGTTATTTGTATTGGTGCCAAACTTAATCACATAACCATTAATTTCATACAGTTCTAAATCTGTACCATCTTCACGCTTTAGTGGCGTATCCCATGCAAGCTGAACCGAGTTTAAAACAACAACCGCACTTACTCCCAAAGACGCAACAGCCGAAGTTAGGCCTACTTCGCTATTCGAAATTACCACATCATATAAACCAACATCTGAAAGTTCCGCCGAATCAAGTACAATACTCGAAGCCGTCGCGCCGTTAATTTCTACCCCATCTTTACGCCATTGATAGGAAAGCTCACCACCACCTTCAACCGTGACTGAGAAAGTTGCTTGTTCGCCTTCAGTCACTTCAAGCGCCTGTGGTTGAGATAAAATTGCAAGCGGATTAACCACAACCGGCTCATTCACAATTAAAGCGACAGCGACACTGACTACTGAATTCACACTATTAGAAATCATCAAGTCATAGCTGCCAGCATCACTTAACGCTACATCAGATAAATTCAAACTTGCACTAGTTGCTCCGGCTATTGCTATACCACCTTTTCGCCATTGATAAACCAGCTCTCCACTCCCCTCTGTTGTCACCGAGAAAGTCGCTTGTTCACCTTCAGTCACTTCAAGTGCCTGTGGCTGAGATAAAATTGCAACCGGAATTTCTACAACCAGTTCATTCACAACTAAAGCGACAGCAACACTAGCTACTGAACTCACACTATTTGAAACGACCAAGTCATAGCTGCCAGCATCATTTAACACAACATCAGACAAATTCAAATTTGCACTAGTAGCTCCGGCAATTGCTACACCGCCTTTTCGCCATTGGTAGAACAGCTCTCCACTCCCTTCAGTTGTCACCGAGAAAGTCGCTTGTTCGCCTTCAGTAACCTCAAGTGCCTGTGGCTGAGATAGTATTGCAACCGGATTAACCACAACCTGCTCTTTCACAATTAAAACGACAGCAACACTGACTACTGAACTCACACTATTTGAAACGATCAAGTCATAGCTGCCAGCGTCACTTAAAGCTACATCAGACAAATTCAAACTTGCACTAGTAGCTCCGGGAAGCACTACACCGCCTTTTCGCCATTGATAAATCAATTCACCACCACCAATAGCTTCTACAGTAAAATTAGCTTGTGTAGTTTCTATTACAGTCAAAGTTACAGGCTGCGAGGTTATTATTACGGGTTCAATTACTTCCTGCACAACCAATAAGGCTGAAAGTGAAACAACAGAGCCAACTGAGTTACTCACAATAACGGCATACTCTCCAGCATCAGCTAATTGAACACTGCTCACAATCAAACTTGGTCCATTTTCACCCAATATATCAGCACCATTTTTTTGCCACTGAAAGGTTAAAGTTCCTCCTCCACTGGCAGCAACTGAAAACAAAGCTTGCTTACTCTCATCAACTGTTACTCCCTGAGGGTGAGCAGAAACAACCACAGGATCGACAGTTTGAGGAATTTGTGACATTTCCTGATATGATTGACTCGTTTCAGCACTTACTATACTTAAAGCTTCGGCATGTCCACCCTCTGTCGCACCCAGTAGATCATCACTAATTTGCGTTGCATTATAAAACAAGTCATCAAGTGTAACGTCAGGTAAAGCACCCAAATTAATCGAGGCTAACTGACCTGAACCGGACATTTTTTCTTCAACATGACCTAAAACCTCTTCAATTGAATCCCAATCAGGAGAATTTACTAAACCTAGAAACGCCGCAGAAATAACCCCTAACTCAATTTCAGTTTTACTCAGAGTGGAATAGCGTTCTAAGTCAGTAATGTCCGCAGGTGCAAGTTGCATTGCCCCTTGCTCAAGATCCATCAGTGTTTCTATATGTGAGAAGGCATTTGAAATACTAGATGAAGTCAAGCCATCAGAATTAGAAGACGCATAAGCCAATGCCATGTGACTCAAAGGACTAAAATGCGCACTATATGTTTCGCCACTATTTACACCAGTCACAGCAGTTTTCATAATGAAGTCATCACTTAGGAAAAATAAATCTCCGTAAGCAGTCTCACCACACCCTTCGGTCACATCACAAGTCATTTGTGTTTGAGAGTCCGCGGTGATTTCAACAACAACATTACTATTGACATATTGCCCAGGGATTTTGAATTGATATTCTCCACGCTCATTTGTTCGAGTTAACACATCTAGAGCCTGCTCGCTCTTGACCATCTCCCCTGCCTGAGATTCAATTAGGTAGACCTGCACAACTCCATTTACGATAGCGCCTTTCATTGCACTACCCTCAATGGTCGTCAAATTTTCAGGCGTACTCGTTTGCTCGGTAGACTCTGAGCCTCCGCCACTACCACATGCTATTAAGAACGAACCGGCACAGACTAACGAAATTGCTTTCGCATAATCTAACACTACGCCAACAGCACTTGAGCGAGAAACTTTATAACCTGAATCGTAAAACATGGTGAAACCCATCGTTATTTGCTTTAAAAGTTTCAATAATAGTAGTAGAGGAATCAATATGTAGTCGGAAACACTCGATAGTTTTAGCTGTTTTAGCGACATTATTTTGACGATAGCGAGATTTTGTGACGAAGAGAGCAATAATTTGGTGAGCAATATCACATCCATGTATGTTATATCGATTTAGTAATAGCCTGCTAAGGCATTACAACCGTTATATTATTAGTTAATTTTATATTTGTAATCCCTACAAATATAAATACATATATCTACCTAAATGACTACCTATAGCTATCTATAAAAATTACCTATAATAATGAAGCAACCGGTTTGAACGATTTGCGATACAAGTCATTAACTCCCAACTTTTTTAATGCCTCAAGATGAAACTTTGTTGGATAGCCTTTATGCTTAGCTAAACCATATCCAGGGTACACCTCATCTAATGCAACCATTTCTCGATCACGACTAACTTTTGCTAGAATAGAAGCAGCACTAATGCATTCGACTCGTGAGTCGCCCTTTATAACCGGTTCACAAGGTATTGCAATTTTAGGGCAATAATTACCATCAACCAAGACATACTCAGGTGATACTGAAAGCTGTTCGATTGAACGCTTCATAGCAAGTAATGAAGCGTGCAGAATATTAATTTTATCTATTTCTTCTACACTTGCTCGGGAAATTGACCATGCTAGTGCTTTTTCTTTGATCTCATCAAATAAAGCTTCTCGTTTTTTTTCTGAGAGCTTTTTTGAATCAGCCAAACCTTCGATCGGTTTGTCAGGATCAAGAATTACGGCAGCAGCAACAACAGGGCCAGCTAACGGCCCGCGCCCCACTTCATCTGTACCCGCCAATAAAACACCATCGTATTTACAGAAAAAAGGGTCATCCACAATCACTTAACGCATACCTATGTTTAAAGATTATTCTTAGACTGCTCTAAAAGCTCCGAAATCGCATCTGCAGCTTTCTCACTAGCATTTAACTTTAACTGAAGGTGTAAGTCTGTAAACGATTCTTTTGTCTGAACACCTTCATGCGTATTCAATCGATCTAACACCTTTTGCCCTATTAATTCTGGTTGCGCTTGATCTTGAAGTAATTCAGGCACCAACTCTTTACCAGCAAGTAAGTTAGGTAACGATATATAAGGTACTTTTAATAAGCGCTTCATTAAATAGTGTGTAATAGAAGAAACTCGATAAGCAACTACCATAGGGCGCTTTAACAACATAGCTTCAAGCGTTGCTGTTCCAGATGCTAATATTACAACATCACTCGCTGCCATAACCTCCCTAGACTTACCATTTATAAGCTTAATCGGTAGATTATATCCAAGCTCTGAAATAATATTCTGTATTTGCTCACGCCGCTGATCATTTACGTAAGGAAGTATAAATTGTAAATTTGGATTTTTCTCATATAACCAGCGTGCTGTTTCTATAAAACTTTCACCTATGTATGAAATTTCACCTGCACGACTACCTGGAAGTAAAGCGACTAACTGAGAGTTTTCTTCTAAGCCTAAACCATTCCTTGCGACCTTCTTATCAGGTGAAATCGGAATTAAATCTGCTAAAGGATGCCCAACAAAACGCACAGCAATCTGATGCGCTTTATAGAATTTCGCTTCAAAAGGAAACAACGTCAACATCAAGTCTACTGCACGAGCGATTTTAAACACTCGGCGCTGACGCCAAGCCCACACAGAAGGGCTAACATAATGCCCCGTTTTCACACCTCTTTTGCGTAGTGCGAGTTCAAGGCCAAGATTAAAATCTGGGGCATCAATGCCAATAAATATATCAGGACGATTTTTCAAAAAGTAGTGTTTAATACGGCGGCGAATACCTATCAACTCAAATATTCGACCTAATACTTCCACAAGGCCCATGACTGAAAGGCGCTCCATCGGAACATGACTTTTAAAGCCCTGTTCAATCATTAGCGTACCACCAATACCTTCAAAATGAGCATTCGGATAACGCTTACGAATTGATTGGATTAAACCAGCACCAAGAATATCGCCAGACACCTCTCCAGCAACAATTCCTATTTTAATTGGCCTATCAGAAACAACCACCACTTCATCACAAGAAGTTTTAATATCCAAAATTGAATTGCCTTCAGGAGAGTTTTGTCTACTTAGCTCTGTAGTCATTAACGAATAATGCCGCGATCAGAGTTTTTAATACTATCTGTAAATATTGCTACTTCTGGCGTTTCATTAGCAATTTCAGACAGCGCTTCCAATGCATCACTTAACTTTAAACCTTTCCGGTATACAACTTTATAAGCACGTTTTAACGTTAATATCAGATCAGAACTAAAGCCTCTTCGCTTAAGTCCTTCTGTATTTAGACCATGAGCAGATGCTGATTGCCCACTCGCCATCACATACGCGGGTATATCACGTAGAACGATACTCCCTCCAGCACTCATACTATTTAAACCAATTTTACAGAACTGGTGAACCATTGTGCCGCCACCAAGAATCACATTATCAGCAACATGAACATGTCCGGCGAGGGTCGTACCGTTTGCGAAAATAGAGTCATTCCCTATCACACAATCGTGCGCGACATGCACATATGCCATCAATAAGTTACCATTACCAATTTTGGTTACACCCTGATCTTGCGTTGTACCTCGATGTATCGTACAACTTTCACGAATGATATTATTATCACCAATTTCCAAACGAGTAGGCTCGCCAGCAAATTTCTTATCCTGACAATCTTCTCCCACACTAGAAAATTGAAAAATTTGATTATTTTTTCCTATCTTTGTTGGCCCCTTAATTACAACATGCGACATAATTTTTGTGCCATCGCCAATTTCAACATCAGGACCAATTAATGTCCAAGGACCAATTTCTACGTTTTCACCTAATTTCGCTGAGGGATCTATTATTGCTTGAGGGTGAATACTCATTTATCGTTCCCTCTCGGCAGTCATTATCTCAGCCGTGCACGCTAGCTCATTATCAACTAAAGCCCTGCAATCAAACTTCCAGATATTATGTTTTGCTGCAATCAGTTTTGACTCTAAGACAATCTGGTCACCAGGAACAATTGGACGTTTGAATCTAACTTTATTAGAACCAGCAAAATAATGCACAAGCTCATCACTCGGCTTTTTATTTGTTGTTACAAACCCTAATATTCCTGAAATTTGAGCCAAAGCCTCTAGAACAAGAACGCCCGGCATAATTGGCATTCCAGGAAAGTGACCTTCAAAAAAAGATTCATTAAATGAGACATTCTTAAAGCCTCGAATCAGTACACCAGATTCAACCTCCGTAACACGATCTACGAAAAGAAAGGGATAACGATGCGGTAAGAAGGTTTGGATTTCATTTATATCCATCATAAAAAATACCTCAACACGAAATTTAAACTTAGTAAATGAGTAATTCGCGCAAAATTAAATATATAACAAGAGCGTTTGCTCTATGTATTAATCGCCTTCTCTAAAGCTTTAATTCGAGCGGCCATTTTATCAAGCTGTCTAAGCCTAGCGATACTTTTTCGCCACTTAGCATTAGGCTGAACGCCAGTACCCGAGGAATACACCCCAGGTTCTTTGAGACTTTTGATCACCATCGTCATTGCCGTGATATGTACATTATCAGTAATAGTCAAATGGCCCGAAATACCACTTGCACCGCCAATCACACAATTCTTTCCGATAGTAGTACTTCCAGCAATTGCACTACAGGCCGCAATCGCCGTATTTTCTCCAACCAGCACATTGTGAGCAATTTGGATTTGATTATCGAGTTTTACGCCATTTTTAATCACGGTATTGTCCAGCGCCCCTCGATCAATGGCCGTATTAGCACCTATTTCCACATGATTACCGATGAGAACACCACCTAGTTGGGCGATTTTTTCCCATTTACCCTGGTAAGGTGCAAATCCGAATCCATCAGAACCAATTACGACTCCACTATGCAGGATACAAGCATCACCAACAGTTACACCATGATATATTGTGACGCTTGCATGAATAAGCGTACCTTTACCTATAATGCTATCAACCCCTATAACACAGTTAGACCCGACTATTGAGCCTTCGCCTATCACTACGCCGGAGTGAATCACAGCCCCTGCATTTATAGTCACACCCGCAGAAATCTTAGCACTCTCATGGACCGTTGCGGAGTCATGAATATTTGTACGTTTATTATCAGCGACACTTAATGATAAAGACTCACACGAGAACTCATCCCACAAATTACTCAAAGTAGCATATGCAAGATAAGGCTGTTCATGAACAAGTATATTTCCAGAGGTATTTGAAGCCATTTCTTCTGTTAAAATAACAGCAGCAGCATTTGTATCTGATAAATATTTTTCATAAGCAGGATTCGCCAGAAAACTTATCTGCGTTACATCAGCCGACTGCAGCGTCGCTATTCCAGTGATAATTTGACTTTCATCACCGATTACGAGTCCACCTACTTTTTCGGCTAGCTCTTTTAAAGAAAACACCTTATCCATCATTAATCACTAACTCTGTAGAAAATCTATAAAGAACTAAAAACTATTTTATCTTATCAAGCTTTTCGACCATTTTAGCTGTGTAGTCCATCTTTTCAGATGCAAACAAAACAGCTTCACGAGGCAATAATAAATCTAAACCTTCTTCAGTAACAATTTCATTTACAACCAAATCAATACGAGGCTTGGATTCAGCCAGAAACTCTTGTCGCTTTTCAGCTAAAGCCTTGTCTAACTTTCCTTTTAGATACTTATACTCTTGAATTTTTGCTTCCAAATCTGATGCCATTTTATTACGCTCGCTATCACTCATGATCGCCGCATCATTTTTTAAACGTAACTCGAGTTTTTGACCGTCTTCACCGA
>ENA-OSET01005235-OSET01005235.1-sediment-metagenome-genome-assembly--contig:-NODE-5235-length-11057-cov-3.320401_pt1 | contig 11057 bp, 10 predicted proteins | sample MGYA00237882_ERZ534229 | MGnify/ENA primary metagenome ERZ534229 (study PRJEB26408, sample SAMN06266212) | sediment metagenome | isolation source: Hudson Canyon methane seep mesocosm | place...
TCTTCTGCCAGCTTTTTGGTTTTAAGTTTTCTTATTTTCAATGGCTTTATCTGGTTTTTATCTTCAATAACCCAAACATTAGTTATTCAACAATACACTTTGATTGGAATGCTAATTGGCAGTATCTGGTTTTATCTAGGCAACGCCACCACAAAAAAGATAATTTTCCCTCTGGCTTTCTTATATCTGATGGTTCCAGTGGGAGAAGCTTTATTACCTTATTTAATGGGCTATACTGCTAATTTTACCATTGCCTTACTTCGCCTAACAGGTATTACAGTCTATAGGGAAGGCATGCATTTCTCATTGGTCAGTGGTCAGTGGTCAGTAGTTGAAGCTTGTAGTGGCTTACGCTATCTTCTGGCTTCGATCACACTCGGCACAATCTATGCCTACATTACCTATAACAAATTATATAAACGAGCCATATTTATCTTTTTATCCATCGTTATCCCCATTATTGCTAATGGGTTTCGCGCTTATATGATTGTGATGATTGGCCACCTAAGCAACATGGAATTGGCCGTTGGAATTGATCACCTAATTTATGGTGCTGTCTTTTTTGCCATTATCATATTCATGATGTTTTATGTTGGTTCATTTTGGAGAGACCCTTCACCTGAAGCCAATGGATCGTCTCATACCAAAACACAATCGACCACCTATAATCTAAAACAAAATAGCATGATAGGTATTGTTCTATTGCTAAGCCTTAGCTCCTGGCCTTTTTTAAACAATTTATTGCAATCCCGATACCACCCACAAACTAACATTCCAGAATGGCCTGTATTAACCCAAAACCCGCAGTGGCAAGAAGTAAAAACGCCCAATTGGAGCTGGAAACCAAAGTTTGATGGTGTTGTCACTGAATCACTCAGGTACTTTAAAAATCAAGATAGCATTTTTGGAATTTATCAGGCAAATTTTGGTGATGAACAACAAGGGACTGAATTAGTTAATACACAAAATGTATTAATTCGCCTGAAGCAAAGAAAAAAATGGCACTATATCGAACAGTCAGACTTTAAATTCGAAGCAATTGATAGCCCTGTAGATTACGCAGTTATTAGAAACAATCGACTCGCTGAAGATATCGTGACTATAAAGTGGTATCAAATAGGCCCTTATATTACGAACAATATTTACCTGGCAAAAATATATCAGTTACTTAAACATTTGACATTAAATACAAATCCTGAAATCTACAATGTTATTTTTACCAAGTCTCCTAACAAAAACCAAATTGACCAAGGTAATATGCCTAAATGGATAAATTCTATCTTAAGCAAAAAACAGTAAACAACTTAATTAAAAAGCTTAGAGAATTTGCTTACTTTAAATAGAAGACCATCGTTATGAGCGCACGTAAATCCATTTTAAATTCATTCATAGGAAAATACCTGAACATGGCCGTTCAGATATTTTCTGGAATTATTATTGCCAGACTATTACTTCCTGAAGAAATGGGGGTGTTTTCTGTTGCAGCTGCGGTCCTTGGCTTTGTTCATATGTTTAGAGACTTTGGTATTAACAGCTATATAGTACAAGAAAAAGAACTAACAGATTCTCGCCTCCGTGCCGCCTTTACACTGAACCTATTTATTTCATGGAGCTTAGGTGTTGCAGTTTATTTCAGCAGCCCTTTTGCTGCTCAATTCTATGAAACCCAAGGGATTATGGAGGTATTAAAGATCACATCGCTGATTTTTTTCCTAATCCCTTTCGGTGCCATTTCAGTTGCAATGCTTCAACGCAATATGCAATTTGGTAAACTCAACATCATCAATCTTTCTGGTAGTCTTTCTGGCGCCATTGTCAGTATATACTGCGCTTATTTAGGCTTTAGTTATATTAGCCTTGCCTGGGGTACACTAGCAAACTCTACTGTATCTATCTTAGTTGTTCAGTTTTTCCGTCATCCTGTTACTTTATACCCATCCTTCAAAGATATAAGAAAAGTACTGGGTTATGGTTCAATTACCAGCATCACACATCTCGTTGACTATTTAGGGTCATCTGCCCCTGATCTGATCTTAGGAAAAATACTGACTATGTCTGATGTTGGTATTTTTGGACGAGCAACTGGACTCATCAGCCTGGTTCAAAGACTCATTATTAGTGCAATCAAACCTGTATTACTGCCATATTTATCAAATATCCAGGATTCAAAAGAGCAACTCAAAACACAGTATCTATATGCTACTGACCTCATGATAGGTCTTGCCTGGCCAGCCCTAGGCTTCTTAATAGTAAAATCCGCTCTAATTATTGAAGTTTTATATGGTTCTAACTGGCTAGCCGCTGTTCCTTTGGTGAAAATCCTGGGTATGGCATATTTTTTTATTATCTTTACCAGCCTATCAGATGAACTATTTAAATCCAGCGGACAAATTAAAACATTCGCGAAAATCACTTTTGTTATTACCCCTTTGGGTTTTCTAGCTGTTTTAATGTCCGCCCCCTATGGCTTAACAAATGTTGCTCTTGCTCTTGCATGTATACCTGTTATTAAAGTATTAATCACAACGTTTTTTATTAAGCGCCAATACAAGATTCAATACCGACTATACTTGCCTATAGCTTGGAGAAATGGCTTATTAACCAGTTTCCCTTTATGTATGGTCTATTTATTTAACAGTCATTATTCAATTACTCCAATGGCCATAGACCTTTTATCTACTGCTGCTACATTTAGTGTTGTATGGCTTATAACAATTTTTCTACTTAATCATCCTTTAAGTATTGAACTTAAAAAAGCTCTTAAACGATCACCTACCAAGCATGCTTAAATTCTAACCCAGTTAAATAAGCTAGCCCTTTTTAAAAAACCAAACTTTATGCATGAACATTTTATTTGCTACAAATAACTTTTATATTCCTCAAAGTGCAGGTGGTTCTGAATCATCAACACATGACTTATGTAATTTACTGAATCAAAGACAAATAAAATGTGCCGTTCTTTCTGATCTTAAATCAGAGGGCATGACCTACTTAAAAAACCGCGTTAAAGCTAAAGTTTTATCAAAAAACTTCCCAAGCGATAACTTTCTTGGATATCCTGTCTATCGTGGCTGGGATCCATCACTGGGAGTCAAAGAGGTTGTTAATTCATTTAAACCAGACTTTGCTGTTATTCAAGCGGGAAAACCCATTTTATTAGCAGATGAATTTATTAAAAATAATATTAAAACTATCATTTATTTAAGAGATGTTGAGTTTCACAATCATGGTGGGACCTATACCTCTAATCCATTATTAAATTTTATTGCCAACTCAGAATTTACTGCAAAAACATTTAAAGAAGCTTTTAATATACAAGCCAAGGTTATAACTCCGATTGTTAATACAGATAACTATCGAGTTAACTCTAATAAAGAAAAGGTTGTTTTCATTTGCCCCTCCCCTTTGAAAGGTGTTGAGCTTGCTTTTCAATTGGCTGAAAAAAATCCATCTATTCCTTTTTTATTTGTTGAATCTTGGTATATTCCTGATGAGCAAAAAAAAATTTACAAAGACAGAGCAGAGAAATATCAAAATATTGAATGGTTAGAAAAACAACAAGATATGCAACCTATTTATTCACAAGCAAAAATCATGTTGGTACCTAGCTTATGTAGAGAAGCATGGGGACGAATTCCAACTGAATCTCAAGTTAGCGGAATTCCAACACTTGCTAGTAATAGAGGCGGACTGCCCGAGTCAGTTGGTGAAGGCGGCATAACTCTTGACCCCGAAAATAATTTTGGCGAATGGAATATGTATTTAAATAAACTTTGGTTTAATGAAGGTTTCTATGACATTCAAAGTGAAAAAGCATATAAATATTCACAACGTAAACAAATCCAGTCTAACTCTCTTATATCTAAATTTATAAATTACCTTCATACACTGTAGGATATTCTGCTTAGTTAATACAACCATAGTACGCCCACCCGTTTGATAAAAAAAGTCCCAGTTTTGATATTGAAAAACACATATAACTAAAAATTGAGAAAAGGGATACTTGCTAAATAAAGGGGTATCACTAACCTAAATAAACATAGGTGAATATTTATGAGATTAAACTATTTCGATTATTTTAGAGCAATAGCAATTGTATTTATTGTTGCTGGACACTCATTTACCCCTTGGGCAATTGATTCATTCCCTGAAATGGTTATTGCTAACTTGATTACCGGAGGGACCGCACTTTTTGTATTTATTTCTGGTTTTTTCTTTCATCATGTTTTTTATAGCAATTTTCACTATAAAAAATTTATCATTAAAAAGTCAAAAAAAATATTTTTACCCTATGTCGTTTTGACTATCATTGGTTTTTTTTTAATTGTGGTTTATTTAAAAAAACCACATCCAATGCTCACTAATGATCTTAATTCCAGCTATGACATTTGTATTTTATTTTTTCAATATTTGCTGACAGGTCGAACATTAACAGCTTATTGGTATATTCCATTTATAATGGTAATCTTTATAATTTCCCCAGTCTTTATTAAATACATATCATTATCAATACAAAAACAAATTTATATATTTATATTTATGTTATGTATTTCAATGTTAGTTCATCGCCCAGTGTCAGGCCTTTCCCCCTTACATTCAGTCATTTATTTTTCACCTATTTATCTCTTAGGGATAATTTTTTCTCTTAAACAAGCTGAGGTATTAAAATACATAAAAAATAAATCACTTCTTTTAGCCATATTAGTGCTTGTAACGTCATTAGCACAGGTTATTATTTATGATTCATACAGTAATTTTCATAAAGCAGACATATTCTCATATAATGGGATAGATATTATAATAATCCAAAAAATATTTATGATATTTTTTTTCTTGTCAGTGTTAATAAAAATAGATCATAAAGAAATTCCATTTTTAAAATATATCGCATCAATTAGTTTTGCAATTTATTTTTTACACCCTTATATTTTATTCTTTTTATCATACTCTACTGTTATTAAATACATTAACTTCCTTCCTGGACTTGCAATATTTTTTATAAAAACTTTTTTCACCATTATAATAAGTATAGTTGCAGCTATACTATTGAAGAAAGTATTGCATAAAAAAAGTGCCTATATTATTGGTTGGTAACAACCCTTTAATCTATTAAATAACAATGAATATTAAAATTTCTGTCGCTATTCCAACTTATAACAGGGCTGACTATTTAAAAGAGGCGCTGGATTCAATTCTTAGTCAAACATATCTGCCAAATGAAATTATTGTAGTTGATGATGGCTCAACTGATCATACTGCAGAGATCATTGCTAGCTACGGCACTCAAATCAAATCAATTAAAATCAAAAATTCTGGGGCTGCTATTGCCCGAAAAACAGCTGCTGAAGCTTCAGTGTACCCATGGCTGGCCTTTTGCGACAGTGATGATGTCTGGCTGCCCAATCATTTGCAACGCCGTGTTAGCTTATTAAAAAAACATCCAGAAGTTGCTTTTAGCTTTTCTGATTCACTTTCATTTGGACCTGCCGCCACTTCAGGTAAGTCTATTTACACAGATGCTCCTATCAATTGGTGGTCCCAATTTGATTCGGTTAAAAAAGAGCATTATTTACTGATGGGCAAAAATGCTTATATTCCTTTTTTAAAATTCAACCCAGCTTGGCCAACAACTACAATTTTAACTCGCGCCCTTTATGATAAAATCGGAGGGATAGACCCTCGCTATTCAAGAATGGCAGCTGAAGATGCCGATATGACTAGAAAAGCCATATTGCAAGGGAATGTTTTATGTGATTTAACTATTACCGCAAAGCAAAGGCGGCATAGTGGCAATATATCGGCTCAGGTACTGCAAAACTTTCTTGGTAAATGTCAAATTCTGCAAAACCATATTTCACTGAATATAGCCCCCGAAACATTACATCCAGCTATTACAGCTGAAATCAATAATACTCTGAAAGAAGCCTATTTAGCTGCTTATTTTTCTCAAGATATTCAGCAGGCAAAAACTATTGCTTCTAAGTTAGGCTGGGGTAATTTATCAATTAAAGATAAACTACGTTTCTTATACTTATTAATTCAACGAAAAGGCTAATGAATACTTTTATAGATGCCGTTAAATATAACCCAGTCACTGCTTTCCTGTTTAGACAGTATTATCGTTTTCGTTGCAACAAACTAAAAAATATTATTTTTGTAGCAACAACAGGACGAAGTGGAACAATGACTTTAGTTGATATATTTAATTATATCCCTCACTGTAAAGCAGAACATGAACCCTATCCGGTTATGTTTGATTCAGTCTTAAAAGCAAAAGCAAAAGGTAATGAGAAACTTGTTCATGCCATGTACTGGCATATTAAATCAGTCAATCTTTGGCGTGCCGCTGCGGGCTATCAACATTATTTTGAATCTAACCACCTATTTATCAAAACCTATATTGACTATGCAATTAAGGATTTTGCAGATAAAGCGGTTGTTATACATTTAACCCGGGACCCTATAAAAGTTGCCAACTCTATCTATGCTTTACAAGATTTCCCTGGTACTGAAGAAGGCAATAAATGGTGGCTAGACTATACAGCTCAGGATAACCTGATTCAAATATCTGAGTATCTGGATAAAGACCCAGAATTTAAACACCCTTTTTACAAAGGTTTGTGGTATTGGTATGAAATTGAAGCGCGAGTAAAAAACTGGAAACAACGTTTACCCGATGTACGATTTATTGAGTTTAAAACTGAAGATTTTAATGACCAGGAAAAAACCTTCCAATTATTGTCCGACCTAAATATTGACTTTGATCCCCAAAAATTATCAACTCAAGTCAGTACACAGTCTAATACACGACCTCATCAAAAAATTGCCAGCCCCTTGCCTATAGAAACAGCAGAAAAAATGGATAATGAATTTAAAACTTTATTAAAAAAACTTGGATATTCTTTATAAATGTTTGGTACATACAGGACTATTTTAGCTATTTTTGTTGTTATAGGTCATTTAGGCCATGCCCCTTTTATAGGTACTTATTCAGTCTTTGGTTTTTATATATTAAGTGGTTATCTCATGACTCGAATCATGAAAAAATCATACGGATATACCATACCAGGTGTTTTCCGATACCTAACAAACCGCTTTCTTAGAATTTATCCTATTTATTGGATATCCATATTATTTTCATTAATTCTAATATTAAATGTCTCCGAAGAATCAATTAAAACAGTTAGTCCATACATCTACCTTCCAATAAATTTTGAAAGTATACTTAGAAATATATCCATTGTTTTTTCAGTTCATAGCGAACCAAGACTAACCCCTCCCTCCTGGGCATTAACCGTTGAGATTTTTTATTACGTACTGATTGCTTCTGGTATATCAAAAAACAAATATTTGACATTACTCTGGTTTTTAGCAAGTTGCTTATATTCCTCTTACTTATTAATAGGTGATGCGAGTTTCAGTTATAGATACTTTACCATTCCAGCAGCATCACTTCCCTTTTCTCTAGGCGCTCTTCTTTTTTACATTGAACCAAACCCTTTAGCTAAAAAGAATTATCTAAAAATAATAATATTATCAATACTCATCATTTCGAATTACTTTATATCATTATTTTTTAATGTATTGGAATCATTTGGTTTTTATATCAATTTATTTCTATCTGCAAACATTATTTTTACCCTGTCCCATATAAAAACAAAAAATAAGTTATTAAAAAAATATGACTTACTGATAGGGAACTTAAGCTACCCAATTTATTTAGTTCATTATCAATGTGGAATATTATCCTTACTGATTTTTTCATATTTAAATTTTGACATAGAAAAAGGAAGTAATATTTTTGTACTATCCAGCTTAATCATTTGCCTGTTACTCTCACATTTAATTGCCATCTTCATTGAAAATAAAATTGAAGACTTAAGAAACAAAGTCAGACCACCGCGGATTACCCCATGAACTCAATATCAAAACCACCTTACCGAGTCTTAATTTTAGATGCTGACTTTGTGGCGGCTCTAACCATTTTACGTTCGCTAAGCCGACAAGGTATTTATTGTGATATTGCCAGTGCAATCAGTAAACCTCTATGCCAATCCTCAAGACATGCAAAATCTTTTTTTAAATACCCTGATCCTCTAGTTAAAACGGATGATTTTGTAAATTTCATTGCTAACTTATTACAAGAAAATCAATACGATCTTGTCATTCCTGTTACTGAACGTTCTCTTATTCCGCTATCAGAGTCAAACAAACTTGAACCTTGGCGAAATCAACTAGCTATTGCTGAAAAGAATAGTCTTGCTCAAGTTTTGGACAAATCAAAAACACTTGAACTTGCAAAAACTTTAGATATATCAATTCCTTTCAGTCACCCTGTATCGACTATGCAGGAAGTGGAATCATTAGCAGATAATCTTGACTACCCCGTTGTACTCAAACCTGTCCAATCAATTCCTAATGCCAGTCAACGTAAACAATTAAGTGTTTGTTATGCACACAATCCCAAAGAATTACTTCACCGTAGTAAAGAATTACTGCCCTTTTGCCAGTTACTTATCCAGCAATATGCCCAAGGGATAGGCACTGGAATTGAACTACTAGCCAATCAAGGGGAAATTGTTTATGCCTTTCAGCATCAACGCATACATGAATTACCGTTAAGTGGTGGTGGAAGTTGTTTACGTAAAAGCATTACTGTTGACCCTGTTTTATTACAAGCATCTGAAAAACTCATTTCAGCTCTGAATTGGCATGGTGTCGCCATGGTCGAATTTAAATGGCAACCCGAAACAAAACAATACTGGTTAATGGAGATTAATGGACGCTTTTGGGGATCATTACCTTTAGCTGATGCTGCAGGAGCCGATTTTCCAAAAATGCTTTTTGATTTATTAGTTTTAAATCAACTACCAGAAACCAGATTGTATAAAGAAAATATCTATTGCCGAAAACTATCTGCAGATTTGTATTGGTTAGAACAGGTTTTACGTCAATCAGATGATCCTCGTCTATTTAGCTACCCCGATAAAAAGAAAATTCTGAGCGACCTGCTTCTAGGACTGCATCCAACAAAACATTTCTTTGATGTTCAATCATTTAATGATCCCATACCGGGATTATTAGATTTGTTTAATATTCTGAAAAAAAACACGCTTCGTATTTCTGAATTAATGAGTGCAAAAGCCTTAGTTAAATATCATGGATCAAAGTTTGTACAAAAGCGTTTAATCAAGAAAGTAAAGCAATCGAATACAATTTTATTTTTATGTTATGGCAATATTAACCGTAGCGCATTAGCTGAGGCTATAGCAGAACAATCCGGAACTAAAAATACAAAAGTTATATTCCATTCTGCTGGCTTCCATAAACATGAAAACCGTCCTGCTGACTCCAATATGGTTAAAGTTGCAGATTCACACGGAGTAAATTTAAAAAACAGTCATTCAACAGCATTGACAACGGATATTGTCAATCAAAGTGATCTTATACTAGCAATGGAAGTGATACATTTAGAACGTTTAGCCAATGAATACCCAAACGCTAAACAGAAAGGCTATTTATTAGGCAGTTTTCGAGCAGTTAATTCGAATCAACAGGTAGAGATAAGCGACCCCTATAATAAAGAGATAGCTGTCTATGAAAAGATTTTTGAACGTATTAAGGGAGCAGTCAGTCATTTAATTTTACAACTAGAATAAAATAACTACCCCTCAACTTACACTAATTTAAATACTTATATCTAAAATTTAAACCGCAACCATAAAGTATACAGTGCCCATTTCCAGGCAGGCAAAGCGGCTAAAGCAGCACCTGAAAAAACTTTTGCCGCTATTATTTTTTTATCTGCCTTAAGTTCTTCAGTTAGCATTTTTTCTGTTACTGACAAACTTTTCTGTGCATAGCTTAGAGCCGGGGCACTTTCACAACTGACTAGAAGGTGTTGATACACACTAATTTCCAATAAGCGTTTATTTTGTTTATCAATCTGATTTGAAACTGATGTGGTTTGCCTTTTCTCTGGTGCAAAATGGGTCGCACAGATTTCAGGTCTAAATAAAATACCTTTTGCCTTGTCACAAATTCGAACAAACAAGTCGACATCTTCAGCAAAACGGGTATGAGGCCAAAAGCCCCCCAACTGTTCAAGCAAGATTCTATCAACAATTGTAATATTAAGATGTGCATAATCAGGATAAAGCAGTGTCTGAGAAGCGCTTAATGGGTACACCCCTTCAATTCCAATACTCTGTTGCTGTAAAGCAACATCACTCACTAAGGTCATTTGTTGATCAATAATGACCTTACCCTTATCATCTTTAATTTGCATACCCGAAAAATAAGCCTGGGCATTAGTTTTCTTTAGTGCTTCAGCAGCAATCTCTAAATGGTCATCACGATGCCAACAATCATCATCATCACAAAAAGTAACGTAGCTACCCGTTGCTTTTTCAAGCCCTATATTTCGTACAACTGAAGGCCCTGAACCCAAAGAGCCTGCACCATTCACTTCAAACCATTGGAAACGGCTATCATATTGTTTCAGTCGTTGTTGATGCTGCTGACGAATATCAGCATCTGAACCATCATCTAAAATGAGGACTTGATAATCACTAAAGCTTTGTTGAAATATAGCATCCAGACAAATTTGTAACTCTTGTCCGCGATCACGTGTAGGTACAACAATAGAAAAAAAAGGCTTATTTGTCATCGATTTAACCATGTTAAGACATTATTAATTAATTTTTCAGTAACATCTTGATTAATCAAGGAGGAATAACGATTACTCAATTGTGTCAATAGTGTGTGATCATTTCCAATGATCTGTATTGATATTTTTTCCTTAGACATAGTATGAGTTTATTGATTAATCTTAAATTGAGTATACTAATATAGTTAGGGGTGCATTGACAGAGGAATGTTTAGCTTTGACAATGATTTGGGTTTGAGCCGGAGGTTGATTGGAGTCGTCCCTTACTTTCAATGGGTAGTCGTGTGGCGAAGGCAGGTGATGAGATGGTTTTAAATAATAGGGGGGCAATAAAGTCATGTGTAAAGTTTATTATTCTAACTTCAACAAAAAAATAGTGTAATTCATT
>ENA-OSET01005236-OSET01005236.1-sediment-metagenome-genome-assembly--contig:-NODE-5236-length-11051-cov-26.811919_pt1 | contig 11051 bp, 17 predicted proteins | sample MGYA00237882_ERZ534229 | MGnify/ENA primary metagenome ERZ534229 (study PRJEB26408, sample SAMN06266212) | sediment metagenome | isolation source: Hudson Canyon methane seep mesocosm | place...
ACACTAGACTCCCGCTAAAAGCATGCGGGAGTGACGAGAATTTGAATCATTGTATCTTCAAGTAATTTGGGTATATGTGTTTTTAAATTTAGGCCATTGATTATAGCCAATAGCAGGGTTATTTGATTCGAATAATAGAATGAATTTTGATTCATTTTCATTGATTTCTTTACTTTCGGCTGATTCCATCAATATTTCTTTTCGTATACAAAAGTTATTTCTATCTTCTTTCGTGAAATCTTTTGCTATATATGCGCTTTCGGCACTTCCGAAATAATTTATGCTGTCAGTTAAATCCTTACCTATATAAATTTTTCCATTAGGGTAAGTGATTTTGTAAATTACTTTTCGCTCTCGATCTTTCATTTAAACTCAGATGCAATATTGATTTTAGTACAGGTACTTATGATACCCGTACTTTAGTGCGGACATTCGCATTTTCATTCTTTCGTTTTATTCAGCTCGGGCGGTACGTCTCCCGTTTTGCTTTTCAACCATAGTAGTGAGCTTTTATTGTCTTTTTTTAAGAAGTTTTCAAACACAACATGATCGCCTTTTTTCAATACAGAAACGCTTGAATCAATTTAACGCCCAACAATATAGATTGTAGCCATTGATGCTTTTGCTCTTATTACCTAACTTCGCATAATGTGATTTGGTCATTATGTATAAAACAGTGCGTTGAAAATTTTAGGCAATGCGCTGTTTTTTACATAGTGGCTATTATGCGAGGTTTTTTATTTTTTCTTCTTTACGATCACAAGCTTTTAAATAGTCTTAATCTTTAATTCATTCTGAAAAAGATATACCAAAAAAAATAAGGTTTTTCTCTTTGGGGTTTTACTCTTGCCTTATAGTGAAATTTCTTCTAAAAAATACTGTTTTCAAAAAGGTCTTTTTAGTACGGGTTCTTGTGACACCCGTACTTTAGTTCGGACTTCCGAATTTATTCATGACATTGTGGTGTTATTTTCAACTCCTGCTTCTATTCTTTTTAGTCCTTCTTCTATTATTTCGTGTAGTAGTTCGCTTTCTGTAAGTGGCTTTCTATTTGAGTTTATAAGTATTTTATTTATTTCTATGCTTTTTTTCCTTAGGTTTTCTTCTTCATTTTTTTTTAGTCTTATGCTTTTCATTTCTTTCACCATATAAATATTATTTTTCATCTTACATGTGAATTTGTTGACATGTTTATGTGTTTTTGTGTACATTACTACATACTGTATTAATGTACACATGTGAATTTGTATTTTATGTTTGAATTTATCCAATTAATTGACGGGCTACACATGTATCAAGATCATGAGATAGCTTTACCTTTTTTAGGTGATACCCGTGAAATTACTGTTGATGTTCAAACGGGCGATTTTCTTGCAGAGCGTCAGCCTAGCTATACTTATGAGGGTTCTTATACAACTTCTATTTTGATTAGGCTTTCTGGTCAACGTGTCACTATTTCTCGTGGTAATCCTTCTAAAGTAAATCGTTTAGATAATTTGTTTGGTTACAAGACTGTTGATGAATGCGTTTTTGTTTATAACCAAATTCTTTTGTCTTTGGGTTTACCGCCTTTTACTCGATGTACTAAGCGTTGGCAGTTGATGGGCGAGGATGGTAAAAAAGTTAGAAATTTTAGTAATGGTGCGATTATTACTGAAATTCACACAACCACTAATAAATGTGTAGGTAAAGGAAATGTTAGGGATTATTTACGCGGTATTTCTACTCAACGCTTAAGAAATTCTATCCCGCATTTAATGCCTAATGGTTGTACTGTTCAATGGCTTTCTAAATTGGGGAATGCTTCCTTAGTTCATTCTTCTGTTTATGACAAAGCGAACGAAATTGAATTACATCAACTTCCTAAAATTAAAAGGGCTTTTGGTGAAACATCTGACGAATACAAACAATTAAAAAAAGTTCATGAATACTGTTTAGAAAAAGGCGTTGCACGTTTTGAAAATAAAATAAAAGCAAGATCATTAAAAAGAGATGAACTCCAATACTGGGGGTTATCCGACTATTCAATACTAGATAAAAAACAATTAGAATTTTTAAATATAGATAAAAAATTAAGTGTGAATGCTATGACTATGCAAACAATAAGCGAATTATTAAAAGAAGAGGGCGTATGTAAATCGATTCAAGCTGCTAATGCTACGTCTTCTTACTATTTCATGTGGTTACAGGGTCAAACTTTTGATCTTAAAAAAACACAGGTTAGGACTCATCGTGCAAGACTTCGTAAGTTAAATATTGATATTGCTGAGTCTTGCGATATTACAAAACATACTGCTGTAAGAATTAAAGAAGTTAGAGAAATTGAAGTATCCACCCTTGAGACTCCAGAATGGTATCAGATGCCTAAAAAGTCTCATTTACGATTGGTGGCTTAAATTTCTTTATTTGATGATAAAAAATTAAATGATTTGGTTTTAGAGCTTCAAAGTAAAAACCCAATGCCTAAAGCTTTACCTCCTAAACGTAATAAGCTTTTTAACTATTCACCTGTTCAAAGATCTTTGAATTGTTGTCAAGATCATAACAATAGAACTACTGATTTATTTAACGTAATTGACTAAAGAGAGATAAAAAAATGCTAATAATTGAATTTGAAACTAAAAATACTGTTGATGATGATTTTCCTAATAATCGTGCTGATGCTAAACCGGGTGCTAAATGGTATGTAAGAAATCAACCTTCTTTACTTTTTAAATCGGCTTCTAAATATCCTGATAAGTTTTTATTAAATTTGTCTTTTTCTTCTTCTGAAAATGAACAAAAAAGTATTGGCGGTTTTACAGAGGGTCGTTATTTTCTCGATGATGAAGCTTTTTTTCTTGATCCTCGTGATCGTAATAACCCAGCTTGTAATTTTTCAAAGTTGGTACCTGTTACCAATGCTTCTATTGATTCAAGGATTCAAGAGTTAAAAGATTTAAAGCTTTCTCTTGGTTCTAAGGTTATTTAATTTTTTAGGTCTTTAACACTACCTATTTTTTAAAGTGTTTTTATTATTAATGAGTATATTACTATGAAAAAATCTACACGCGTTCTTGGTGGTCTTGGTTTAGCTTCTGCTGCTTCTGCTTCAATGGCTGCTGTTGATGCTGGCGTTACTACTGCTTTAACTGCTGCTGGTACTGACGGTGCTACAGTTGGATCGGCTGTTTTAGTTGTAATCGTTGGTATTGCGGCTTTTAAATATATTCGTCGCGCTCTTTAGTCGCTGATTATATTTAATAGGAAGGGGGCTTTTGCTCCCTTTTTTAATTATGCCTAATTTATATAAATCTTACTGTTATTCATCCCTTGATGAAGTGGCTCAAGCTGTAAAATCTCAAGTTTTTACGGGTGACGGCTCTATTATTGTCGATGCTGTTGTTAATGCTTCTAGTGTTGACATTACAACTCAACTTTTAACAAATTTTACTGTTTATTCCATTACACCGCCAGCTTGTACTAAGTTGGGTTTTGATAGTTCTTATACGGGAATTACAACGGCTGACGCTGTTTACTATGGCTCTGCTGTTTCGCTTGTCCTAATTATTGCATGGGGCATAAAAATAATTAGAAGGGCTTTATAAAATGGATGTTCCTAACTTACTAATAATATTTTCAATTGTGGGGGCTGTATGGATCGCTATAAGCAATTGAAAATATTTTTAACTTTTGTATTATTAACTTTTTCTAATTCTGCTTTTTCTGTTCCTGCTGGTTATGTTTCTTATTTACAAACAATATATTATCAAAATTGGGTAAATGCTGGGGGTTATGCTGCTTCTTGTCCTGATTCCCCTCAACCTTTTACTCAAGAGGAGGGGGGTTTGACTTATGTTTATTGTGAAGATCCTAACCCAGATTGTTTACCTGAGCAATATAGAGATCCTGTGACTCAAGAATGTATTTTTTCTCCCGATTGTGGCTCTATTAATTATGATCCTGATGGCTTTTACCCTGACGGTTTTTGTCCTAATTTACCCGTTAATGCTGATTCTCACCCTAGTATTAATTGTCAATTTCCTGAAGGTGTTGCCGCTGTTCCTGAATGTACTCTTCAAGAATGTTCTGATGGTTCTCTTTTGAATCAATTTTCAACTTGTCCATCTCCTAAAGAATGTTCTGATGGTTCTGTTGTTTATGGTGCTAGTGCTAATTGTCCGCCTGAATTATTCTTATGCTCGAATGGTGAGACTGTTTTATCTTTAGATCAATGTCCCAGTGCTACTGAAGATGTAAAAACTTGCTGGGATTTCACTGTAGTTCCTCTTAGTTTTGATTGTGCTTTGCAGCCCATTGACAATGGAACGCCTGTTGATCCTGAAAACCCTTTAAAAATTTGTCCTGATGGTTCCCAGATTGACGCTTTAACTCCTTGCCCTGTTTTGGTGACTGGTAGCTCAAATATTAATGATACTTCTACATCTTCGGGAAGTGAAACAACTACAACAACTACAACTAATTCTGATGGTTCTACGTCTACTTCAACTTCAACAACAACAATCAATGAAACAACAGAAATTAATTTAGATGGTTTAAATAGTCGCTTAGATAATATTAGTAAAAACACGTTTGATGCCGCTAAATCAGGGCGTGAAATTGCTGATTATATGATCGAACCTTTTACTGATTCTTTTACGTCTGATCCTGTAACTACCGAAGAAATACCTTTTACTTTTGCTCCTGTTTCTTTGTCCTCTGGTACGGGTTGCCCAGCTCCTCAAACATATTCTATGTCTTTTGGTTCTATGACTTTTAATAATCAGCCGATTTGTGATTTTGCTAGTGGTATTAATTCAATAGTTTTGGCTGTTTGTTCAATGATTGGTGTTTATATCTTAATAGGAGGTATTAGAAATGCTTAACGCTTTAAAGCTTTTTTTTGTTGGTTTAGTTGATACTTTTGGAGCTAAAGTTTTAGCCTCGTTAGGTATGGGTTTTATTTCTTATGCTGGTTATGCTGCTGTTGTTGATACTGTCATAAGTACAGTTCAAGCTAATTTTTCTGGGATTGGTGGCGATACTCTTTCTTATATTACGCTTGCTGGTTTTCCCACTGGTTTTGGTATTATTCTCGGTTCTGTTGCTACCCGTGCCACTTTAGCGAGTTTATCTAAATTAGGTAAATTGAGTCCAGTATGATTAATTTAATTACAGGTGTGCCAGGTTCGGGTAAATCTGCCTATGCTTTAACTGTAATGTTAAAGGAAATAGAGCAGGGCAGACCGTTGTTTGTTCATGGTATCCCTAACTTAAAGATTCCTCATACTTTAGTAGTTTGTGATTCGCCTACCTGTGAAGTTTGTCCTAAGCCACCTGTTGAACCTATTGCGCCTGTTGAGCCTCCTGCTGATTCTCCTTTTTTCCTTTTTTATGATTATGATACTGATTTACGTAATTATGAAAGAGAATTACATGGTTATAATGTTTTAAAAAACTCTTTTGATTCTTTGTTACGTGCTGACCAGTGGCATCTGTGGGCACCAGATGGTGCTTTATTATTTTATGATGAAGTACAAAATGTTTATAGACCAGTTTCTTCTAGTGCAAAGATTTTACCCAGTATTGCAGCATTTGAGACTCATAGACATAAAGGCTTAGATTTTTACCTCGTTACACAGTCACCGCTTTTAATGAATGCTAATGCAAGGCGTTTAACTGGTAAACATATCCATCTTAGACCAACGTGGGCGGGTCGTTTTCAATATGAATTTCCTGAATGTAACGATAATACTAAAAATACTTCTTCGGGCGTTAAAAGTTCTTATAAATTAAATTCTAAGGTTTTTTCTTTATATAAATCTGCTTCACTTCATACAAAACAATCAAAGAAAATCCCGTCTGTTGTTTATGGTTTGGTTGCTATTTTCTTTATATTTGGTTTATTGGCTTATAAATTATCTGACCGTTTTGAATCTGTTGGTCAACCGGTTGCGGTTGCTTCGCCTGTTTTAAGTCCTTCATCTATTCCTTTAAAATCAAAACCTTTTAAACCTTCTTTAAATGATCGTGATTTATTTTCTGTTTCTAAATCTAAAGTTACATTTTTAGATAAATTAATGAATGATTATCGACCACGCCTTTCCGCCTTTGTTGCGCGTAGTGGCTTTGGTGGTTTAACCGGTTATGTTGAGTTTTATCAAAATAAAAATTTAGTCGAGGTTTTTAGTTTTGATGAATTACACGGTTTAGGGGTTGCAATAGTTAAAAAGTCCTATGGTGTTGATCTTGTAACAAGTTTCGATTCTTATCCTGTTTCGAGTTGGTATTTGCCTAAGCCCAAACAAAAATTTAATTCAAAACCACAAAAGGTAGCTTCTAATGACTCCTAAAGATTGTTTTTCCTGTCCTTTTTTCCATCTTTGCGAGCGTTATCCAGCTCTTATCTATAAGGCGGCTAGTCTATGAATACAATATTTAATGTAATAATAAGAGCTTTAACACGTGATCTTTACTACTGGATTAAGAGAAAAATCACTCGTCTTTAATAATTTGGTAATAACTCACTAAAGCTACTTCTATCAACTCCGCGTTGCTCTCTGGTTGTCGTTTCAGCCATTCAAGTAAGTAGGGCGGTAACTTAATCCCTAATTGTTTTTTCTTGTCCTCTTTGAATGGTCTCCCGCCTTTGTTTTTCTCTATTTGTGCCATTAGTTTACACTTCCGCATTTTAGTCGTTTAAAGTAGTTTTTAGCCTTGTTCTCTGTATTCCATTGCTTTATTAACCCTTTTTCTTCTATGTCGCATATTGCGCCTTTATATTCTGTTTGACCTGTGAATCCGTCATAATCATTAATACAAATGTTAAATAATTCAGGGTTTAGTTTTATTTCTTTGATTGAGATAGTAGCCATTTTTTTTCCTTTCTAAGTTTCTCTAAGTTAGTTGTAGTATATACCTAAACACTTGCTTTGTCTAGTTAAAGTATATATTAAAACCACCTAAAACAACTAAAAAAGTATATACCTTTTCTAGCTCTTTAGAGCCTGTTTAAGCGTCTTTTTCTCTACCTTTACCGCTAGTACCTAAAATCAATTATCGTCAAAATCCTTACTTATCAATAACTTACGAATCCTTTAAAATCAATAACTTACATCATTTTTATACTTGTAACATTTAATCAAGTATTGAATTGAAAACAGACGAGCCTAGCCCACATTCTTCCTTTCACCTTCGATACTCTCATAAAATAAAACCTGTACTTATTTCGATTCCTCATAATTTCGCCTGTTTGATTTTATGTAACAGTAATCAACTTGAATCCTTACAATTTCGCCTGACCCCATAAAATAAGAACAAAAACCACTTCACACTAACAAATGCCTTTTTTTAGAAATGATATTCGTGATTTCGTTTACAGGTAAAACATAAGTAAACATTAAGACGATTGACGACGAATGACGACGACTCACGGAGGAGGATGGAGGAGGATTGAGGATTTTTTCTTTTCCAGCGGTCGCGGTTGCCATTGATAAGAATGTGAGAGTCCACATACTATAACCAGTGGACTCTTGTCCCGTATCTGGAATTTAGCACATATATTTTTCTTTTTTGTTTACAAGTCGTAGTGTTATCGGTATAAGCAAAAAATCGCAATATCGTGTTTTTTCTTTATTTTGGTTTTAATTTTTTAAAATTTCTTTTAAATCATATTCTTACATTCTATTTTTTAGCCTGGTGATGTTGGTGTGAACTTCGCATAATGTGATTTGGTGATTATGTATCAAAGGGCGCATGTATACTGGATTCCATGCGTCTTTTTTTGCATAATCGCTATTATGCGATGTTATTTTTTCTTTTCTTCGGCTAATCTAGCCCATATTGTTCTTATCTCTACATTTTTTGATTTTAGTGCATTTGATATTGCCATTATTTCTAAAGGTTCAATTTTTAGTGCTTTTGCCAGTCTTAATGCGTTTTTGTCTGATATTCCTCCGCCATTTTTTATTTTTGTCCATGCTTGTCTATCCATATCAATGTATTGCATTGCCTTGAAATAGCTTGGTAAATTGTATTTTTCTTTTAAATCTTCTATGTAATCTACTATCGTTTTCATAATTTAATGTAACTTAATGATTGACATAATTATATGTAACTAGCACAATTGCATGTAACTTATGAATTTACATTGAAGGCAATCCAATGACAACTGACATAGATCAAGACCAACTAAAATATTTACTTTCTCGCATTTCTTCTGATACGGGTTCGTTAACTATTAATTTTGGTTATGGTGACTTTACTTTTGAAGATCAAACCGCGTTAATTCTAAAAAAACAAATAGCCGTACAGCTAAACTTCCTCCTTGAATCTGGTGCGATTGCCAGTCCTCTTTCTTTAGCATCAGATAGCACGACTAAAGAGGGCTACTAACATGATTGATATGCTTGTTTTGCGCTGTCCTATTCGAGATAAAGTAAAAGTCTCTTATAAGCCATCTGGTGAGCCTATCATTTACGACACTACCGAAGATTTACAGCTTGATACCTTGGAAGTGCCTTTAGATTGCTCTATTACGTCCGAGGGTGATACTCACGACTTGCGTCACCCGTGGGAAAAAATCCCAAGTTCTTATTCTTCTTTAGCGTTTAAGGTTTTCGATTTTAGAGACTCTTCGACAATTTCAGATAATAATTTTTATGTCGAGATTAAATGCAGTCCGGCTAAATTGGTGCAGGGTCACAATCTTTTTGGTAGTGATGATTTAAAAAAATGCTCTCTCGATATGTTAGAGATTTTATACATGGCTTACCCGACTTTAACAGGCTATCTAAATCATTCTGACTGGTCAGTGCATCAAGTAGATTTAACTTATCATTCTTGGGCTAACTCGCCCAGTGAAGCGAATCAATTCATTAATGCATTGGCTAATGTCTCTCAAGGTCAAACAAAAGCACGAACTGCCTACAACGGCACTGTCTATTTTGGCAAAAAAAACACCCGAATTAAAAAAATAAAAGTTTATAACAAACATGCAGAAGTTCTAAATTATATAAATTCAATTAAAAATAAGAAAAAACAAGAAGAAGTAAAAAAATTCTTTCCTGATCATTTAATTAAATGGTCTGAGGGGATGATTCGTTGGGAATCGTCTATTAAAACTCGCTGGTTAGAAAGAAGAAATTTACCTATTTTGTTAAAAGATTTAATAAAAGTATTTAATGCAAAAGAACTCTGGACTGAATCAACTAAAGAAATATTTAAAGCCCTAGAAGGTGAAGAAATGCAATTAATAAAAGATGAAGATATTTTAGATAAATTAAAACAATATTTTCCAACAGTTAACGCTAAAAGTGGCTCTATTACTTATGGGGTAGCTAATTCTTGCTATCGAACTTACAGAGCCATTAAAAGTGATGGTTTTATATCAGTTAAACAAACTTCTCCTAGTTCTACTTTTTACCGTCATTTAGATATGCTTCACGACATAGGTTTTTCTAAGGCTTTACTACAGAATTTAAAAGGTGAGGGGCTTCAATGTGAAGTTATCCCGCTTGTTAGATACATCAATGTTGATTTTAATGAACAATTTCCACCACTACAAATAGCCGCTTAATTTAACTTAAATAGAGATAAAAAAATGTATATAGAATTTGAAACTAACGAAACAATAGACAATGATTTTCCAAACAATAAAATTGAGGGGGCTAGATGGTTTACGCGTTCACAGTCTGCTTTGATGTTTAAAGAAGGGTCTAAATATCCCGATAAATTTGAATTAAATTTATCTTTTTCTAGTACTAAAGCGGATCAACAGTCTATTGGTGGTTTTGCCGCTGGTAAGTATGAATTAACCGAAGATGCTTATGGTTTTGATAACAGGCGCAATCCCGTTATTGATTTTACGAAGTTAAGACCTGTTAAAAAAGGTTCTTCGGTCATCTAAATGACTCTTGATTATATTGCAGACCTTATAGTTGTCTGCATCATTCTTTTGATGTTTGGATTGGGTTTTTTATCTGGTTATAGGAGATAGCATGCCTGATTTAGACATCGAAATTTTAGTAAGTTATTCCATTGGTTCGTTTGCGATGGGTTATGGTTTGGGCTTACTTTCCGTGCATCTTAAAAAGCTTTTTGATGCTATTTTGTAATATTTTATGAGTAAATGTAATGTTTAAAAAATTAGTTAATTCTGTTCTTGCTGTTCTTGGTCTTGCTGTTTTTGGCGTGACTTCTGCGTATGCTGCTTTGCCTGCTATTGTTGGTACTACTTTAACAACCGTACAGGCTGACGGTCTTTCTATGATTGATCTAGTTTGGCCTGTTGTTGTGACTATTTTTGGTGGTTTCTTGTTAATTAAAATTTTCAAACGTGCTGCTTCAAATATTTAGTTTTTAGTTAATGAGGGCTATTAAATCTTAATAGCCCTTTTTTTTGATTTTATTTTTAATTGTTTTATTGAGGTGATTTTATGAGTAAGCAATTAAAAGTAATTTTGTTTTTTATAATTTCTTTTTATTCTTCTTTCTCTTTTGCTATGTGGAATGGTTCTTCTGCTCATGTTGCTGGTGTTTGTGGGGGATTACCTACTTTAGTTTCTAATAGTTCCACTGTTCTTTGTGATGCTGCACCATCTCCGTCTTATTGGATTACTTTTGATTCTTTAGCATGTGCAGTTGCAGGTGGTACTTCTGCTAATGAGTATTTTCAATCTAAGCTTGTTAAATTTTGTGATAATCTTCCGCCTCCGCCTCCGCCTAATGATTGTTCTGATACTTCCACGCCTGAAGCTTTAGTTAAAAATATTACTAGTGATGGTATGTTGACTATTAATATTGGTGCTGAACCTAAGCTTTATAAAGATGGTTGTGAATACGAACAAGCTTCTGAAGGAAATCAAGACTCTTGTTATCATTATGAAGGTGATATTTTGTGTTCTTCTTCTTATGTTAAGACTGGTATTAATGCAGGGCAATCGCATTAAAAAAAATATAAATATCAACCTCTTATGATTTTCAGTTATTTTTTATCCATTGAAAATAGCACTTTCAACAAATACTCGTTATCCCAGCCCGCTTTTAGGCGCTTGTTTTTAATGCCTACCTTC
>ENA-OSET01005237-OSET01005237.1-sediment-metagenome-genome-assembly--contig:-NODE-5237-length-11051-cov-16.104702_pt1 | contig 11051 bp, 11 predicted proteins | sample MGYA00237882_ERZ534229 | MGnify/ENA primary metagenome ERZ534229 (study PRJEB26408, sample SAMN06266212) | sediment metagenome | isolation source: Hudson Canyon methane seep mesocosm | place...
CCAATCCAAAGATTTATCTTGATGACAGCCGCCATTCTGACATGAATTGGGTGTGCCATAATATTTACTAAGGAACGTGCACGAAATAACATCCTGAAATAGCTGGGCTTGAATAATGAAATATCACCCCTAAATCAAGGTTATCTTAATTTGTTATCCTGTGGTTATCTCATGTCATTTCCTTATAAAACAAGCATCGAAAAATTGATGAAGACATTTTATAACTCACTTTGTGAAAAAGATAAGCGACGCTATGCCGCCATTGAGAGTTCGAAATTACCTCATGGTGGCGTTAACTATATTTCAGCTTTATTAGAGTGTGACCCAAAAACCATTCGCCGAGGACAAAAAGAACTCACCGAATCAAAACTGGATACAAAGGAAATCAGACAACCAGGAGGCGGTCGAAAAAAAAGATCTCCAACCCTGAATACAGCGGAATAGATCAAGACTTTTTATCTATTCTTCAAGAGCATACAGCAGGTAATCCAATGAACGCATCTATTCGGTGGACTTACCTAAAGCCTCGAGAAATTGTTGGTGAATTATTTCAAAAGGGTTATTCGGTCAGTCGGAATATCGTTCGATATTTATTAAAAAAACATAAATATGTGAAACGAAAAGCTCAGAAAAACATCACGATGGGAGAGCACCCAGACCGCAATGCCCAGTTTGAAAATATTGCCCAATTGAAGCAAACCTATCTTGATGCGGGAACCCCTGTGATCAGTATGGATACCAAAAAGAAAGAATTATTGGGTACTTTTTATCGAAATGGATCGCTCTATACACAAGCAGCCATTCAAACGAATGATCATGATTTCCCCAGCTCTGCAACGGGCAGTGTCATTCCTCATGGGTTTTATGACCTCAAACGAAACACAGGATATATCACACTGGGAACGAGTCGTGATACCAGTGAGTTTGCTTGTGATAGCTTATCGCAATGGTGGATGAACGAGGGTATTTTTCATTACCCTAAAGCAAAATCATTATTGATCCTTTGCGATGGTGGAGGGAGTAACAGCTCGCGTCACTACATTTTTAAAGAAGACTTGCAAAAAACTGCGAATGTACTTGGGCTGGAAATTAGGATTGCCCATTATCCTCCTTATACCTCCAAGTATAACCCCATAGAACATCGGTTTTTTCCTCATGTAACTCGTGCTTGTGAAGGTGTTGTATTTGACTCAGTTGAAACGGTTAAAACATTAATTTCTAGAGCATCAACTTCAACAGGATTAACAACAATGGTTAATATTCTCGATAAAGTCTATGAGACAGGACGAAAATATGCCGCTGACTTCAAAGAAATAATGCCGATTGTATTTGATAAACATTTACCAAAATGGAATTATCGTGCGATTCCTCAAGAATGATTAATCTCGGGAAGTTATTTCGTGCACGTTCCTAAGTTGGATGGAGAGATGTTGAGTTTTTCCGATAAAATAAATAAGGTTGTCAATGTTGGCTGTCTAAGTCCACGTTCTAACAAACTGATAAAAGTCCTATCAAGGTCACATTCTAATCCGAGCTGTTCTTGAGACAAGCCTGTCTGGTTACGCAGTTCACGTAATACCTTTCCACAGTTTTTATGTAATTGTTTGTTTTGCCTCTCCATAGACAAATAGAATGGTCTGTACTAGACTTTCAGTCGACGGACTATAGTCCGAATATTGACTATGAAGGGATTTTTTATGGAAAATCATTCAATACTAGAATCATCTTTTTTCTTAGGATTAGAGATACCTTTCCCAGATATTAAGTTTAATGCTGATGCTGTAATAAGTGTTTATGAGCATGGTCAAGATGCTTGCAGAAAGGCAATAAGTAAAATTTATGATGGACTTACTTATGAAGGGTTACGTGAGGATGAATTAAAAGAGTTATATGACAGCATTTTTGGGGAGCTTAATAGTTCCCATCCATTTCGCTATGCAAATCAGATTGGGTTTGATGTAACAGAGCCTCAAATTACTAAAGGTATTGCTTATTTTATTGATCCATTGGTACAGGGCGAAAAGGGAACCAGACATTTAGTAGCATTTATTTATGCGCTGTTGGGTAGTCAGTCCAAAAATAAAAAACTATTAGGAAGCTTATCCTCATCAACGGCACATGCATTTCAAGTTAAAGCAGAGTTTTCAATAGAAAATAAACGGGCTGATATTTTTATGCGTTGGAAAGATAAAAAGGAGTTATTTGGAGTAATAGTAGAGGCAAAATTTGGGCATAAAGTTACTGATAGTCAGTTGTCACCATACAAAGACTATTTTAAAGATCATGAGAAAGAGCACTATGCTTTAATTTTATTAACACTTACTGGTGAAAATGCTCCACGAGGATTTAGTGATTGGCAGCCGAAGTCCTGGTTCGCTGTAATGAAACACTGGGAACAACATTTAACTAAAAAGAATGAAGTAGGATTTTCTTTTTTAAGACAATTTATTTGGAATAAACTGAGGAGCTAAACTAATGCCTGAAAATATTAAAATTACCCAAGGGATACAGTTTTACTATGAAAATGATGTGCAGCAATCAGCTATTGATCAGGTAATAGCGATAAGCCCACAAAATAAAAATGTTCCGAAAGATTTATCTTGGGATGAAGTAGAGAAATATAATGATGCCAAATTGTCAGCACTTAGTATTCAAATTGATTATTGGAAACTTCTAAATGATGTATGGAAAGGAACATGGGGATCAGTTATTGACAGTAGTTCTTTTGAAGAGATAGAAACGGCATTATATAAAAAACATCACTCTTTGGAGTATGTTTGGGAAAATTATTTTTATAAGGCTTTTGCATACGGCAATAGTGTGTTTTTTTGCTCTTGTGCAATTTATAGTATTAGTATGAAAATAGGCTTCTGGATTGAGGGTGAAAATGGAACTAGTAGTTTTTTTGATCAGTTGCAATTGTCTGATAGCTGGGTAGAAGATGGGGAAACTGGACGACTGGTAATTGACAATTTAGTACCAATACCTGACCAACAAGAAATTAATATTGATAAGCTATCTAAACTAGCCAAAGAGGTAATGTCAAAATTAGAAAAGGCAATGTAGCATATATAAAATATATAAATGACGCCTATGGAAGCTTTCTTCAGATACTGTGAAATATTAAGATTAATACCTCGGTACCCCAACTCTATTTCAACACCAGATATTATTGATAGTTTAAGAAACCAAGGTTACACAGTATCAGAGAGAATGATTCAGCGGGATTTGGATAAAATGTGTAGTTCCAAGCTATTTCCATTTTCTTCAACTCTTGATACTAATCCATTGTGTTGGTATTGGCCTGTTGATTCTACTAAGTTTTTAGTTCCACGAATGGAGCCAGAGGAAGCTCTTACCCTCAAGTTGGTTGAGCAGTATATGCTTCCACTGTTTCCCTTATCAGCACAAGAACATTTATCAGCTTACTTTGAATTGGCAGATAAAGTATTAAATTCCTCACCACTTGAAGATTGGGTGAATAAAGTAAAAATACTCCCAGATAGTTTCAACTTACTGCCACCTGAAATATTTCCAGAAGTTATGGCTGTAATATATTCAGCCTTGTTTAAAAACAAATGTTTTAAAGCTGTTTACATAAGGCAGGATGGAGAGAAAAAAGAGCATGAGTTTAATCCATTAGGTTTAGTCTTTAGAAATAAGGTTATCTATATGGTCGCTTCATTGTGGGACTATCAAGATATTAAACAGTTTGCTTTGCACCGGTTTGAAGAGGCAGAAATTATTGATAAAACTATTGTTACTCCTGAAGGTTTCACTCTATCTGATTACATTGATCAGGGAGAGTTTGCTTACCCTCGGATCAGCAACAAACATATTAATTTGGTTATCAAAGTTCAGCCTTATCTAATGAAACACTTGTCTGAATGTAGGTTAGGTTCGGACCAACAAATAAGTACTATTGATGATGGTTATCAAGTGAGTGCAAAAGTTCTGGATAGTGAGCAGTTACGCTGGTGGTTAAGAAGTTTTGGATGCTCCGTGGAAGTGATAAAACCCAAATCTTTAAGGGATGAGTTTATACATGAGATAGAGGATTTAAAGCAACTGTACTCCTGACTTTTATCCGTCATGAATTGACGCATGCATACTTATAATAAATCACAGATAAAATTATTTATCTTAAACCCTATAAACTTAAGCAGGTGTAATAATGTCAAAAACTAGAGTTAATATAGAAATTGAAGTAATTGGACGTGATGCTGTAAAGAAAGCTCACTTCAGTTTATCATCCGGTAATGTGAGTTATTTTAGGGCTAATGCTAAGACCCTAACTGCTAAGTATACTTATCAACAGCTAGCCGAGTTAATTGAACGAGATTTGGCCGATGATGAGAGTTTGGAATAACCCAAGGACGTTATCTTATGATTAATACACGTACAACAATTGTCCTTAAAACACTAGAAAGTGGTTCGCAACTGGTTAACAACATACTTAGATGTTTCTACAGTGGTATTCTAACGATTTAGAGCAAGTACAAAATGTGCACTTTTAGCTTAAGGTGGAGTTCATTAAATTAAGACCTGCAATGAACAAATAAAATTGGGTGTTCACAATTATAGATTGGGGTTTGATCTAGAGTTATCACATATCGAACTCCACGAATGAAAGAAGTTAGCTAATACTTTATGGTAGGATTTAGAGTTGGAAACCACAACAGCACTAATTCATAAACGGAAAATTAAAAAATGGATCATAGCGTACACAACAAACTCATTTCATTTATCTGGTCTATTGCTGACGATTGTTTACGCGACGTTTATGTACGCGGTAAATATCGTGATGTCATCTTACCTATGGTGGTGTTACGCCGCCTAGATACTTTATTAGAACCCAGCAAGCAAGCTGTTCTTGATGAAGTTAAATTCCAGGTAGAAGAAATGCAGGCAACTGAGTTGGATGATGCCCCACTAAAAGAAGCATCAGGCTATGTGTTTTACAACACCAGCAAATGGACGTTACAGCAAATTTTTGGTACTGCAACTAATAACCAGCAAATCCTACTGGCCAATGTAGAAGAATATCTCAATGGCTTTAGTGATAATGTCAAAGAAATTGTTGAACGCTTTAACCTTAAGGCTCAAGTTCGCCATATGGCGGGTAAAGATGTATTGCTTGATGTACTAGAAAAGTTTGTATCACCTTATATTAACTTAACCCCAGAAACAGTGGAAGACCCAGAAGGTAACAAAATGCCTGGGCTATCAGATTTGGGAATGGGTTATGTATTTGAAGAGTTAATCCGTAAATTCAATGAAGAAAACAATGAAGAAGCGGGAGAGCATTTCACGCCTCGCGAAGTTATTGAGCTAATGACCCACCTGGTCTTTGATCCAATCAAAGACGATATACCGACCGTTATGTCAATCTATGATCCTGCCTGTGGTAGCGGCGGCATGCTGACTGAATCACAAAACTTTGTAGAAGAAAAATACCCCAGCGTTGGCATTAGCCGAGACATTCATCTGTTCGGTAAAGAAATCAACGATGAAACCTATGCTATTTGTAAGTCAGATATGATGATCAAGGGTAACAACCCTGAAAATATCAAAGTGGGTTCCACGCTATCGATCGATGAATTTGCCGCGACCCGCTTTGATTTTATGCTTTCCAATCCGCCTTATGGTAAAAGCTGGGCGAGTGAGCTGAAATATATTAAAGAAGGCAAAGACGTTATCGACTCGCGTTTTATTATTAACCTACCGAACTATTGGGGCGAGATTGAAACGGTTGATGCCACGCCACGTTCCAGTGATGGTCAGTTACTATTTCTAATGGAAATGGTGAATAAAATGAAATCACTCACGTCTGGTTCAGCGGGTTCGCGTATAGCTTCTGTACATAATGGTTCCAGTCTATTTACCGGTGATGCAGGTTCAGGTGAAAGTAATATTCGCCGCTATGTTATTGAGAATGACTTGCTAGAAGCCATTGTGCAAATGCCCAACAACCTGTTCTACAACACAGGGATTACCACCTATGTTTGGCTATTGAGCAATAACAAATCATCTGCAAGACAAGGCAAAGTTCAACTAATTGATGGTAGCTTACTGTTTAAGAAATTACGCAAAAACCTAGGTGAAAAGAATTGTGAGTTTACACCAGAACAGATAGAAGAAATTGTTCACACTTACTTAAACCTATCCACGATTGAACGTGCTTTAGATGATAAAGGCGATTCAACGGGTATAGCCTCACAAGTATTTGATAATAACGATTTTGCTTATTACAAAGTCAATATAGAACGCCCAGACCGTCGTAAAGCGCAATTTAGCCCTGAACGTAATGAAAGCCTACGCTTTGATAAACAACTGCAAGAGCCTATGGCGTATTTATATGAGACCCACGGCAATAAAGTGTATGAAGCCGGATTTCTTAAAGAACAGCAAAAAGCCACGCTAGAATGGTGTGAAGAAAATGAGATTAGCCTGAATGCCAAAGCGCGTACTAAACTGCTTGACCTTAAAGCGTGGCAAAAACAGCTTAACCTTGTCACCATTGCCAATGAATTAATGGCAGAGATAGGCGAGACTGAATACAGCGACTTCAACCAATTTAAGCGTGATGTTGATGCCAGTTTAAAAACCAGTAAAACCAAGCTAGATGCTAGTGGTAAGAATGCGATTCTTAATGCCGTCAGTTGGTATGATGAAAGCGCAGAGAAAGTGATTAAGAAAAAGCAGAAACTCAGTGGCGATAAGCTAACTGAACTACTTGAGCATTTAGACTGCCAACAAACCGACCTAGCTGATCATGGTTATTATCAAGTTGCAAACAGTAATGAATATATTATTTACGAAGCAAATTCAGATTTGCGTGATGCTGAATCTATCCCATTTAAAGACAATATTCACCGCTATTTCCTAGCTGAAGTAAAACCGCATGTGGATGAGGCATGGATTAATCTGGATAGCACTAAAATAGGGTATGAAATTAGCTTCAATAAATACTTCTATCGTCATAAACCACTACGCAGTATGGAAGAAGTGGCAAATGATATTATCGGCTTGGAGAGAAAGGCAGAAGGGTTGATTGCAGATATTTTGGGTGTTGCTATTGCTGATATTGAAGTGGGTGTGTGATGACAGTATTATCAGCGATGCCCAAGTATGAGGTTTATAAGAATTCTGGAGTTGAGTGGTTGGGAGAAGTACCTAAATACTGGACGATAAAAAGATTTAAGCATCATTTTTCATCGGCAATGGGTGAAACAATCTTATCTGAAGATTTAATAGATGATGGAAGTATTCCTGTGTACTCTGCTACCGAAGGTGATCACTTTTTTGGGTTTGTTAATAAATCTAATATTCTATTGAAATCGGGAGATTTAGTTATACCAGCAAGAGGAAATTCAATTGGTTTTCCTAAGCTTGTTAGTAAAGCCGCGACTTGTAGCCAAACCACTATTTATGCAAAAAAGAACCAAGAAATAGATTCACGTTATTCATATTATTATTTACTTGGATGTAAGCACTATATTTTTCAATTTACACAAACAGCAATCCCCCAAATTACGGTAGATGAAGTTAAAAATAATGTGCTAATTTGTCCGTCTATTCAAGAGCAAACCGCTATTGCTAAATTCCTTGATAAGAAAACCACACAAATTGATGAAGCCATTGCCATCAAGCAAAAACAAATCGATCTATTAAAAGAACGCAAGCAAATTCTTATCCAAAAAGCAGTGACTCAAGGTTTAGATCCTAATGTGCCTATTCGTGATTCGGGTGTAGATTGGATTAGTGAGATCCCTAATCATTGGTCAATATTACCAAATTTTGCTTTATTTACAGAGCGAGTGGAGCCTGGTAGGGATGAATTGCCATTATTATCAGTTTCGATTCACTCAGGTGTGTCCAAAGATGAAATTAGTGAAGAGGAAAATATTCGTGGCCGGATAAAAATTGCTGATAAGACCAAATATAATTTAGTCAAAGCTAACGATATTGTATTTAATATGATGAGAGCCTGGCAAGGCGGGATTGGTTCAGTATCAACTATAGGAATGGTTAGTCCAGCATATATAATTGCCACCCCAAATAATAAAATGAATGCTCAGTATTTTGAATATCAATATCGTAGCCCGATATTTATTCAACAAATGGATAGATTTTCAAAAGGAATCACTGATTTTAGAAAACGTCTTTACTGGAATGAGTTTAAGCGCTTGAACACAGTTGCCCCTCCAATAGGGGAGCAAAAATCTGTTGTGTTATATATTGAAAGCTCATCAAGAAAAATTGATAAAGCTATTTCATTGCAGTTTGCACAAATCGATAAACTAAAAGAATACAAAACCACCCTAATCAATAGTGCCGTCACAGGTAAGATTAAAGTACCTAATATTTGTAAGCTGAAAGGTTAAGAATATGTTTACTCTCAATAGTGAAGACAATCGTATTACCCCTGTTTCAGCCAAAAGTTTTAGTGAGCTAGGTTTTACCGAACGTAAGCATCTACAAGAATGGATAGCACATCGCCCTGATGCGTTAGGTGAAGAGCTGTTGATTATTCAAAAGGAATTTGATGGCTTTGATGATACTAAAGAGCGACTGGATTTATTGGCTTTAGATAAGGGGGGTAATTTAGTCATCATCGAAAATAAGCTAGATGATAGTGGGCGTGATGTGGTTTGGCAGGCTTTAAAATATGCCTCTTATTGCGCTAGCCTCACTAAGTTACAAGTTGTAGAAATATTTCAGAAATATCTAAACCGCTACCAACAAGGAGGGGATGCTTATGAATTGCTCTCTGAGTTTTTTGAGGCACCTGATATTGATGAGGTAAAACTTAATACAGGGAATGGTCAGCGTTTAATGCTAGTGGCGGCTAATTTTCGCAAAGAAGTAACGAGTACGGCACTTTGGTTGTTAGGGCAGGGTATTACAGTGCAGTGCTTTAAAGTCACGCCTTATGCCTTGAGTGAACAGTTATTACTGAGTATTGATCAAATTATTCCCACCCCTGAAGCCAAAGAACTAATGATTGGTATTTCTGCTAAAGAAGCGGAAGAGAAAAGTACTGAAGTGGTACTTAAAAACCGTCATACCGTGCGTCGAGCTTATTGGGAAATGACGTTAGATTCCTTTCAAGACAGTGCATGCAGTTTGTATGGCAATATCAGCCCCAGCAAAGACCATTGGTTATCTGCTGGTTCTGGTGTAAGTAGCTGCCCATATAGCTTAATTTTTGCTCAAAAAGAAATGCGAGTGGAACTCGTGTTGGGGCGTGCCAGTATGGAGGAGAATAAGTTTCTATTTGATTATCTACTTCAACATAAAGACAGTATTGAGCAGGCGTTTGGACAGCCCCTAGAATGGTTGCGTTTAGATGAGAAAAAATCTTCTCGCATACAGTTTTCTATTCCGGCTGATGGTTTCAACAAAGAACTTTGGCCTAAGTGGGTCGCTTGGCATGTTGAACAAATGCCTAAACTCGAAGGAAAGAAGATGATCATGATGATCAACTCGAAAAGGAAGAAGTAAGTAATAATTAAAATTAATGTAGTAGTACTGCGAACTGAAAAAATATATTATATAGAAAAATAATATAAGACGACTAATTCCCTGTTTATTATCTATAGAACGACTAGCTAGTCTAGTATAGACTAATAATAATGTTACAAACACAAGACAGACTGAGATAGGAAAGAAAAGACGGATCGTCATCGCCCTATTTTTTGCGTCTAGGTTTGCGGCTGACTTTTAATTTATCGTTCATGTCATCTGGAGAACGACTTAAGCCTGCATAGAAAAATTTCATAAATCCTATTCCATCAATCAGCGAATGATGAACTTTTATAAATATTGCCATGCGATTATTTTCCAGCCCTTCTACAACATATAATTCCCAGAGGGGGCGGCTACGATCTAGTGATTTTTCTTGTAATCTAGAAATCATCTCAAATAAACTTTCTTTGTTACCGGGTTGAGGTAGGGCAACATGGCGAATATGTTCGGAAATTTTGAAATCTTTTACTTTTGCTATTGTGGGTAAAGACAAGGTATGGGTTTGAATATGCATATCAAATGGTGACTTAATATCATCACAAGCTAACAAGCCTGCGACAATATCTTTACAAAAGTATCCATTATAATCCTCGGGTATTTTAAAAGTAACTAATCCTGAAATGTGCATTGGTGTGGTATGTGATTCCATGGCTAAAAATAAAGAATCAACGGTATTTAGCTTTTTCATATGTTATATCTCCCTGGCACTAAGAAACGTTTAAATATATTTATTATTAACATGAAGGTGTTATTAGCTTTTTTATATCCAAACCACTTAAAGATGCATTTTCAAGTGGATTGAATATAGAGTGTAGTGGTTAACTAATAAAAAGCTAACTTAACATTGATATGGTATGAAACGCCGATGTGTTTAAGAAAATACAGCAATGGCTTTTAACGAAATAGAAAAATTTATTTTACAGCTAGAATAGAATGAAAATTAACTAATTGAGTTTATGTTTGTTACTTATAATCGATCTCTCAGTAGTATTGGCCCAAACCTGACCTTATAGCTTGCAAGTTTTAAACTGTAATTGTTCAAATACCAAACGATCACCTAGTGTGATCTAGCACCACTTTGGTAGACAGTTATTTTTATAATTGTACCAAAGAGGTTCATCATTACAGCTGATTAATAGTTTTTTTTCTGGAATAACTACATAAGATAAGCTTAATTTAACTTTTTTACCCGTTTGGTAAGCGCGTCTATTTTTGCGGATAACTCATCTAAATTGGTACTGCGTGATTTCTTAACTTTAATCACTTTATTCTTACCACTAGTTTTTATGTGTTCTATTGAAAGTGATAAAGACCATTCACCTTGTGCTATTTGTTGGTCAATGCTTGCCTCTAACTGATCAAATATATGTGGTAATGATTCGGTTATAGACTCTACATTGGGCACAGTTGTGGGACAGGCTAATAAGCCTATTTCTAGTGAATTTTCATTACCTGTTATCGCGATCATCAATCCATGTCCGTCACATAAAAATGGAATAGGGCTAACCGATTCCAGTTTG
>ENA-OSET01005238-OSET01005238.1-sediment-metagenome-genome-assembly--contig:-NODE-5238-length-11050-cov-3.257997_pt1 | contig 11050 bp, 8 predicted proteins | sample MGYA00237882_ERZ534229 | MGnify/ENA primary metagenome ERZ534229 (study PRJEB26408, sample SAMN06266212) | sediment metagenome | isolation source: Hudson Canyon methane seep mesocosm | place: USA:Hudson...
GCATGGGAGTCTGCTCCATAACCACCCGCCTTTATAGCAATATCTTTATCGAACATTCCTAATCCACCAGAAACGTTAGGAACAGAATTTATCAATTCCCACCCCATTTTTCCTAGTAAATAAGATCTAATGTATTCTAATTCTTGAAAACGTGGTATTAAAGCTTTTGGTGGTCTTACTCTTGTAATAATTCCATCTTTAATTTCGCAGTTATTAGACATTCTAAGTGTTGCTCCAACTGCTATTACTGCTGTTTTAGAACTTAGAATTGGCTTTATCATTTTAGTAAGTGTATTTCTTGCCAAAATACAATCTACATCTGTATTCAAATAGTAAGGGAAAACGGAAGCATTTAAACCTGCATTAAATGCGTCTGCTTTTGTTCCTCCATTTTCCTTATCAATTATGGTAAGGATATCATATTTTGGATTTTGAGATTTGAATGTTCTTTTGTAGGGCTTTGTTTTAATTTTTTCTACATAAGCGAAAGGGGCTTCTACTAAATCAAATTCTTCGATAAGTAATTTTAAAGTATCATCTTTACTACCATCATTTACAATGATAACCTCAAATAAAGGATAGTTTAATGTTAATAATGATTTTACATTGATAATAATTGTTTTTTCTTCATTATAAGCTGGTGCAATAACAGAAATTCCTGGTGCAAGTTCTGAACTTAACAATTCTTCATCATCAATATCTGTATTATAGCTTTTATATCTGTTAATTGCTATAAATGAGAATATAGCTAAAACTATATAACTTAAAATAAGTGAAGTAGCATAAAAGAAAATAAAATACTCATAAATTTTTACAAATATATCAAACATCTATTTATATTTTATTAATGGGGTTTCAATATGCTTGAGAATTGTAAGATCAAATCCCTTTAAAGTATTTTTTAAATTCTGAAAAGCAATTTTGCCTTCATAACTATAGTTTAAAATAGCATCAGCGATGATTTTTTTCGTATCAATATTATTTGAATCATCAAAGATTTCTTGTAAAAAATTTAAAGATTTTCCGGTATTGAATTTTCTAATTGATTTTACTATAGCAACTTGACAGTTCTCTGGTTCAGTGTAATATCTATCGATTAATTCTTGTTCAGTCTCCGAAATATTTAACTCACCTAAAGTTGAAATTGCCTCAGCTCTAACCAAAGAGTTGTCATCTTCTAATTTTTCAATGAGAATTTCATCGATACCCTTTTGTTTGAAAAAACCTACCATTTTTATTAAAAAAATAACTAAAGAATCATTTTTTGAGTAATTAATCCATTTACCTAAACCTTCCAAATTTCCCCTTTCTTTTTGAAGCTGTAAATACTGCATTAATTCAATTTCATCCCATTTACTTAGTTTACGATCAAATTCATCAAAAAATCGGTAAGGGTCATTAGAACTTAATGCAAGGTGCGAATTTCTAGCTTCACTTCGAATTAGTTTATTTTTACTGTAAGCATATCTTAATATTTTTGAATCAAACTTATTTAAATCTAGGATAAAAGCTTCTTGGAAGGCATCGATCTTTTCGCTATTAGATCTTGAATCAAATTTACGCTCTAAATGTTCTATTATGCCCAAAGCACTAATAATTAAAGGAAACTTTTCCGAATCTCTTCCTTCGTTCTTAAAGTCAACTAAAACCCCAATTCCAATATCCAAAGATTCTCTATTTACCTCATTTACAATATCCTCAAATTTTGTGAATATTTCTTGCTCATTAAAATTTTTGTTTGTGAAAAGAACATTTTCAAATAATTTAATAATTTCAGGAACACTATTTTTTAGAATTTTTTGAAGTCTATAATGCCTTCTACGTATTGTGTAAATAGTTATCATAAGAGACAATGTCGCTGTTATAAAAACTAATGTAAGTACAATAGTAATTTGTATAATAAGAGGAAAAGTCTTTATCTTATAGATATTGCTAAGAAACCACTCAACGAATTCCATTTATCTTTTTTAAATTTTAATTAATCGCTAAAGTGGGGGATTTATACATTCAAATTTTAACAAAAAAACTAAAATCAATTATAAATATATTGTTTTTCTTTCAATTAACAATGTCTAAAGATGAATAACTTCATCATAAGCATCGGCAACTGCTTCCATTACTGCTTCACTCATTGTAGGGTGAGGATGAATTGTTTTTAAAACCTCATGACCAGTAGTTTCTAGTTTACGACCAAGAACCGCTTCTGCAATCATATCAGTAACTCCAGCTCCAATCATATGGCAACCTAACCATTCGCCATATTTTGCATCAAAAATTACTTTTACAAAACCATCGGGAGTTCCAGCTGCCTTTGCTTTTCCTGAAGCAGAAAACGGAAATTTACCAACTTTTAATTTATACCCAGCTTCTTTTGCTTGTTCTTCAGTATATCCAACAGATGCAATTTCAGGACTTGCGTAGGTACAACCAGGAATATTTCCATAATCTATAGACTCAGTATGTAGCCCAGCAATTTTCTCCACACAAGTAATCCCTTCAGCAGAAGCAACATGCGCTAAAGCAGGTCCAGGAGTTACATCTCCAATTGCATAATAACCAGGAATATTAGTTTGGTACCAATCGTTAACTAAAATTTTATCTCTATCTGTGATAATTCCAACATCTTCTAATCCAATATTTTCAATATTTGTTTTAATACCTACAGCTGATAATAAAATATCAGCTTCTAAAGTTTCTTCACCTTTTTTAGTTTTAACTGTAGCTTTTACTCCATCTCCAGAAGTATCAACAGTTTCTACAGAAGAACTCGTCATAATTTTAATTCCAGTCTTTTTCAAAGAACGTTCAAATTGTTTTGAAATATCTTTATCCTCAACTGGTACAATTGTTGGTTGAAATTCAACAATAGTAACATCAGTTCCCATAGAATTATAGAAAGAAGCAAACTCCACTCCAATAGCTCCAGAACCAACAACAATCATAGATTTTGGCTGAGAAGGTAAAGTCATTGCTTGTCTGTATCCAATTACTTTTACGCCATCTTGTGGTAAGTTTGGTAATTCTCTAGAACGTGCACCAGTTGCAATAATAATATGCTCTGCGCTGTATTCAGTTACGTTGCCATCTTTGGTGGTTACATCAATCTTTTTCCCAACTTTTACCTTTCCAAAACCGTCAATAACATCAATTTTATTTTTCTTCATTAAAAATTGAACTCCTTTACTCATTCCTTCAGCAACACCACGACTTCTTTTAATAACCGCTTCAAAATCCTTATCAATAGATTCAGCTTTTAAACCATATTGATCTACATGCTTTAAGTATTCATAAACTTGAGCACTTTTTAATAAAGCTTTAGTAGGTATACATCCCCAATTTAAACAAACTCCACCTAAACTTTCTTTTTCTATAACGGCTGTTTTGAAACCTAATTGAGATGCTCTAATAGCGGTAACGTATCCTCCAGGACCACTACCAACAACAATAATATCGTATTTCATAATCTTTTATTTTATTGATTACATTCTATTAGGAACATGTATACCTAATAATTTGAATGATGATTTTATAACTTTAGCAACATTTTGTGCTAACTGAACTCTTAATATTTTTTTAGTTTGATTTGATTCCCCTAGAATAGACACATTTTGATAAAATGAATTAAATTCTTTCACCAAATCATATGTATAATTTGCAATTAATGCTGGGGAATAATTTGTAGCTGCTTGCTCAATTACATCAGGATATAATTCCAATTGTTTTATTAATTCTTTTTCTTTGATGTGTAATTCCACATCAGAAACTTCTGCAGAATAATTAAACGTTGCTTTACGCAAGATAGATTGTATTCTTGCGTATGTATATTGTATAAAAGGACCTGTGTTTCCTTGAAAGTCTACAGACGATTTAGGGTCAAATAAAATCCTTTTTTTAGGGTCTACTTTTAAAATAAAATATTTTAAAGCACCTAGACCAATCGTTTTATATAATTCATTTTTCTCCTTATTAGAATAACCATCTAATTTACCTAATTCTTGTGAAATTTCTTTGGCAGTATCAGACATTTCAGTCATTAAATCATCCGCATCTACAACAGTTCCTTCTCTAGATTTCATTTTCCCTGAAGGTAAATCAACCATTCCGTAACTCAAATGATATAGGTTTTTTGCCCACTCAAAACCTAGTTTTTTTAAGATTAAAAACAACACTTTAAAGTGATAGTCTTGTTCGTTACCAACGGTGTAAACCATTCCATTGATATCTGAATAATCTTTTACACGTTGTATTGCGGTTCCTATATCTTGGGTCATATAAACAGCAGTGCCGTCTGAACGTAAAACTAATTTTTCGTCTAAACCTTCATCAGTCAAATCACACCAAACAGAACCGTCTTCTTTTTTGTAAAAAACTCCTTTTGTAATTCCCTCTGCAATTACATCTTTTCCTAAAAGATAGGTGTTACTCTCGTAATATAATGTATCAAAATTGACTCCTAAATTTTTATAAGTAATTTCAAATCCGTTATACACCCAACCATTCATCGTTTTCCAAAGATTTACAACTTCTTGGTCTCCAGCTTCCCATTTTAAAAGCATTTCTTGCGCTTCTACTAACAAAGGAGCTTGTTTTTTTGCGTTTTCTTCAGAAATTCCATCAGCAATTAAAAAACTAATTTCTTTCTTATACTCTTGGTCAAATTTCACATAGTAATTCCCAACTAACTTGTCTCCTTTTAAACCAGTTGATTCTGGAGTTTCATTATTTCCATATTTTTTCCAAGCCAACATCGACTTACAAATATGAATACCACGATCATTAATAATTTGGGTTTTATAAACTTTTTTTCCTGAAGCTTTTAATATTTCTGAAACAGAATGTCCTAGTAAATTGTTTCTAACATGACCTAAATGAAGTGGTTTGTTTGTATTAGGAGAAGAGTATTCTACCATTACAGCATCTTTGGATTCTGATTGAAATCCAAAATTTTCTTTTGCGTTTATTTTACTAAATGATTTAAGGTAAAATGAATGATCTATCACTAAGTTTAAAAATCCTTTTAAAACATTAAAACTTGTAATTTCTGTAACATTTTCTACGATATAATTACCTAAAGCCTCACCTATAGCAACAGGGTTTCCTTTTTTATAGCGTAACATAGGAAAAACTACTACAGTGATATCTCCTTCAAATTCTTTGCGAGTTGCTTGGAATTCTACAGTTGGAATTTCTACATCATATAAAGCTAAAAAACCTTTTTTTACGGAGGCTTCTATGGTGTTTTGTATGTTCATTACGCTTTTAGAATTAAAAAGCGAAAATACATAATTTTAGGTTAAACTTTAGGAGAAATAATTGTATTTTTCGGACATGCAAAAACGATTAGAAGAATTGCCAAAATTAGCTAAAGAAGCTGAAAAGGAAAACAAGAAATATTTTGCAAATTTAAAGCGAAAAACCCCTAAAAATTTAGATGTGGTAGTGCAAAAATTGCATGACAAAGAGTTTGCAAAAACAGATTGTTTAGCTTGTGGAAATTGCTGCAAAACTACAAGTCCAATTTTTACAGAAAAAGATATTGAGCGTATTTCTAGGCATTTAAAAATGAAAGTTTCTAAGTTTGTAGCTACTTATTTAGAAAGAGATCAAGATGATTTTATGGTGCTGAAAACTGCTCCCTGTTCTTTTTTAGATGAATCTGATAACACTTGTTTTATCTATGATGTTAGGCCCAAGGCTTGCGCAGAATATCCGCATACAGACAGAAGAAAATTTATTCAAATTACAGATTTAACCATTGCAAATACGTCAGTTTGCCCAGCAACTTATAATATTGTTGAAGCTTTAAAAAAGGAATTACCCTATGTTTACAATGAAAAAAAGAGGAGAAGGTAGTTTTGTTATTTAAAAAAGACTAAACTCTGTTTTAATTTCCAAATTTTTATTTTTAATTAGAGCAATTTTCTCTTTTAAAGTAATGTAAGTTGCTAACCTCATATTTCTATTTATCTTAACTAAATAACTTCCTTTTTTTGTTATGCTTTTTAATTGAAAAAAATCTTTTTTAGAATGAATAGTTATAATTTGTGGTTGATGTTTGATTAGATATTTATTTCTCGAATTATATTTTATTTTGAATGGCTCAATATGATATTTTTTATTTCTGTAAAAAGATGTGATTTGATCATCCCAAAATTCGAACTCATCTAAATAAGTATGATACAGATTATTTTCCAAATCAAATTTTAAAATCAACATGGTTTTTTCAAAATTTAAAGTCCATAATTCAAAATAAATGTTTAAAAGATCTTTTAAATAAATATTTTCACCCACATAAATTGCAGGAAATGTATAATTGAATTTATCTTTTTGTGTAATAAATCTAGAAATCAATTTAAAATCCGATACTACTTTATCATTTAGCTTTAACAGTAAACATTGTTCAGTATTTTTGAAAAGATGTATTACGCAATCTGTCTTTTGCAATGAATCTAAAGTTATTTTACTTTTGTGTTCAATATTGATTAATTCGTAATCTTTAAAATTTGATTCATAGTATCCTTCCCAAAATACATATTTGTGATTTTCTAATGTAATTGTAGAATCTTTTGAATTATATTTAAAGTTATATTTTAAAGTGTCATTATTGAAATTCAAATTAATCTTATTTGATTCAATTTTAAAATTTCCGCATATAACATAATTATAGGCATCTGTGAAGAATACTGAATCTTTTTTAAAAGAAATTGTTGGTCGATTAAAATAATTTTCATTGTCATCAAAATGTATCCAGGAACCTTTAAAATCCGAAGAATTAAATGTTTCCTTACAAGAAATTAAAATTAATAAAAGAAATAATATTTTTTTCATACCATTTAATTTCTATTTATAGATCAAATACTGTTCCCTTATTTTATTAAATTTTATTAAATCTGTTTTCCAAGTTTTTTGAATTTCTTTTGCAGATAATCCTTCTTCAATTTGCTTTTGTAATTTCTTAGTACCAGCGTGAATGGTAAACGTTTTTCCAAAGAAGATCTCTTTTTTTGGAGTTTTTTTGTAAGCATCAATGAGCCATTCTAGATTTATAGCACTTAATTTTTTGGTTTTGCTTAAATCTATACCAAAACACAATTTATCTTTTTGCTTTGGGTATTTAGATCCAAAATTTGGTTTGGGAGTGTAGCTAAAATCACTTTTTGGAAAAAAGGAAGCTCCATATCTTTGAAACTGAAACTCTGTTCCTCTTCCTGCATTTATAATAGTTCCTTCAAAAAATCCTAAACTAGGGTAGAGGTTTATACTTTTATCATTCGGTAAATTTGGTGATGGTCTTATCGCTAAATGATATTCAGATTTATGTGTATAATGCTTTAAAGGAATCACTTTTAGATCGCACTGAATTCCATTTTTTAACCATTTTTCTCCATTTATCATTTTTCCGTATTCACCAATGGTCATACCATAAACAACAGGTACAGGATGTTTGCCTACAAAGCTAGAATGTTCGGGTTCTAATACAGGACCATCAATATAATGCCCATTTGGGTTGGGTCTATCTAGAATTATAACTTGAATGTTGTTTTCTGCACATGCCTCCATAATATAGTGCAAAGAAGATATGTATGTATAAAATCGAACGCCAACATCCTGAATATCAAAAAGTACAATATCAATACCTTTTAAATCTTTTTTTGAAGGTTTTTTACTTTTACCATACAAAGATATAATTGGTAAACCTGTTTTAACATCAATACCATCTTTAACAATTTCTGAGGCATCTGCTTTTCCTCTAAAACCATGTTCTGGAGAAAATACTTTTTTAACAGTGACGCTTTTATCATTATTTAAAAAATCTACTAAATGGTACATTATTTTCTTAGGATTTTCAACACTTTTAGAAACTTCTTTTTTTTCATCTACTGATAAAACTGAAGTTTGATTGGCAACAATTGCAATATTTTTCCCTCTTAATATATTTAGATATAAGTTTGTGTTTTCTGCTCCGGTTTTTATAGTTAATTCTTGCTTTTTAGAATTCAGAATTTTTATAGTTGGTTCTTGAACTTGATTAGCACAAGAAATCAGCTGAAAATTCATCAATAAAAACAAAAATAAATAGGTACTTTTACGGAGATTAAAAAGAGTCATCAATTTGAATTACGAGTTATTTATTGCTAAACGCATTATTGCTGGCAAAAAGTATAAAAATAGCATTTCATTACCAATAATAAAAATAGCAATTACAGCAATTGCTTTAGGTCTTGTTATTATGCTTATTGCTGTGGCTACATGTGCTGGTTTACAGTTTAAAATAAGAGATAAAATGGCAGGTTTTAAAGGCCATATTCAAATTGTAAATTACGATAATAATAATTCAGAAGTTTCTACAACGCCTATTGATAAAAATCAAGAATTTTATCCGAAGTTTAAAAATATTTCAGGTATAAAAAATGTACAAATCTTCGCTAATAAAGGCGGAATTTTAAGAACCAAAACTGATTTTGAAGGTATTATTTTTAAAGGTGTTTCTTCAGATTATGATTGGTCTTTTTTTGAAGAATATTTAGTTCAAGGAAAACTGCCAGATTTTAATCAATCTAGAACCAGAGATGTATTGTTATCTGAAACCATAGTAAATCGTTTGCATTTAAAATTAGGCGACACGATTTTGACTACTTTTTTGAAAACAACTTCTAGCAAATTACCATCAAATAAAAAGTATATTATTTCAGGCATATACAACTCGGGTTTTGCTCAATTTGATAAAAGTGTAATGATTGGTGACATTAGAGAGGTTCAAAAACTAAATAAATGGACAGCCAATCAAGTTGGTGGTTTTGAGGTTTTATTGGAAGATTTTGATGAAATAACTCTGAAAGGCGATAAGATTTATAGCGAAATTGGTGCAACTTTAAACACTAAACCAATTACAGAAACATATGCAAATGTGTTTGAATGGATTAAATTGTTTGATAATAACACTTGGTTTATTATTGCAATTATGATTGTAATTGCGGGAATTAATATGATTACGGCATTACTTGTTTTAATTTTAGAACGGGTGCAGATGATTGGTATTCTCAAAGCCTTAGGTAACAATAATACAAGTATTAGAAAAGTATTTTTATACAATGCTGCTTACTTGATTTTAAAAGGTCTTGCTTGGGGTAATGCAATCGGTTTGTCTATAATTGGTGTTCAACACTTTTTTAAGGTTATAACTTTGAATCCAGAAACTTATTATGTAGCTACAATGCCAGTTCATATTTCTTTAACAGCAATTATATTATTGAATATTGGAACGTTATTGTTGTGTTTTTTAATGTTGATTGTACCATCTTATATTATCACTAAAATTGACCCTTCAAAGTCTATTAAATTTGAATTATATATAAACTTTGATGTTTTAACAATTTACTCATTTATCTAGATATTACATTACCGATTTTGTTCCTTAAATAATCATTAATTTTAACAGTAGAATAATCAACTTAAATTGTAGAGAACTAAGAAAATCGGTATTTTTGCAATCGTAAATTTTACTTATGAACTACGCAAAAAATATTTTAGAGACTATAGGAAATACACCTTTGGTAAAGTTAAATTCTTTAACTAAAGAATTACCATGCTTGGTGCTTTCTAAATATGAAACCTTTAATCCGGGGAATTCAGTAAAAGATAGAATGGCTTTGCAAATGATAGAGGATGCGGAAGCAGATGGCCGTTTAAAGCCTGGAGGAACTATTATTGAGGGAACTTCAGGAAATACAGGAATGGGATTGGCTTTAGCTGGCATTGTAAAAGGATATAAATGCGTTTTTGTAATGGCTGATAAACAATCAAAAGAAAAGATTGATATTCTAAGAGCAGTTGGGGCGGAGGTTGTGGTTTGTCCAACAAATGTTGAGCCAAATGATCCTAGATCTTATTATTCGGTTTCTAAACGTTTAGGGGAAGAAACTCCAAATTCTTGGTATGTAAATCAATATGACAATCCAAGTAATAGAAAAGCCCATTTTTTAAGTACAGGTCCAGAAATTTGGGAGCAGACTCAGGGTAAAGTAACTCATTTTGTAGTTGGTGTTGGTACGGGAGGAACTATTTCAGGGGTTGGAAGTTATCTGAAAATGAAAGCAAAAGAAGTTGGGAAAGAGGTAAAAATATGGGGAATAGATACCTATGGTTCTGTTTTTAAAAAGTATCATGAAACGGGGATTTTTGATGAAAATGAAATTTATCCTTACATCACAGAAGGAATAGGAGAAGACATTTTACCTAAAAATGTGGATTTTGGAATTATTGATGGTTTTACAAAAGTAACAGATAAAGATGCTGCCATTTATACGCAACGTTTAGCGAAAGAAGAAGGAATGTTTCTTGGGAATTCTGCAGGAGCAGCAATAAAGGGTGTATTACAATTAAAAGATAATTTTACTAAAGATGATGTTGTTGTTGTTTTGTTTCATGATCATGGAAGCAGATATGTAGGTAAAATGTTTAATAACGATTGGATGCGTGAACGTGGTTTTTTAGATGAAGAAATTAAAATAGCATCCGACTTAATTGAAAATCATAAGGATAAACCTTTAGTAACTGCGCAGACAGAAGAATTGGTTTCACATGCCATTGAGCGCATGAAAAAATATAAAATTTCTCAATTACCCATTAGAGATGCCAATGGAATTGTTGGAGCATTAAATGAATCTGATTTATTATATCATTTTATGGCTAATAAAGATATTACTACAAAAACTATTAAGCAGATTATGGGTAAACCCTACCCTATAATAAGCAAGCAAACCAAGTTAGAGGAGGTTTCTAAGCTAATCTCTAAAGAAAATGATGCAGTTTTGGTAGATTTGGACAACGGAAACCATCATATCATTACTAAATATGACATTATAAGTGCCATTTAAACCCTTTAAACGATAATATTTAACTTGTTATCGAACTTATAACACTTGTTATCGAAATTTAAATTTTGAATTCTTTAATTTTTGTTTCTTTATCTCGGATTTAATAATAGTTAGACAATTACAAGTTAAGGGGTGTAATTGTACCTTCAAATCGTTTGATATTTAATGTTAAA
>ENA-OSET01005239-OSET01005239.1-sediment-metagenome-genome-assembly--contig:-NODE-5239-length-11047-cov-4.319508_pt1 | contig 11047 bp, 6 predicted proteins | sample MGYA00237882_ERZ534229 | MGnify/ENA primary metagenome ERZ534229 (study PRJEB26408, sample SAMN06266212) | sediment metagenome | isolation source: Hudson Canyon methane seep mesocosm | place: USA:Hudson...
GAGTTGCAGGCCTTGATCTGGTCGGTCAGGCCCGGCGGCAGATCGAGAGTGGAAGCCGCCCGATCGAACATCAGATCGACGCTTTCCCGGAAAGAAATTTCGGTGGAATCGGTCATGGTAAGCTCCTTAGTTGTATTGTATTCAGGCATCGTCTGCTTCGTTGGAATATACCACCTTCACCGAGTTTTTCACAAGCTTCAGTCAGGCCGAGACAGGCTCTCTGCATCAACATCCTTGCTTGCCCTGCGTCAAGCGGAGTCAGGAATAAACTCAGTTCGTGACAGCTGCCGTAGCAATAATTATGTGTAGAAAGGTTCTTTTAGAACGCATTATACTTCTCACATGACTCAGTTAAAATACGGCGTACGACCATTAAGATCTTCAACCCCTAAAACTTTAACGGCTACCGTGCCATTTATTTCATTCAACCGTTTTTGTAGTAAGCTAATTGAGAGATAGTCTGGCACATCAACAAACTGACTGTCATCGGCAGGTGTTAACCCATCATAAAAATTGATTTCTCCAATACCATTACCCCCCTCAAGTTCAGGTCCTAAATCTAAATTCTCAAGAAACCGAAAAGCCAATCGACTAGTGTTCTCCCAATACTCAGATACATTATAAATCTCCCTGTCACCGACCAACTCATCAAGTCGAGGTAGGTCTTTAGGGTCTACCCCTTCACAGTATTCCTCTAGCGTATCTGCAAAAGGGCATCTGGCTATATATTCTTCCCAAGTCATGCGAATCTGAGGTTTTTTAAAGGGGTCTCCCAAGAACAACCCGTAACCACCTTCTCCATTACCATCAATGGCATAAAGAGTGTTTTGGTGTGATTATAATGGCTCAAGAAAAGGCTCTCCTTCTCCATCTATGTAACGCTCTGCATGAACCACCCACGAGGGCAGAATTAGCCCTGCAGCTGTCGCTACAGTTCCTTTCAGAAAAAACCGTCTTGAAATCATAATGATTCTCCTTGTTTCGCCCCACATAACAAACGGAGATAACTCTGGGACGGTAAGGAGTCAGCAACGCTTTAGCAACATTTATTGACCGCCCTGCAAGTTGTTGTAATTAACTCGGCGGTTTCTAGCAGGCATAAAAAAACCCGCTCTAGCTTTTGCTAAATCGGGCCATAATATTCCCTCTTTAGCTAGTATTTATAAAGCGCCCTGCAAGCTGAGTTCAAATCAGCGCTTAAGTTCAGTATATGCTTTTTGTTTTTAGTGTCAATATTTAATAACACTAATCAATATGTTTTTAGGTAACAAGTAAAATATAATTCTATCCGTAATTTATTCCTCCCCTACCTTTTCAAGAACACCATGCACAACTTGAGCAATTTGCCGTGCTAAAAGCGGCGGAACAGCATTTCCAACTTGTACATATTGCTGAGTTCTTGGCCCCATAAAAAAATAATTATCGGGAAAGGTCTGCAACCTAGCAGCCTCTCTAACTGTAAGGCTTCTACACTGCGTCGGATCGGGATGGATAAAATAATGACCATCTTTTGAAATGTGGCTAGTCACTGTAGCTGATGGTGAATTACTCAATTGGACCCTAAAACGATCCGCAAATTTACCGCTATGCCAACTCTTATGCTCTGGTGCTAAAAATGAAGGGAATTCAGAAGCTTTAGGTGAAATACCATATATTTGCCCATATGTTGCTATGAACAAGTATCGTTTCAGATCCTCTTTAATATGCCCTCTAGATTCATGATTAAGAACTTTATTTAAACAATTATCCTGGTACCAAGATTCCAAATGTAGTGGTAATAATTGCTCTTCTGAATTTAGGATTGATGGTTCAACTCTTAACCCTCCATCGTCTAACCCAATACGTTTATCCTGATTTAATAAGCGTTTTACTTCACCCACTAACTCAGGAAGTTGTTCTGATTTTTTTAGATCATCTATTAATTCCTGCGAAACTTCTTTAATTATCTTAACCCACTTTTCTGACGAATCTCCTCCCTTGGATAAACGACTCCTAAGAGGGGGTAGCCCTGAGGTGACATCGCGAACATTTATAGTAGTTGTGCTCGCCCTTAATTTATCGGGAATAACATCTATACTTTCTTCTATTCCTAATAGGATAACGCGGTGCCTTTTTTGTGGGATACCGTAATGTTCCGACCTAATCAGAAAATCAGTGCCCTCAACAGATGCGGGATCATCTCCATATCGGAACCTTCTATTGGTTACCAAGGAATAAATTACATATTTCTTACCAAGTTCTTTCCCTAAAGCTTCATGTGGTGCGACAAGGTCTTTAAGAATACTTGGGAAAATTCTTTCCCCATTAACCTTAGACGACAAAATACCCTTTACATTTTCCATAACAAATATAGAAGGCTCGGTTCGGTAAAGTATTTTAAGATATTCTCTGTATAAAAAATGCCGATGGTCCTCTTCAGCACTGTATGAACTATTACCCTTATTTCTTGCACGTCCAACAAGCGAGTAGGCTTGACACGGTGGCCCCCCGATTAATACAGAACTTCTATCAAACCCTTTTAGCTTAGCTAGGATGTGATTTTCAAGCTCTTCATCTGCTACCAAATCCACGCCGAGTTCATGAAGTAACGCATGAGACTTAGCCTCGCTCCACACTTCATCTTCTTGTACAGTTTTTTTATAGGTCTCTGACTCCCCATTCAACCATGCATAATAATTGGTAAGCGAAAGACCTTTAACAATTAGCCCCCTGTAATAAGACCTGAGCATTAAAGTTGCATGAGCTGTCTTCTCCTTTTCTACTGATACAACCACAGAAAAAAGAGAAGGAGACTTTGACTTACCACCTAAACCAAAAGAACTAAATCCTTCACTTAATCCGCCAGGACCAGCAAAAAGATCAATTACGGGATATTGTTTTTTACACATACCTAAAGCATACCAGGTTCATGTATTTCCATAAACAAACTAATTTAAATTTTTAGAAAATCATACTCTAAGGCTTTTAAAACCGAGTATGAAAAATAGAAAAAACTAGATTTAACCTCATGAAGTTGTATAGTTGTCAAAGATCTTCCTACTATTATCATTATTAATAAACTCGTTAATTTCACGAGAATTTTTAATGGAAAACCATAACTCTTGGTTCTTTGAATACTCCCCATAATCATCGCTCGCAGAATAATCCTTTACTAGATCATTCATTAAAACCATTAGGGATCTCAAATATTCAGCAAGATCACTGTCTATTTCTTGGCTTCTCCATATCTTGGAGAAATTAAAATCAGGTCTATGATTAGAACCATCGCTATATAGATATATTATAGATAAAGCATAAGGTATAACTGCTGAGCGCAACTGTCCCATTGAGTTCTTTCCTTGACCGTAAATTTTCTCCATGCTCCGAAACATGATAATCTTTGCTATCAATGATTCATAAAAATCCCTATCAATATTAACTACTTTATCCTGTGAATCTTCTGGAGAAATTTGCTCAATAAAAGCTCTAAAAATCTTTTCCCCGCCTTTCTTAACTGCATAAGGAGCTTCTCCCCAAGCACAATAATACTTAGCTAATAATTCTTTTGTAAAACGGTTGCTGGTTGGAAAATCTCTTTTTATTCTTGCTGCACTCGAGCCTGCCATTCTAACTTTTGTATTAAATTCTCCCTTTGCACGTTCAAAAAACCATTTAGATCCACTGGGTGTAATCACACTATCACTTAATTGTTTTAAAGTGACTAATTGTGGATTTCTAGCTCTTAAGTCAACTTTTGAGACCCTAGATTGTGAATTAGAATATTCACTTATATTTGAGATAAGTTGATTTAAATCCTGATCCTTTAACTCTTTCACCAAGTTTATTTTAGCCATCACCTTAACTTGACCAATATCCAAACCATCTTTTTTTGAAAAATAAATTGAAGCTGTCGTTTGTCCTCCGTTGACAATTTGGAAATCTGTCAATGAGTCTATATAAAGCTTCTTTTTATTCTGAAAAATACTGGCATCCGTTGCGGTAATTGTTAATCCATTGTTATACGCTATAAACTTTTCAGGCTCTTTCCTAATAGTATCCTTAATGCCTTTATTAACACCTTTAAATTGCAAAAAAGAACGAACATTTTTTTCTAACAAACGAGTACTATAGCGTTTGTACAAATCAAATAATATTTCTGCATTTAACACACACAAATATGACTCAAAGTTTTTTTCTTGTGCTGCACTGATTACTTCCAAATCGTACCCAAAACTTTTTTGGAAATTTACCGTCAAAACCTCTCTGTGTCCACCCGAAGCTAAAGCATTAAATAAGAAATTCAAATCAACGACTTGCCGAATAAGCAGAAAATCTTTACTACGCTTAACACCTTCACTAGTAGAGTACGAAACGGTTAATTTATCATCATCAAACCGCATGAGCCTTGGCTGAATGCTTGCTCCTTTTAGTGATACAGTAGCAGTTAGTGACACTAGGAATATTTCAAAAACATCAAACTGTTCAAAACCTTCAATAGATGATAATTTATTTATTAGCAATTTCACCGGATCCGCATCTTGCACCTGTTCATGTAATTCACTTTTCAGAGCTTGCTTCAGAAGTTTCACACATTTCTTAAAATATTTCTCATACTCAGCCTTTTGTGAAAAAAGAAAAGCATCTTCGGAAGTATCTTCATCTAATGACTCTTCATTTATTAAAAAAAGTTGGAGTCGTTCACCAGACTCATTAACTGTATAAGCATTGATCTTTAAATTTTCACTTTCATTTATAAAATATGATTCATTGATGTCCTCAGAATCAATTAATTTTGCATCTAGCATCAATGGTAAGACTTCAGACAATACTAAATTCTGTTGCGTAAACCCATGCTCATCTATTGCATCATCTAATATATTACGTCTTACATCCTGTAATTCTTCTAAGTCCATTTAGAACGTATCCTTACTAATTATGAATTGATCAATGTTCGTTAACTGAATACTGTATCTCACTTGGCACACTTCAGCTGGAATGTTTGTTCTTACTAGTTTTGGGAAATCACTTAGCGAGCAGTCGTAGATTGTTTTATCAATGGGAATAAATCTAAAATTATCATAATCCTTAATGTTTGCACTGGTTAAACCTTTCTGTCTGATAGCTTCAAGAAGAATGGTGTAATCACCCAGTCTATTAATAATAATATCCTTAATTTCTTCAAAGACATCGCCAATTGAAAACCCGTCTATAAAATCTCGTTCTACAGAAATGACAAGCAACTCCAATGCTTTACCAGCGACCTCATCAAGCTGTTGTTCACTGGCTATGCGTATGGATGACTTTGTATGCTCTTTAGTTTTAACCTCTATATCTTTATCCCCCAAAACAAAATCATGCCCTTGATCATAAGGACCTTTCCAAGAATCTAATAGATCATTAATTTTTGCTGAGGTACATTTTTCTAATAAACCTCTTAAAACAATTAACTCACCAAATAAACCCTTAATAGTATTTTCAGTTAATCTATTTGAGTCCTTATCATGAAAAAACTGACTCCACTTATGAAATGAGCGTATAAAAATTGAAGAGCATTCTGAAATGTCCGAGATAGTTTTAATACTTTGATACAAAGAAATAATCAAATCATTGAATAAGTCATAATAACTATCATCCGTTAATTGTAAAACTATATATTTAGGGTCTGAATATAGTTCTAGTACCAAGTTTTGCTTTGCTACTGGTTGAAAATCCACAGCGTGATCATAAGGTAATTCGAGCAACAAGCATCTTTTTAATGATGAATTTAACCCTATGTATAGTTCTGGAATACATATCGAATCTATACGAGAAAAAACAAATTCACTCTTTTGATCATGGGATATATTTTCCCACTTAGCTTCTAAAGCATAGCTCTCCATTAGTTACTCTCCAGTACATCCTGGTAGTCGTTGTATGCATCATCTTCATCATCGTCAACCTCATTACCTTGACTTTTATGAAAAATACTCTGCAGAAAAGTCCCACCAACATCATCACCAACTTCAGGAATTCCAATAGCATAACCGATTAGTGGGGTTTCTAAATTAAGACTCTCTCTTAAATCAGTAAGACCTTTAATGTCTCCCTTGTTGTTCTGGAATATATTTACCAAGTCTAAAAGATAAATAACAATAACACCTTCTTTCGCGGTCATTCTTCTACGGTATGCTTTCTCCGGGACTTTCAACCTCTTCTTTGCTCTCAACAATTCATCCTCAGTCTTTGAAGGATTTTTATCCCTATAATCCTCAATCCACTGGTTTTTATAATCACTGGTAGCCTCTTCAATTGTTGCTTGGTCAAGCCTAATTTGTAAATCAACACCTCCTCCATGAATGTTTGAACTTCCAGCTCCCGATGGGAAAACATGTTCATTGATAAAATAATCTTGCCACCTTTGCGCCACAGGCCCAGCCCTAACGGTTTTGGTAATTGAACATGGCAAACCTAATTCACTAAGATCGAGAACTCCCCCTGCTCCCGAGGTTCTTAGTACTATCGACCAGTCAGTAAGTTTTTCTTGCTCATTACACAAAGAAATAAATGCTTTTAAATTATTAAAATACCCTTCTTCATCTGCTGAGCCAGCATTATTAAAAGAATTGGGCAAATCAAGTAATGAAAAAACATCACTAACACTTTCAGTGTTATAAACCAAATAATCAAGCTTATCCTTACTCGAATTATACTTAAACTCAAATTTTGAACTACGCTCAGACAAATAATTTTTTAAACTAGCCCATGCGCTCTCTATACGTTCCTTTTCTATCTTGAACTTAGTTGTTTGCTCCAAGCAATCTGAATATGAGCAGTTAACTTGCTCTGTATTCTTCAAAATCGATGCACGAGTTAGCTTTATCACATCCGGGTGCGTCAAAACCCGCAACCCAAAGGTCTCCGGTGTATTTGCGGGGTTTCGATTCATTTCAATAAATTTTTGCTCTAAATCCTCAGTAGTTCTAGTTACCAAATTAAACTTCTCAAAACAATCATTTGTAGTAAATAATTTACAACAATCTATATACCCAGGTCTGTACCCAAACCAACGCCCCATCTGCATAAGCGTATCCGACATACTTGTATTTCTAATAAAGTAATTTACTGTTAGGCCTTCTAATGTGAACCCTCTTGATAATCTATTACCACCAATTGCAATATAAGTTTTCTCTTTACCTTTTTTGGGGTAACTAAGTTCATCTCTTCTACCTTCAATATTTTTGGAACTATTAACAGCTTTCACTTCTATGCTATTAGCCACCTCAATGAGTAAAGGTTTGATTTCTTTAAATGTTTTAGGAATTAAAAAGTCATCTTTATAATCACTTGGAAGATAAGACTTTATGTTTTCCATAACATAAGCATAATTTTTATACCAGCACCTTTCAAATTCTTCATAAACTGAATCAACTCCAGTTGTTGACTCATTCTCGAGCCTAGGGATTAATTCCTCAACAAACTCTTGGATCAAGTCTCTGGTTTTATTCTGCCAAAGAATAAACCTAGAAACATGAACCAGCATTGTATTGTGGCGGTGGTACAACTTCGACTCCCGCATAGAACTCATGCGACTTATACGAATAGCAGTCGCTAAAATAAAGCACATCACCGATTCTTTTAAAGAGTTAGGTAAATAATTAGGAAAGTCGTCATATTTACCTGCGGCTCTTGTATGTCTTCCCCTTTCAGAAGTAGGCTGATTACTGTCTCTATTTAGCCTATAAGGAAAACACTCAAGGTGGTCTTCAATTGGAACTGCTAGCAAAGGATCAATTTGCTTTATCTCACTAAACCTAGTCTCAAAGAAATGTTTTGCTCCAATATAATTACTTTCTGGAAAAAGCAATTCAATAAAATCATTTGGAAATAAACTATCCACCATACTAAGTTCAATCTCTTCTTGTCCTTCTTTAATTAACCACGATGTTGATGGCTTCTCATGTCTATCTTGCAAAACATTAGCAAAAGGTGTTGCTGTATACCCTAAATATGATCTCTTATAAAACAACCCTAAAAGTGCGCGAATATGACCATTAATAGTGGATGCATAATTTCGCCCCTTGCTACCTAAATTATTTAGTGAAGCATTGTCTGCTTCGTCATCAATAATCAATAGAGATAAAGGTGAGCTAATTTTATCTTGTTCGTCATGTAAATAATTACGAAGCCAAAGCAATAAATTCTTTAAAACTGACGTGTTCTTCTTACAAACAAGAAGATTCTGATGTGCTAACGAAAAGTCTGACTTTTTAATTGATTTATTAAAATCCGTATAAATAGATGTGGGTACTGAAATAGCCTTAACATCAGGCTCGTCTCCATTTTGACCAAATGATACAATCCTTCCGACGCCTATAAAATCACCTTTTTCAAACTTACCTTCGACATCCGCTTCAATCCTCCGTTGCGTTTGCTGTCTTAAATCCTCCATAATTCCAGATAGAACAATAATCAAACTATACCCTGTATCGATAGCACTATTTATCACAGCATTAAAGTTAGCAGTTTTACCTGACTGAACACTTCCAACAACTAACCCACGAACATAAAATCCATCATCTGACTTAGGATCTCCTAACCTTCTGACAATATCAAGACTTGACCTTTCGGTCTCTTCGACATAATTTTCAGATCTACCACACTCATCTTTTAAATATTTAAAATATCGAGATCGATAAGTAGGCCTATCGTCACTCTCCCACCCAATCTCTTTAACCCTACTGGGTGTTAACCAATTACGCCTCCTTGTTTCTTCGTTATCCAAGGACTCACTCGGGTTCATAACAATTCTATAATATTCCGCTTTTTTTTCTTTAATGGCTATACCATATAGGTATATAAAGTCCTCATTACTAATTGATGAATTGGGCATGAAACTTACGAAATTTAATGCTTTGCTCTCCATACTTGGGTCTGTGAAAAAGTCTTTGTCAATTGGTTCATTCCTATTAACTTTGTCAGTGATAGACTCAGTAATCATCATTTTTATGAGGTGAATAATATCTCTATTTTTCATTTACATTAACTCCTCTAATGTTTCAGCAGGTAATGACTCAATTTTAAAACCTAACTTAGGTAAAATTTTGTCTTTAATAAATTCATTTGTTAAACCTGATTTTTTTAACTTTTTTATCACGAGTAGCAAATCATCTGAAGACAAGTCATCCTCTTTGATTTTTCCTAAAAAAACAGTGTCCTCATGGGCCTTCCTGATTTTATTAACTGAACTATTTATCATCTTTATTAAAATTCTAAATTGCGCCAATTGGCTTGGTGACATCTCATTTTGTAATGTGGTTAGAATTGAAAAGTCATGATTAAGCTCTAATAACGTTCCTTTATTTGAAGCATTACGGACAAAAAGGTCGCCTTTATCAACCATTCTAGAATCTGGAAATCTTTTAATCCCTTTGTTATGGTACTCTCGCACTGCCTCGTCTTTTAATTCGGAAACATAAGACATAAAAGCATGCTTTAAATCATGGGGAATTATCATTTGTGATTTGGCTACATTCAAATGAAGTTTGTCATCAGAATTATTCCCTATTTCTACTTGCAACCGAGCAAGTTGTAATCTAGGTGCTTTCTTTAATAAACCGTTCCAACCTCCAAATAAAATTATACGATCTAACCTGTATACATAAATCCCTTCCATATCCATCAAACTTCTATTTCTAGTTGTCCATAGGGTTTGTCCTTGTTTAACTTCAGAAATGCTCCGAGAAGGCAGCACATAGCCTTCCATTTTTATTGAGTCATCGCCAAACTTTCTTTTTTTATACTCAATAGGCCTAAAATCTTTTTCATCTAATGGAAAAGGGTTAAAGCCCTTTAACAACTTGTTGTTAATTCTAATAGTAACTGGGGTTTCTTTTCTTTCCATAAAACGGTGAAACACAAGCTCTAAATGTTCAGATGTGACTTCGGTGAGTTCTGTTTTAAAAGCCTCATTACGACTAACTTCTCTTATAAAATCATAAAACTTATATAGTCCGTACCATACAACAATTGTATTTGCCTTAAAGTCTGTAAATTCGTTTAAATAATTATTACTAAGCGTTTCATAACCAGAAAGTATGTCCGTTATTTCTTCATCTGAATTTACAATTATTTTCCATTGATTTGATATTAAAACGTCAAGATCCCATGTACGTGCTGAAAATTTATCACTATTTTTTTTTCGAGATAAAACTGTAAATTTACGAGTTTGAGAGAAAGAAGCCGTCTTCATTCCTAAGCCGAATCTACCTAGATCAATATCACCTCTTTTAGCGTCTGGAGACGTGCTAGGGAATTGCATACTGGAACGTAATGCCTCTACATCCATACCATTCCCGTTATCTGCCAAATAAAGGATAAATGGCTCTTGCTGTGTATCCACTAAAATTTCTATGTTACTAGCTTCAGCTGAAATGGAATTATCTATTAAATCTGCTAAAGCGGTTCCTAGACTATAACCCTGTTCTGCTATAGATTTAATTAAAAACTCAGCATTTGGTGTCACATCTTCAAGAACCTTATTGCTCGTCATTAAATAATTTCCTTATAAAATAATAATAAACCATCCTACCTAACTGTCTATGACTTACCAAATAAAACTATACACATAAATTATGAATCAAAAGCCAACACTTTGTGGACAATCCTTTATTCATATTCATAAGCTGTAGGCTTTTCCTCGAGATACATTTTACTAATCATTTTTTTGGCATAATCATAATCACCATTATAACTAGCGGATTTTAAATACCACTTTTCAGCTTCTTTTAGATTTTTAGCAACACCTTTTCCTTGACTATAGAACGATGCAAGTCTGAGCTGCCCTAAAGGATCACTCTGATCCGCTGCTTTACGATACCACTTAGCTGCAGCTTTATAATCTCGGTTAACACCAAGTCCTAGGTTATACATTACGCCTAGCCATGCTTGCGCTTGAGCATGTCCTTGCTCGGCAGCCTTCCTGTACCATTTGACGGATTCTTCATAATCCTGAGCAACATCATTAGGAATATCTTTATTTCCTCGATATATCCACCCTAAAGCATATTGCGCCCTAGCATTACCTTGTTTT
>ENA-OSET01005241-OSET01005241.1-sediment-metagenome-genome-assembly--contig:-NODE-5241-length-11044-cov-26.262880_pt1 | contig 11044 bp, 10 predicted proteins | sample MGYA00237882_ERZ534229 | MGnify/ENA primary metagenome ERZ534229 (study PRJEB26408, sample SAMN06266212) | sediment metagenome | isolation source: Hudson Canyon methane seep mesocosm | place...
AGGCCATGGGATAACATAAAATGAAATATGCGAAGCTGGGAAGTTCTAACGTTAACGTTTCAAGAGTCTGTTTGGGCTCAATGACTTGGGGGGTGCAAAATTCTCAGTTAGACGCCAGCAAACAAATAGAATACGCCTTGTCTCGAGGTGTTAATTTTATCGATACGGCTGAAATGTATGCGGTGCCGCCGTCGCCGGAAACCTATGGTAAGACCGAAAAAATTATTGGTAACTGGTTATCTGCTAATCCAAAAAAACGAAATGAGCTCGTGGTCGCGTCTAAAATTGCAGGCAATGGTTTACCGTGGATTCGTAATGGTGCGGATATTACGGGTGAGGCGATCATTGCCTCGGTTGATGCGTCACTAAAACGGCTTCAAACTGACTATATCGACCTGTATCAGTTGCATTGGCCAAACCGAACTTCGCCACACTTCGCGAAGCATTGGCCGGGCAAAATCACATTTACGGATGTTGATACAGAACATCATTCAAATGAAATGCTCGAAATTCTACAGGCACTGAACGACTGTGTGCAGTCAGGGAAAATTCGTTATTGTGGCTTGTCGGATGATACGCCATGGGGCATTAACGAGTATCTTCGTTTAGCAGAAAAGCACTCACTTCCCAAGATGACTTCTATACAGAATGAATTCAGCTTATTACACACGAAGGATTGGCCGTATTTAATCGAAAACTGTGTGCATCAAGATGTTGCGTATCTGCCTTGGTCACCGCTAGGCGGGGGCGTGTTAAGCGGCAAGTATCTCGATGGCCAGCGGCCAGAGGGCAGTCGTTGGAGTCGATCGCAGCGAAATGGCTTGTTCAGAGACAGCGAACAAGTTCAGCAGTCCGTAAAGCGCTACATTGACATTGCAGGCCAACATAACATGACGCCATCGCAGCTTGCACTCGCTTGGTGTAATCAGGTCGATGGTGTAACGAGCACGATTATTGGCGCGACTACCCTTGAGCAACTTGAAGAAAATATCGACGCTTTCGATATGACGTTAAGTGATGAGACGCTTAAGGAGATCAATGCCGTGGTAAGAGAGTATCCGATGCCTTTTTAGGTATGAATTGGTCAGCCTCAGAAAGGCCCTTGAATATAAGTGTCTGCATGGCTTTTAGTTACTTGAGCGCTGTTCGTTAGCATGAGCAAACTAATTGGAGAGCGCTTTTGGATCTTACGGAATTTTTATTGAGTCAACGGCAAACGTTCGAAATCGGCTCTTGGATTTTGGGTGAAGCAATGGAAAACAGCTTGCCGTGTAGATTCCGAGTTCGGTCTGCCAAACCGTTAGGTGTGTCAACCGAGGAGTATCCATGTCTATTGCGAGTCTCCTTACATACGTCACATGAAGTACCCGACGGGGTAAATCCAACCGCTTTGACCGAAGTTCGGTTAGAGTTTGAGGAGGTGATGGAAGCTATGGAAGAACGCTTTCGTGGCGCGATGATGTTCGCCTTTTATACTGAAGTCGGATGCGAGTGGTTTTGGTATGTCGCAGATGCCTCGTCATGGACGCAGGATTTAATTGATGCACTTAAACACCATCCTATTTATCCAATAGAGGTAGTGCAAATCGAAGATCATCATTGGTCGATATGGGAACAACTACGATTTGGAAATCCACTGCGCCCATAACAGCTCTTCTCTCTTTGTGAATTAGGTGAGCCGGGTGAATTTAGTGAAAAATAACAATAAAAAAATCACACAAAAGGAACCGCCGATAGTTCAAATGAGTCATTAGGGCTCGAGAGTATTTTCTAGTTGTTATTGATTGGTCGCTTGGCTGGGTTGTGAGCTAACTATTTTTAGACGGCAATGTCTTTGATGGATTATTTTGGTGCATTAATTCTTTATGCTCTAAATTGGGGCAGTATTGCTTGGCAGTAAATGCGTTTGCTTAATGAAACTAACCATTTTTATTAGGGTCTGTAAATGGAGATGGGTGGTATGCATCCTGCAAACTGTATTTAGTAAAAGACGAATCGCACGGTAGATACGCGATAAAATAACTAGGTTAATAATCAAGCATGGACTGGCCACACTTCATAACAGCGTTTGCACAGCAACAACAGTTGCCCAATGAATATTTACAGCAAGCGCAAAAGCAGTTCGATCCGGTGGTTAATCAATTAGAAAATTACATTAACCAGATGCAGTGTGTTGATCGGGATAAAACGACGCCATTGTTTATTGGCTTGAATGGTTGCCAAGGCTCTGGCAAAACCACACTCGCGGCCTACATTGCACTCCTTATGGAGCATCGTGGGTTAACGTGCTTGAACTTATCAATTGATGATTTTTATTTATCAAAAGCGAGCCGAGAATCCCTAGCCAATCATGTTCATCCTTTGTTTGCGGTGCGTGGCGTGCCGGGCACGCATGACACCGATTTGCTAAAAGAAACGCTAGAGAAACTCCGTCATAAAATGACAGATTTCAGTATTCCTAGGTTCGATAAAGCGCAAGACGATTTGCTTCCCGAATCTGATTGGGCGCTTGTCGATCGCGGTTATGATTTGGTCATCGTTGAGGGCTGGTTTTGGGGCGCTAAGCATCAAAAAAACGATTTGCTGCGTTATCCGATTAATGCGCTGGAGGAAATTGAGGACCCAGAGGGTGTGTGGCGAGGGCACGCGAACCGCAGTCTAAAAGAAAATTATGAAGGGCTATATCGATATTTTGATGCATGGTTGATGCTAAAAGCCCCCAGTTTCAATAATGTTTATGCATGGCGACTAGAGCAGGAACAAAAGCTGAAAAATAAAGTCGCACAAATGGGTGGTTTAGACCATGCCGCGGGAATTATGACGCCCGCGCAAATTCGCCGCTTCGTTCAATACTATGAGCGTATTACGACCACTATTTTGGAAGAAATGCCCAAGTGGGCGGATGTCGTTTGGTCGATGGATGATCAACGGCAAATCACTAAACAAACGAATCGTTTGATTGTTCAAGGATAAGAACCATTATGCAAACCGTCGCACCTAAACAAACACTTATCTTTACCGATCTCGATGGTACTTTATTAGACCATGACAATTATTCGTTTGCTGCGGCGCAACCGGTATTGAACAAATTGGCAGCGCACAATATTCCGGTGATTCCGGTGACCAGCAAAACAAAAGAAGAGGTGTTGCAGCTTCGAGAAGCGCTGAATTTAGAAACACCTTTCGTTATTGAGAATGGCGCTGGCATTTATATACCCAAACATTACTTTTCATATGTTGATGAGAGTTTGCAGGATTGCGGTCATTATTGGTGTAAGCAATTCGCGCCAAGTCGCACGTTTTGGTGTGAGCAGGTTAATACATTATCGGTAGAGTTCCCTGACTGTTTTAGAAGCTTTTCTCGTATGGGAACAGTTGGTATTGCCAAAGCAACCGGACTTTCAGACCCTGAAGCCGCGCTCGCAAATATTCGAGACTTTTCAGAACCTATTCATTGGCTGGGCACAGACCGTGAGAAAGAGCGATTTATTAGTCGCGTTGAAGCAATGGGCTTTACCGTATTGCAGGGCGGTCGATTCCTGCATTTAACAAACGGCTATGACAAAGGACAGGCGCTGACCTGGCTCAAGCAACAATACTCTCGACAACTGGGCGGCTATCAGCCGTTTGCGATTGCACTCGGTGACAGTGGTAATGATATCGATATGTTAGAGGCCTGCGACCAACCTATCCTCGTACGCAGCAAAACAAATGGCGCCATGACTCTCACAACACATGTTAAAGAAATTAGAACAAGAGCACTTGGGCCAGAGGGTTGGGCAGAAGCGCTTTGTGATTACTTCAATTTCTCGCACGAGACACCAAAATAACCAATTCCTAATAACTAAGATCGGATGACCAAGGGCTATGGCAGATTTTTATCAAAACGGCATTATTACAACGCTTCACAACCTGACTTGTCGCGATTACAGCCAATTAGAGAACGAGCTAGAGTCGTTTGCAAAAGATCGTCCAATGGGTTTAATTTTACCCTCATTGTTTTCAGAGCTTGAAGGTGATGCGCTCCCGAACATTATAAACGAATTAAAAGACGTCAATTATATCGGTGAAATTGTGATTGGTTTGGATCGCGCCAATGAAGCGCAGTATCGCCATGCTTTGCAGTTTTTTGATGCGTTGCCCACGCGTCATCGTGTACTTTGGAATGACGGCCCTCGTTTGACGGCGTTAGACGCAGAGCTGCAGGCGCTTGGTGTCGCCCCCAAAGAGCATGGCAAAGGACGGAATGTTTGGTATTGCATGGGGTATACGCTTGCCTCGAAGCATTCCGAATCGGTCGCATTGCACGATTGCGATATTGTGACCTATGACAAAGAGTTGCTGGCACGTCTTATTTATCCGGTCGCAAATCCGCATTACAACTATGAGTTCTGTAAGGGATTTTACGCCCGCGCTGCGCAAGGCAAACTTAATGGCCGTGTAAGCCGGCTACTCGTAACCCCTTTGTTACGCTCGTTCAAAACCATTATTGGCTACCGTGATTACCTTGAATATATGGATAGCTTTCGTTACCCACTTGCGGGCGAGTTTTCATTTCGAATTGATGTATTGAAAGACATTCGTATTCCAAGTGATTGGGGTTTAGAAATTGGGGTTCTCTCTGAAATGTACCGTAACTATGCCCATAACCGCCTTTGCCAAGTCGATATTGCACATATTTATGATCATAAACATCAGGATTTGTCGCCGGACGATGATCAAGGTGGGCTGTCAAAAATGTCAATCGACATCACTAAAGCATTGTTTCGAAAGCTCGCGACGCAGGGCGAAACGTTTACGAGTGAGACAATTCGTTCCTTAAAGGCGACTTATTATCGGATCGCGTTAGATTTTATCGAAACATACTACAATGACGCGATGATGAATGGGCTTAAACTTGATATTCACCAAGAAGAGAAAGCCGTTGAAATGTTTGCCTCAAATATAATGAAGGCGGGTCATCATTTTCTAGAAAACCCAATGGAACGCCCTTTTATTCCAAGTTGGAACCGGGCGATTAGTGCCATGCCAAACGTGCTGGAGCGTATAAAAGAGGCGGTTGAATTAGATAACATAGAGTTTGCGGCAACTGAATAAATGAGGTGCTATCGATGAGTGACGTGCTACAAAGCCTGCGAGCCCGGCTAATTGATCAATTAGCCTTCATTTATGAAGACATCGATCCAGTTGACGAATACGCCTCACTTGCAGATGAGCTGATATCGTTAATGGGTTTAGATGACACATCGCTGCTTGCCTCATTGACACCGCCGACGGCTTATACGAACCATTGGTCCGAAAAAGATGCGGTGCTTATTACGTATGGCGACAGTCTAATAAAGAAAACGCCTCACAAAGACGGGCAGAGCGCATGGTCTGCGGAGGAAGCCCCCTTAATTACCCTAAAAAACTTTTTAGATACCTATGCAAAAGAGGTGTTTAACAGCGTACATATTTTACCCTTTTACCCCTTTAGTTCTGATGATGGCTTTTCTGTTATCAATTATGCGCAAGTTAACGACGCGTTAGGTGATTGGTCAAACATTAACGCAATCGCGGGCGATTATCGCTTGATGGCGGATCTTGTGATTAACCACTGTTCTGCACGAAGTGTTTGGTTTGAGAATTTCATAAAGGGGGAGGGCAATGGTCATGATTTTTTCTTTACTGCCTCAAAACAGGATGATCTGAGCGCAGTAGTGCGCCCGCGTACTTCATCTCTTTTAAAGAAGGTGAAAACGGCAAAGGGCGTTCAGAATGTTTGGTGTACGTTTAGTCACGATCAGGTAGACCTTGATTTTCGTAACCCAAGGGTACTCAAAGAGTTCGTAAAAATTATTCATCTTTACCTTGCACAGGGTGTCAAAATATTTCGTTTAGATGCAATAGCCTTCCTTTGGAAACTGGCCGGAACAAGCAGCCTCAATTTAGAACAAACGCATGAAGTTGTGCGTTTGTTAAGAACCCTTATTGAACACAAGGTCAAAGACGCCGTTATTATTACCGAAACAAACATACCCAATCGCGAGAATTTATCGTATTTCGGTAATGCCAACGAAGCACATTGCATCTACAACTTTTCACTACCGCCTTTGTTAGTGAACACGCTTGTTACGGGTAGCGCGTTTTATCTAAAACAGTGGATGATGAGTATGCCTCCTGCTATGCACGGCACCGCTTATTTTAATTTTATTGCCTCCCATGATGGCATTGGTTTACGACCGGCTGAAGGACTGCTCAAAGACACTGAAATTAATACACTGGTATCGACGATGCAGAGCTTTGGCGGGCGCGTTTCAATGCGTGCGCTTGAGAACGGCATCAATAAGCCTTACGAGATTAATATTTCTCTTTTTGACGCGTTACAAGGCACAACCGAGGGGCCGGATAAGTGGGGCTTGCGCAGATTTCTTTGTGCTCACGCAATTATGTTCGCCTTAGAGGGTATTCCGGGTGTTTACATACACAGTTTGCTTGGTACACGCAATGATTACGAGAAGCTAAAACATACCAATCATAATCGCGCTATCAACCGTCACCGCTGGGATTACCATGAATTACTCGACGCGTTAGGTGATATGGATAGCGATCATCAACAAGTGTATGAAGGCGTTAGTAGTCTGCTTGGTATTCGTTGTAAACAAGCGGCTTTTCATCCTAATGCGACACAATTTACCTTGCATCTGGGAGATAAAGTCTTCGCGTTCTGGCGCCAGAGCTTAGATAGATCTCAGAGTATTTTTTGTTTATTTAATATCAGCAAGGCGCCGCAAACAGTGCATCTCTCAGAGCTTAACTTAATAGAGCTTGCAACATGGCAAGATCTAATCTCGGGTCGAATACTCGAAAATATAAAGGGTGAGATTGAGATGCAACCCTATCAGGCGCTATGGTTGAGTAATTCGTAAATAAACAGCGTTTTTAGCGCACAAGCTTAATTTGTAAACAGTGGCAGTAAACAGAATTGCCCTAGCACTGCAATTGCTGCCCCAAACAGAGCACCGCAGACCACGTCACTTGGATAATGCAGACCGAGCACAACCCGTGAGATTGCTATGAGAATAGAAAACGGTATCGCAATGACTGCATATGCCGGAAATGATGCGATTAGCAGCATGCTAAAACACACAGCGTGCATGGTATGCCCGGAAGGAAAACTGTACTGATCTAAAGTTTCGTAGCCTTTCATGATATCAAGATGTTGTATAAAAGGCCGCTCTCGTACAAGTCGTTTCTTAAGCTGTTTATAAAGCCTTACGCAGATAAGGCCGGTGAGCGTATAGGTGAATAAAACGCTTACCCCTTGCCACCCATATATTATTGGTAAGCTTAAACCTAGGGCATACCAGAGAGCGCCATCACCCAGCCGGCTTACTAAAGAGAAGAAACCTTGTATTGCGGGTGATTGGCAATAAGTGTTTAAGCGTCTACAACCCGCAATATCAAGTTTGATTAGCTGATGAGATAAACTCAGGGTCTTGCTTGCGTTCATGATGACCTTCATCTACCTGCTTTTTTTGATATAAACTCATGATGAGTTGCTCAGTGATTTCATCCCATGTCAGCGTTTGCGCAATGTTTAAGGAGGCGGCACTTATATTTTTCAATAGATTAGGGTTTTCGTAGCCGAGGACAGCATTTTCTATAAATGCTGCTTCATCTCCTAGATCACACAATAAACCTGAACGCATATTGTCTAAAAGCTCTCTTGGTGCAGCGTCGTTGTAGGCAACAATACATAGGCCGCTCGCCATCGCCTCAGTGACAACATTGCCGAACGTGTCCGTAGTGGAAGGGAACAAGAAAATATCACCGGATGCATAGTGCTGGGCAAGCTGCTCACCGGATTGCACGCCGGTAAAAATAACGTGCGCAGTATTATGCTTTGCTTCCAACTTCTTGCGCATCGGACCATCGCCAATTAACACAAACTTAGCCTTAGGATATCGGTTCTGAATAGATACGATCGTTTGGCTCAGCAATTCCATATTTTTCTCTGCCGCGAGTCGCCCGACATAAATAAAGATTGGTTCATCCTTGGCGGCACCCCAAGAGAGCCGCAATTCATTCGAACGTTTAGAGGGGTTAAATCGCTCGCAGTTGATACCTCGGCGCAAAACTGAGGCGTTATTTACACGCATTCTCTCAAGGTATTGCTTTTGCTGAAGAGTTGGGACAAGGGTGGCCGCGGTTGCATTATGAAAAAAACGCAAGTACGTAAGGATTACCGGCTCAACTAACCCAAGATGATAAAACCGGCTGTATGATTGAAAGTTAGTATGGAAACCGCTTATTACGCGTATGCCCATTTTTTTTGCGACTTTCAAAGCCGAATAACCCAATGGACCCTCGGTTGCGATGTATATGGCGTCAGGCCGTTGCTCGCCCCACAATTTTTTAAAAAGCTTACTTTGTGGCAAGCCAAATTTTAGCTCTTTGTAGCCGGGGATAGGGTAGCCTTTGACTGTATACTGATTTTCCAGTCTAGCTTGGGTGTTCGCGTCGTTACGACCTTGTTTAGGTCTAAAAATATCGATGTGTATACCATGATTTTTTATGCCATCAACCCAATAGGCAAGCGTATTCGCTACACCATTAATCTCTGGTTGATACGTTTCCGTTATTAATGCGATGCGACGGTTATCCATTCACCTTCTCCAATCAGTTAAGTAAATGATTGAACGGCGCCATGACAGAAAGGCTTCAAAATTATGACGTTTTGATGAAGTTAGCGTTGGCCGTGAGAGGCGTTAAGAATGCCCGAAGTAAGCTAGCGTATGTTGTTTAGAGTGCTATAGTGTAAGCTCAATCAAACAGTTCGATGGCTATGAAGTACTTAAACAGCTTTAACAAACAACTCCGTTTTTTTCGAGACGCGCACCGCTTATCAAGTGGCGATATTGCTGAGTTGTGTAATGTCGATGTTAGCGTCGTTAAGTCATGGGAGGCGGATGCAGAGCAATCCCGCACTTATCCAAGCTTAGAAAATCTTCTCGATTTATGTTTCAAATCTGGCTCTTCGTTAGAGTATTTTATTGATATTCCAAAAGATGAAAACTTCAAGCAACTTGAGTTGCCTGGGTTACAGTTTGCAATAGACGAAAGCGACCTAGCGGAAACCTTAAACAAATTAGATAAAGAGTTGGAGAAGATAATTCCAGTCGAGCAAGAAGCGGAGTTATTAAAGCGTTTTCGTAAGAGTAATGAGCAGAATAGAGAGTTGATTATGCAACTCATCAATAAATAATTCTTTGGCTAGCATTTAAATAAAACAAGAAAGGCAAGCAAGCCGCTTGCCTTTCTTACTAAGGCATCTTAAACCTTTGGCAGAGTAGTTGTGGTGTCCGTTGTTCTGCTTCCTAGCAAACACTAGCCCTTGTAAACGTTCTGATAGACATAGTTAGTTGCATCAACAAAGCCATCTACGCTGCCGCAATCGAATCGCTGGCCCTTAAATTTATAAGCGAGCACACACCCCTTTTTCGCTTGGGTTAGCAGCGCATCGGTAATTTGAACCTCACCATTTTTGCCCGGCGGCGTGGATTCAATAATTTCGAAAATATCTGGCGTTAAGATATAACGGCCAATAATTGCAAGATTGCTTGGGGCATCTTCAGGTGCCGGCTTTTCCACCATATCAGAAATACGGTATAGGCCTTCTTTCATTGATTCGCCGGCAATTACGCCATATTTGTGTGTTTGATCTGCCGGCACTTCTTGGATAGCGACAATTGAACAGCGAAACTGTGCGTATAGTTCAGACATTTGTTTCAACACGCCATTGCCGGCGGTATCACCCACGCATAAATCATCGGCCAATAAGACAGCAAAAGGATTATCACCGACTAATGACTTGCCCGAAAGAATCGCGTGACCCAAACCTTTCATTTGATGTTGGCGTGTAAAAGAGAAGGTATTGTTTTCAATGAGGCCCCGAATATCACTGAGTAGTTCCTCTTTGCCGGAGCCTTGTATTTGATGTTCTAGCTCATAGCTGATGTCAAAATGATCAGCAATCGCGCGCTTACCACGACCGGTAACGAAGCCAAAATTATTCATGCCTGCTTCTTGCGCTTCTTCAACGCCATATTGAACAAGTGGCTTATTGACCAGTGGAAGCATTTCTTTGGGCATAGCTTTGGTTGCGGGTAAAAAACGTGTGCCATAGCCGGCAACAGGAAACAGGCAGTTCTTAATCATTAATCTTGTCCTAATTATTCAATTTTTTTATCGAGCTTAGCCCATTATTATGTCGAATTATTTACCTAGGCTAAAGCGATACTATACAAAGCAGTACACTACTTTGAACTATAGCGATGTTCTGCAGAATTCATACCGGTGTTCGTTATATGCAAAAAAAAGCTGGGGTTTTTCCAGCTTTTTTTGATTTAAGTTGCCTTACATCTTATTTATAAGCGAAGACTTAACCACATTTGCTATCGCCACAGTTTAAGCAGGTAGCACAGCCATCCATTACGATCACCGCCTTGGTACTACACTTCTTGCATAATGATGCGTTTGCAGGGAATGCACTAGACTCCTCATCGGCCGCTAAGCCTGAAGAATCTACTTGGCGTGCTTCAAACTCAGTTTTTTTTTCCGCCAAAATCTTTTTAGTCGATTCACTCATTTCCTCGGGGGCGATCATACCGATTGAGGTCATGTGTTTCTCAATTACTGCACCAATTTCAGCTACAAGAGAGGGCATAAATACGCCTCCTTTCTTGTAGTAGCCGCCGTTCGGGTCATAAACGGAAGAAAGCTCTTCAATTAGGAAGGTAATATCGCCGCCTTTTCGGAAAACCGCCGAGATAACCCGTGTTAAGGCAATCACCCACTGAAAATGCTCCATCGACTTGGAGTTGATGAATACCTCATAGGGACGACGCTCTTCGTGGTCTGTATCTTGGTTCAAAATAATATCGTTGATCGTGATATAAAGCGCATGCTGATCAACCGGTGTTTTCACCTTGTAAGTGGAGCCTAGCAAGAAATCAGGACGCTCAATGGTCTCGTTCATTTCAACACGCTGAGGCTGACTCGG
>ENA-OSET01005242-OSET01005242.1-sediment-metagenome-genome-assembly--contig:-NODE-5242-length-11044-cov-2.204249_pt1 | contig 11044 bp, 6 predicted proteins | sample MGYA00237882_ERZ534229 | MGnify/ENA primary metagenome ERZ534229 (study PRJEB26408, sample SAMN06266212) | sediment metagenome | isolation source: Hudson Canyon methane seep mesocosm | place: USA:Hudson...
CCCTCATGTCGCCGGCGTTGCCGCGTTGATGAAGGCACTGGACCCGAGTTTGGACAATTTGTCTTTTACCTCTTATATCGAAAGCGGTGATATCACCGATGATATTTCCAGTGACATTTATACGGATAGTCAAAATCTCGATTATTTTGGTGCGGGTTTGATCAACGCTAGTAAAGCTATTCAGAAAGCAAGTGGTGGAGCGCCTACATCGGATTCGTTATTGTGGTTTCCGACGCAATTCCGTTTTGTTGGTAACGATTCAACGGCGCGTTTGATTTTGTCCAACCCGGGCGACGGTATTGTTGAGGTCAGTGTCAGTGTGTCGGAGCCTTGGGTTGCAGTGAATGAATTGAATGTTGGGGCGACTGGGCTTGGGCAATACAATGTTGAAATTGATTTGGCGCAGCTCACTGCTGATATTATTTTTGAAGCAGAACTTACACTGCGTTATACAGTCAATGGTGGCGTAGAGCGAACTGAGACTATTGAGCTCTTCGCGTCCAAAACAACACAAGGTGACGACTCAGTGGGCAATTTATCAATATTCTTGGTCAACAAAGAGGATGTTGACAATGCTCTGTCAGGAGATCTTATACCTACTGCAGCGATCGTAGGAGGTGACTTGAATCAAGGTACCTATCACTTCATGTTTACCGATATCCCCGCAGGTGAATATTACCTTAAAGCGAGTACAGATAATGATGGCGACTATGTGTTCTTTGATCAAGGTGAAGCGATAGGAGAGTTTCCTCAACTATTCTCACCTGAGGTAATCGTTGTAGACGAAGCTGGTATTGAGAATGTGCAATTTGACGCCGGTTATCAATCCTTTTCGGGTTCAACTGCTCGCTTTACAAACCAAACCAAAGTGGTTAATGCCGAGTTTGGCGCCACAACGGATTAGCGTGGCGTACTTACAGTGAAAACCCCTTTTGGAGTTTGGTGTTTCTATTGTTTAAGCCACTAGTATTCAGTTCTTTACGTTGAATGCTATTGGCTCGTCGGGAAATTTTAGATAAGCTTGGCAGCAATTAAAATTTCATTTGCCAGAAGCCTCCGCTCTGGCCCATCCGACGGAACCTTATGTCTGATAAAACCTCCCCAGGAAAGCAATATACTGCTGACTCCATAGAAGTTCTTAGTGGTTTAGATCCGGTTAGAAAGCGCCCGGGAATGTATACCGAGACCACACGACCTAATCACCTTGCTCAAGAAGTCATCGATAACAGTGTTGATGAGGCTTTGGCAGGGCATGCTGACAAAATTGAAGTCACCCTATATGAAGATGGTTCACTATCTGTCACCGATAATGGCAGAGGTATGCCCGTGGATGTGCATTCTGAAGAGGGTGTTCCTGGTGTTGAGTTAATTTTGACTCGCTTGCATGCTGGCGGTAAGTTCTCAAACGACAATTATAGTTTTTCCGGTGGTTTGCATGGTGTCGGTGTTTCGGTCGTTAATGCGCTGTCATTAAAGTTAGAAGTTTTTATTCGCCGAGATGGCAATCTGCACAGAATTGCATTCGCAAGTGGTGATAAAACGGATGATTTGGCGGTTATCGATACCGTTGGTAAACGCAATACCGGAACCAAAGTACATTTTTGGCCAGACGGTTCTTATTTCGATACGGTGAAGTTCTCAGTATCACGTCTCAGGCATGTATTGCGAGCAAAAGCCGTTTTATGTCCTGGCTTGCATATGACTTTCGTCAATCAACAAACCAAGGAAAAAAATGAATGGTTTTTTGAAGATGGTTTAAAGGATTATCTGGTATCAGCGACGAATGGTCTTGAAACTTGTCCGGAAGCCCCCTTTACCGGCGCGATGGTTGGAAACACGGAAGCTGTCGATTGGGCAATTCAGTGGTTACTTGAAGGGGGTGAACTCACCCAAGAGAGCTATGTGAATCTGATCCCCACGGCTCAAGGCGGTACACATGTGAATGGTTTTCGAACGGGTTGTTTGGAAGCTATGCGTGAATTTTGTGAGTTTCGAAACCTGCTACCAAGAGGCGTTAAGCTAAGCCCGGAAGATGTCTGGGAAAAGTGTTGCTTTGTGTTGTCTGCAAAATTGCAGGACCCTCAATTTTCAGGACAAACAAAAGAACGTTTGTCCTCGCGTGAAGCGGCGGCGTTTATTTCTGGTGTCGTTAAAGATGCTTTTAGCCTGTGGCTAAATCAGCATACAGATGCGGCAGAGAAACTGGCAGAATTGTTTATCAATAATGCACAGCGACGAATGAAAGCCAGTAAAAAGGTTGCTCGAAAGCGGGTGACTTCTGGCCCCGCACTTCCTGGAAAGTTAGCCGACTGTTCGGGCACCGAAACCATGCGGTCAGAGCTTTTTTTGGTAGAAGGAGACTCTGCCGGAGGTTCCGCAAAACAAGCTCGTGATCGAGAGTATCAAGCGATCATGCCCTTGCGCGGAAAGATACTAAATACCTGGGAAGTTGATTCAAACCAGATTTTAGCCTCCCAGGAGGTACACGATATTGCTGTTGCCATAGGCGTTGACCCTAGCTCTAGTAACTTGGAAGGACTACGTTACGGCAAAATATGTATTTTGGCGGATGCGGACTCCGACGGTCTTCATATCGCAACTCTGCTGTGTGCCTTGTTTGTGAAGCATTTCAGACCACTCGTGAAAGCCGGACATATTTATGTTGCTATGCCGCCTCTGTATCGTATTGATATCGGGAAAGAGGTTTTTTATGCCTTGGACGAAGCTGAACGGCATGGCGTTTTGGATCGTATTGCCGCGGAAAACAAAAAAGGGAAAGTTAACGTACAGCGCTTTAAAGGCCTCGGTGAAATGAACCCTTTGCAGTTACGTGAAACGACAATGGCTAGAGATACGCGCCGTTTGGTTCAACTCACTATTGAAGAAGATGACGATACCGACGAGAACATGGATATGTTGCTAGGTAAGAAGCGTGCTGGTGATCGAAAGCTCTGGCTTGAGAAAAACGGTGCGATGGCTGAGGTGTAATGAATAGAGTAAAAATAATGACCTTCAGTTATAGGTCGCCAATAATTTAAAATGTATGAGAGAACCTTATGACCCTATGTCCAATTGCTGTGGTATCTAGCTGTAAAGCTTGTCCGATGTTTAAAGTATGTCCCGCCAAGTCAATTATTGGCGATCATGACAAAGCGCCCAAGAAAGAAGAACCAAAAAAGTAATTCTTTTAAGTCAGTATTTTAGAAGGGTGCATGCAATTAATGAAGTGAAGTACTCATCAGTGCGCCTTTCTCTGCCTTCCTATCGCCTTAGTTTTACTTAATTCTAGCCCTTCTTCAATAGCAGCTATACTTTCTCAATTGTCGATTGATAGTAACTCTGGTTGATCGCAACGTAACCTTGGAAATTCCACTCTTATTAATGATTGAGAGCAACGATGATGCGATGTAACCCCCCCAGTATTTTTCAAAAACAAGGTAGTTCCAAGCGGACTTACGTGATGCTCAAATCGCCAATATTAACCGTGTTTCAGCTAGTTCTTCTTTGTGTCGCGCTTATGGCCTGCGCTGAAAATGTGAGTTACGAAGAAGGTGCTGATAAGCAAGGTCATACCTCTGCTACGCCGGCAACGGCGCGACTAAATAAACAAGTTCTGGAAACCTTGCCGTTTGAGGATGAGACCGACTTTGAAAATGCGAGGCGAGGACTTGTAGCTCAAGACTCAAGCCTGATTATTAAAAATGAGGAAGGTACTAAGTTATGGGATATGCCGGAATATTCATTTATTGAATACCAAAAAGGCGGTAAAGCGCCAGCTAGTACAAATCCAAGCCTATGGCGTCAGGCCTCGCTGAATAATATTCATGGTTTGTTCAAGGTGAGCGATGGCATCTATCAATTGCGCGGCTTTGACCTTGCAAACATGAGCATTATTGAAGGTGAGTCAGGCTGGATCATCGTAGACCCTTTAACTTCTCAGGAAACTGCGGCCAAGGCTTTGTTGTTTGCGCAACAACACTTAGGTAAACAGCCTATACGAGCGGTGCTGTTTACACATAGCCATATCGACCACTTTGGGGGCGTTCAAGGGGTCTTATCTTTGCTTTCTGATGAAGAAAAACAGGCTTTGAGAATTATTGCTCCCGAGGGCTTTATCGAAGAAGCAAGCAGCGAAAACATTATTGCCGGTACGGCCATGAGCCGTCGCGCGATGTTTATGTACGGTAAACGCTTAGCGAGAACCGAGAGAGGACATATCGGCTCGGGTTTGGGGAAGGGGCCGGCTTTTGGTACTTTTGGTATTGGCGTTCCGACTGAGCTTATACACGACCAGAATCTAGAGAAAGTAATCGATGGTGTGTCGTTTGTTTTTCAATATGTCCCCGGCTCCGAAGCACCTGCTGAGTTTACCTTTTATTTGCCTGAACTAAAGGCCTTCTGCGGTGCAGAACTGGTTTCCAGAAACCTGCATAATTTGTATACCTTGCGGGGTGCTAAGGTTCGGGATGCCCTTAGGTGGAGTGGCTATATTGAAGAAGCGAAATCTAAATTTGAGGGGGCAGAGGTCTATTTTGGCAGTCATCATTGGCCACTCTGGGGGCAAAGTGAGATACAAAAATTCTTAGCGAAGCAAAGAGATGTTTATAAATATATCCATGATCAATCAGTAAGGCTGATGAATGCCGGCTTTAGTCCTAAAGAAATTGCTGAGCAGCTGGTATTGCCTGAGAGCTTAGATCAGAATTTTTCAACACGTGGCTATTACGGTACCTTGAAGCACAATTCCAAGGCTATTTATCAGGCTTATATGGGATGGTATACGGGGAATCCGGCTATGTTAGACCCATTGCCCGAAGTCGAGTCAGCACGTCGTACGATTGATTTGATGGGTGGGGCGAATGCTGCTTTGGCAGAAGCGCTAGCCCTGTTCGATGCGGCTAACCAGTCTGCGGTTGAGGATGTGAACAAGGAGTATCGATGGATTGCGCAATTGGTCAATCAAATCGTTTTCGCAGATCCTACAAATGTAGAAGCTAAGGCATTATTGGCAAAAACTTATGACCAATTAGGGTATCAAGCAGAATCAGCACCGTGGCGAGATGTCTACTTATCGGGTGCCTATGAGTTACGCCATGGCGTGCCTGAGCATGGTATTAGCCCGGTGACGATGAGAGCGGTGCTACTTGAAACACCGGTCGAGAAGTTTTTTGACTCAATGGCTGTTAGCTTAAATGGCCCTGATGCGGAAGGTAAGGTTCTGACCGTGAAGGTTCAATTTACTGATTTGAACAGTACCTACCTTTTAAGCTTGGAAAATTCTGTGTTACGACATTCGAAGGTTGAAGAGTCTGCTTCAGCTGACGCAACCTTGATCCTGACGCATCCGCTTTTTGTTGATATTTTAGTGGGCAAAGCGGGCTTAAAAGACACTTTGTTTGGCGATGATTTGAGCGTAGAAGGCAGTAAACTGGATTTACTGGCTTTCTTTTCTCTCATGGATAAGCCCCAAGGCGTTTTTAATATTGTGACGCCCTAGGGAGGTTGTCAGAGTAGATTAATTCAACACTAGTGGCTACCCAGCATTAGCTGTTGAATTTTTCCTGTGTAGAGCTCAATATCTTTTGTGAAACCTTGCTGTTCTAACCATTCAGGATTGTAGTAACTATTCGCGTAGCGTTCACCTGAATCGCAAATCATCGATACCACCGATCCTTTCTTATTGTTTTGCTTCATATCGTTGATAAGCTGTAGTGCCGCGTAGAAATTAGTTCCGGTAGAACCGCCGCAGCGTCTGTTTAGGATATGCTCTAAAAAGTGGATACTTGCATACGATGCCGCATCAGGGACTTGTATCATCTTGTCGATGACGGAGCGGATAAAGGATGGTTCAACTCGGGGGCGTCCTATGCCTTCAATTCTGGATGGAGTGGAAGAGGTGATACTGGCGTCGCCGTTGTTGAAATAGTCAAAAAATACCGAGTTTTCTGGGTCTGCCACGGCTAATTGGGTGTGATGCCCACAGTATCTGATGTAACGCCCTATAGTTGCGGATGTTCCGCCCGTACCTGCGCCAACAATGACCCATTCGGGAACTGGATTGGGCTCCAATTTCATTTGTTTAAATATTGACTCTGCAATGTTGTTGTTGCCTCGCCAGTCCGTTGCGCGCTCTGCGTTGGTGAACTGATCCATATAGAAACAGTTTTCACCGCTAGCAAGCTTACTCGCTTCTTGATACAGGTTCTTTCCGAGGGTTTTGTGGCAATTTCCGCCATAGAATTCAATTTGTTTGATTTTTTCTTGGGAGGTGCTTTCTGGAACAACCGCAATGAATTTGAGCCCTAACAGTTTGGCGAAGTAAGCTTCTGAAATCGCCGTACTTCCCGATGAAGCCTCTACAATCGTTGTATTTTGATGTATTGAACCATTGCAAAGTGAATAGAGAAATAGCGACCTTGCTAAACGATGTTTCAGGCTTCCGGTAGGGTGTGTGGATTCGTCTTTAAGGTAGAGTTGAATGTCCCTAAAAGCAGGTAGAGGAACTTGAAACAAATGCGTGTCCGATGAACGTTGTTTGTCCGCTTCAATTTTCTGTATGGCTTCATGTTCCCAGGTACGCATAGCTAAATCCTTAGTAGGGAAGGTCGTAGATCAATATAGTGTAATAACTGGCAGGCACAAAACAAGAAATCTAGCTTCAAATATCTGAATTGGCTTAAATCTCTTTGGGTGCATTTTTAGAATTATTTGTACCATTAAAGCCAGTAATGTTATTTCAAAAGTAACGAGCGTGTAGCAGAGTCAGAAAAAACATGAGAAAAAGTCATATATTCTATGCACGGAGTAAGATTATTTGTCAGAATGACTTGCTAAGAATAATTATCAATTCGTAATCTGCGCAGATTCTACTTCTACGGTTCTGCGCGTCGTGTTTTTTCAGGGGTAATCATGAGTGGAGTAGAGTCCATGCAGACGAACGAGAGTCAGAGCTCGTCATCTTTTTTTAGTCTTGTACAAAGGTTCTTGACCTTAAGTATTTTGGTGCTCCTATTAGGCACGATTGTCTCGGGTACCAGTGAGAACATTCATGCGCAAATGCTTAAGCTAGGTGCCCACCTATGGGATGATTATTTCATTCTTAGAGCTGATCAACCTGTCGCTGACTGCAACCCCTCACCCGATATTGAGGCGCGTGTGTTGGAGTTGGCAGATGAACACGCCTTGGAAAATGCCGATTTCGATTTATTTGAGTCGGAATTTGACGCCCAAGCCGCCCGTAATTCACTCGTTAGTCAAATCGAAGTCTGTAAGAAAAAGCATGTAAACGCGGCTATCTACGCCGCCAATATGACGTCAAAAGTGGCAGTTTTTAAATCGCTTGAGCACACGTTCGCGGATATTAGTTTATTTGCCATTGAGCACCAGCGCGCAACTTTAATTCTTTTGCTTGTGCTTGCCGCTACTGTTGCGACATGGAAGAAAAGTAATATTGCATTTCGTTCTGTTCGTACACGACTTGACCATTATGTGTCTACGACCGGTCAATTGGTTGCACATATGGGTTTGGGCATTTCAACCTACGCTTTTTATCGAGGCTCATACGCCTCAGGCACTGAAGTAACAAACCCTGAGTTAATGATCATTCTAATGTTGGGGTGTGCGGTGTTGTCCCTGATCAGTGTCTATCAATGGTTCAACCCAGACGAGGCGCTCGATAGTGGTGGCAAGATAAGTTTGCGGCGTTTACCTGGTGCCTTACTCACAATTCCTATTCACATCTTTATGTTGATGGCAGCGGTTTATCACTTTTTTGTGACAGAAAATCATTTGCCAGGTGTGGCTATTTATTTTACCCAGATCTTTCAATTAACGAATCTACATTTGGCAATAGGGCTCTACATTTTAGTTGGCATGTTGTTAAAGGAGACTTTACTCGGTACAAAACTGTTTGATGTCTTTAAACCCTGGCATTTGCCGCCGGAGTTACTCGCTTTCGTTGCCATTGCTTTGATGGCGTTTCCAACTGCCTATACGGGGGCTTCGGGTATCATCATCATCGCGATGGGTGCCGTGGTGTATCAAGAAATGCGACGAGTCGGGACACGTCGGCAATTGTCTCTTGCTGTGACCGCCATGACTGGAAGCGGAGTCGTGCTACGGCCTTGTCTGTTGGTCGTTGGGATTGCAATCCTGAATAAAGAAGTGGTCACGGACGAACTTTTTCATTGGGGCTTTCGTGTGTTTTTGCTGAGTATGGTTGTTTTTGCGGTATTTGCGATGATTACCCGCAAAGACCCAATGAAAATCACCCCCGTTCGTGAAGCACTTAAACCTTCGCTGCGATTGCTAGGTCCATTACTCCCGTATTTTGGGATACTGGCGGCGACCTTAGTAGCTTATGCATATGTGCTCGATACCCGTCTAGATGAGTTTTCGGCACCCATCATCCTTCCGATATTGGTGACGGCGGTGATTGTGTTTGAGCGCTGGTTTAGTCGTGACTTTAAGGAAAGAAACGAGATTGCGGGCGCGAGCCCGACAGTCGCAAAAGCATTTGGCAGCGCGGTCGACAATTCAGCCATTCAAATTGGCGCTTTGCTGATGTTGATGGCATGCTCATTTACTGTCGGCGGTATTATTGAGCGGGGTGGTGGCGTACTGGAGATTCCCGAGGCGTTCTCCTCTGTTTATGCGGCTATGGCATTCTTGGTCTTATTTCTTGTTTTTATCGGCATGATTATGGACCCTTTTGGAGCCTTGATTTTGGTTACCGGAACAATAGCGCCAGTAGCTTACGCACAAGGTATCCACCCGATCCATTTTTGGATGACGTGTTTGATGGCGTTTGAACTCGGTTATTTAAGTCCACCAGTCTCACTGAATCATTTACTGACGCGGCAAGTTGTAGGTGATGAAGAGGTACGTCTGGCCTTGTTGGAGGGTGATAATTTTTACTATCGCCATGAACGTATTCTTTTACCGTTGTTGGTAATGTCGACTACCTTATTGTTAGTGGCATTCGGCCCATTCTTCTTTATGTGATTTTAGTGTGATCGGAGACAGTAGAGGTGGTCAATGATGAGTGAAAAATGCCGCAGTGATGTCGAATATTTGGAGTCACTTGCAGACAGTGCGATGCCTGAAGGAATAGCCGACTTAAGTCCTGAAGTATTGAGTCAGTTTATCCTTTTGGTGGATGATATCCTGATAAAGGAAAGAGCGGGTTTGGATGGGCTATTTGATTCCATGACGCACGGCATGAAGTTTATTCCTAACCTGTTATTACAAACACTGACTAATAAATATATAGAACCCCCTATTGCTGCGCGTATAGCGTCTCGCCTTAGCTTTAAGCAATCACTTGGTATAACAAGTGGCTTACCCATACCTTACATTGTCGAGGCTGCCAGGTATCTGGAAACCGGGCTTGCTGCTGAGCTTGTAGAGGGCATGAATAAAAAAAAATCTGTGCCAGTATTGGGGACTTTGGCCGAACGCTACCCATTGCGAGCATTGGACGTTTGTAGTCATGTTAGTGATAAATTATTAAGGGCTTGTGATTTGTTAGCATGCTTTGACGGTTTAGATCGTGAGCATTTGAATGATGCTAGGCAGCAGACCTTGGATAGAATTTAAGGTTGGTCGTCATTTCTCTATTTTGATTAGGGCATATAATCAGAAAATCAAAAAAAGCGGCAAGGGTAGCCGCTTTTTTTAGAGGTTTTATGTCTTAGCTAACGAGCTTTTTAATGCTGCCAACAACATTGTCGCCTTTGAAAGGTTTAACAATCCAGCCTTTCACGCCAGCGGCTTTGCCTCGTTGCTTCATTCGAGGGTCGCTCTCTGTTGTTAGCATGATGATGCTTACGTCCTGGTTACCCAAATCGCTGCGAATCTTTTCAGCCATGGTAAGGCCGTCCATATTGGGCATATTGACATCAGAGATAACGAGTTTGACTTGAGAGTCTTTCTGCAGCTTATCAAGGCCATCTTTACCGTCAACGGCAACTTCAACCGTCAGTCCGTTGTCTTTTAGAAATGAGCTTACTTCATTACGGACAGTGGCTGAGTCATCAACAACTAGAATTTGTGCCATCTTAATTTTCCTCTTTTATGCCTCGAAGGTGAGGCATTTTGTTGCATCGCGCTTTCAAGTAATAAGTGCAATTTGATAATGGATCTAAATTTATTTTCCCAGACGGGTTTAGAAAAACTCTATTTCACCTCCGTCGACCAGGTCTTCAACCGCTTTGTCGCTTTCAGCGAATTTTTCTGGCGACCAACTTAAATTAAATATAAGCCGTTGATAGATTACGATGTCAGGAAAGTTATGCTTCGTATCATGTAGGGTGAACTTAAAGCATAGCTGAGGTTCCGTCGAGCCAAAAGAAATTTGTTTCTGTGCATGGTTAACGATGATGGGTACTTGTGTCTTATTTGCAGTGGAATCTGTTTCTTCATCGCTAGAGAAATATCGTGCTTTGATGCCGCCCCAAATCATGTTGGTGACTTCGTTTAGTAGCGAATTCGAATCACGCGAGTCTGGACGTGAGGACTCAATATGCGTTCGGCCAGAGCGGATAAGGTCAAATACTTCATTTTCAGTTGTTTGAAGCATCATGTAACCTCTACACCAATTACTTTCCAGTGGAATCAGACTGAAAAGTTCACCATAGATGATTTGATCTTTGACAAGGTAGGGGAGGTCGCAACGCACGGTTGTTCCTGAAATAACATTTGAAAATGCCTCTTTTGCTATCTCTTCGATACCTTGAGCCAACTCTACCGGATAGTACATGCTACAAATAAATTCGTTTATAAGGTCGTTTAACTTATCTACGTCGCCGGTCTTATAGCAACCTGCGATACTTTTTTGCACCGCTTCTGGCAAATCACTACAGTCTTCTTTTTCCTCACGACGTAGAAATATAGGTAGCTCGGGCCGACTGCGGTGTATTTTACTGCACAAATCGGTGCCCGACACATCATTATGATCAGGTGTCTCAGTAAGAAATATCGCACCTAAATCAACATTTGAGCCCAAGACATCATCTATCTCATTTGAGGCGTCTTTTAGCCCGAC
>ENA-OSET01005244-OSET01005244.1-sediment-metagenome-genome-assembly--contig:-NODE-5244-length-11043-cov-3.592559_pt1 | contig 11043 bp, 8 predicted proteins | sample MGYA00237882_ERZ534229 | MGnify/ENA primary metagenome ERZ534229 (study PRJEB26408, sample SAMN06266212) | sediment metagenome | isolation source: Hudson Canyon methane seep mesocosm | place: USA:Hudson...
TGAGCAGTAATTACCAAAGCGAAGTTGAACAAAAGCTACACTTGGAATTAGCCGAGCACATTGTGCATGATGACAACTTACTGAAAGGCGGAAAAATAGACAAAGAAGCCCTCGAACATACCTTCCATTCCATGATGATATTAGGCCCAAGTTTCGAACTTTACGTGGTGACACCCGAAGGCGTGGTAACCACCTATTCAGCAGATGACGAAAAAATCAAACGCATGCTGGTGGACTTAAAACCTATTAATCAATTTTTGTCAGGCGAAGGTAGTTTACCAATTGTAGGGGACGACCCGCGCTCCTTGTATAAGAAAAAAATATTCTCAGTGGCCGAAATTCGTGACGGCGACACCCTGATGGGCTACCTCTATATTATTATTGGTGGTGAAATATATGACGGTGTGGTTGACCTGTTACAACAGAGCCATATTATCAAACTAGGAGTGTGGGGTTTTACCGCGACCTTGTTTTTCAGTTTGATCGTGGTGTTATTATTGTTCGCCATGTTAACCCGACCTCTACGAACACTCGCGATGGATATGCGCAGCTTTCGGGCAGAAGGCTTTGAAAAAGGCACGATGCCAGACTCAAGTTGGGACCCAGATTCAGCCGATGAAATTCACCGCTTAGGCACCACTTTTAATGAAATGGCCACCACACTAAAGCAGCAATATGAAAAGGTTAAAACCACCGACGAGTTACGCCGGGAATTAGTCTCGTATGTCTCGCATGACCTAAGAACACCGCTTGCGGCACTGCAAGGCTATCTAGAAACCTGGCAGCTCAAGCAGCGAGATATAAACCCAGAAGAAGGCGCAGAACTAATACAAGTCGCGATGGATAACGCTCAACATATTAGTCGTTTGGTTGAACAGCTCTTTGAGCTCGCCCATCTGGATGCCGAAAATGCGCAGTTGAATCTAGAGCCGGTCTCCATCGCCGAACTCGCTCAAGATGTGATTCAAAAACTCGGTATTGAAGCCGATAAAAAATCAATTACGCTTGACCTACAGCCCAAAGACCCCTCCATCATCGCCCATGCCAATGTCGAGAAGATGGAAAATGTATTCACAAATTTACTCGAAAATGCCATTCGACATAGTGATCATAACGGGGAGGTATCCATCAATATGCTCAAGCAAAATGGCATGATCCGTATCGAAGTAAAAGACAAAGGATGTGGCATACCAGAAAAAGATGTCGCGCATGTCTTTGATGCACATTTTCGCGGTAGCAACAGTGCGCAAGGAGGCAGAACGCACAGCGGTTTAGGCCTAGCGATCACCAAACGCATCGTCGAATTACATGGCTCACAAATCCACGTCAGCAGTGAAATAGGTAAGGGCAGCACCTTTGAATTTAGCCTCAAAAGCGCTTGATCTGGGGTCAGACCCCCACGCTCGGGGGATGGCGTGCCTATTCACTGGGGGGCTGACCCCAGTCTGTAAGGTTTGAGATACCGTTAGCAATAATAAACAAATAAGTAATTACATATTGAAAATACTGTTTTTGTGAGTATTATTCCGCGTTTGAACTTCATGTCAGGTCCTCTGAAAGAAGTCTATTTAAATAGGAGCTAAAAAGTGAAGGCGTATGTAAGCATTATTTTATCTATCTTGTTTTTTTTCCCATTGAACAGTTTTGCAGAAGGGTCATATGCAGGGCTTAAATACGGAAGTCTTTCTTCTGAAGATGCAGATATGGGGAATTTGGAACTATCTATTGGGCGCTCAGTTGCCGAATTTGTATCCATCGAAGGTCAATACTCTATGAATATTAAAGAGGATGATATCGGCGGTGGTGTAAATCTGTCTGCAGATTATATTGGTGTATTTGCTGCTTTTAAATCAAAAGGCGACACCTATGGAAAAGCACGAGTGGGAGTGGCAAAAATCGATTTTGAGTTGGAATATAAAGGTGCAAAGATTTCGGATGATGATACCGGTTTATCGTATGGAATAGGCGTTGGTTTTGTCGCTGGAAATGGTGCTATAGAAATTGAATATACCAAACTGCCTGACCCCGTTACTTACTGCCGCGATTCATGTGGCGAACAGGAGAAGCGCTCTAACACCGCATCATAACTAAGCAACTCACCAACCCCATTTTCACTAGCTTCAATAAAGTCAGACAAATTATTTTTCGAATTTCCAATCAGCGGCCAAGTAGGCGGCGGAGCAAGCCAACCTAATGGCGACTGCATATGACTTCGATCAGAACAAAATGAAGCAACAAACTCTTTTGCAGGCACTAATCTAAATAAAGGCACTTCCTCGTCTGTCAGAAAGCGCTCTTCCACAAAAGACTCTTTAAAATAAGTCGCAATGTCGGTACAAAACCCTAGACTGGTATCAAAATCAATTATCTTATTTTGTTTGGTTTTATTTTTTTCAGACTGTTCTTTAGGCTGTTCTTTAGATAAGTGCAATAACACCACATGGTAATCCCAAAATATGGGTGTTAATGGGTGCTCAGAAGCTTGTTGATGCAGCATCGGGAATGCTTCACCCTTGCTGACAATGAACACAACATAACTGTTTAGAAGTGAGGGCTGTTGGCATAAATGCCAAATATTTTCTTCACAGAAAGCTGGGTGATAATTATGATTTTCTCGAATTAGCTGACCGAAAGGCATTCTTAATCCTGCTTTGTTTTATCGTATGGCGTTTGATCCAAGAGTATATCAATGATTATTTAAAACTTATAAGATCGGTCTAAATCTAGGCCGATAAAGGATTTGTTTATGGAAACTGCAACGCTTACCTATCTCAAAGAGAATGCCAATAAGTTGTCGGTCGAAGAACCTCTTTTAGTCACTCAAAATGGTAAAGCTAAATTTGTTGTGCAAAATCACGATGATTATCAATACCAGTAAGAATCAATTGCCTGTTGAAACTCCTGAATCTTGCTGAGATAAGTGTGAATAATACAGCGCGTAGCATTGATGCTGCTTTTTACGTGTTTTGATTCGGCAAAGTATCTTAAAAAAGTTAACTAAAGATCCCTTCTTAGGCCCAGTTTGTGATCGCTTGATACAACTTGGTATAGGTGATTACCGTCAGTTGATTATAGATAACCACAACATGGCTATTTACCGAGTTGATTAGTCGCAGCAAAAAGTTATTGTATTATTGGTGATGGATAGTCGACAAAGTATTAAAAAATTACTGTATGAAGTGAATCTTATCATTTAGAAGTTTTGATTTGGGGTCAAATCCCAGGTTCCGTGTAGGTTCTACCAGGCGATAGGAGGGGAATTAAGTTTTGCGGTCTGCTCGACTTTGCCCCAAAACACGCCAAAACTTATCTTTAAACAGCCCAAACAAAAGAACCAACACTAAGCCATAAAGAAATACATCGCCGTAACGAGAATAAATACTTCGCTCAGGCGGGATTCCTACTTCAAATACACGTGTGGCTGTTTCAAATAAAGGCGTTGTGCTGCCGTCAATAATTTCTCCCGTTGCTTTGGCTACACCGCTTACCCCTGAATTTGTAGCGCGAATCCAAGGTACGCGATGTTCTATTGACCTAAACAGGCCAACAGCAAAATGTGAGGCTGAGCCTCTGGAATCACCAAACCAAACATCGTTAGTTAAATTAATAATTATATTGCCGCCTAATTCTACAAACGTTTGAGTCATCTTTGGGAAAACGGTTTCATAACAAATCAACGGGATAATATGCGTGTCGGCATTTAAATCGAATAGCGTGAATTCTTCACCCGGTATATAAAATAGCGCCCCAGGGAAAAAGTCTCTTAAAAATGGGTAACGCTCTTCTGCTGGAAGGTATTCAAAAAATGGCACTAAAATTTGCTTGGCATAACTATCTTGTAAAACTGCATTTTCATCGATCAACTGAGCGGTATTATAGTAATGAGGTTCTTTTTTTGTTGGGACTGGCGGCGTTTCGTAAATATAGCCTGATACAAGCAATATTGGCTTTTTGATTAGTTTAATAAGTCGATTGATTTTGTATTTATCCTGGGCGTTCTCGACATAGGAAAATGCCGTTGGGAACTCTGGCCATACTAATAAATCAATCTCTGGATTATCTCTCACTAACTTTAACGACATGCTATACAGTCGGTCTAATGAATCCTCCCGAAGTAGGTAGGGTTGAATCATACCCACCTTCAAACTATGACCCTGTTCTTTAGTACTGCGCTCAATTTGATCAATTTGAAAAGCACCATAAAGACAGATAATAGCCAGCAACGCAGCGCCTCTTAATAGTGCATAAATAGAAGTGTTTGAGGATGATTTAAAAGAGACTATCGCTTTGACAATTTGCCAATTTACAAAGACGACTACAAACAAAATAGCAGGCACGCCACCAAGGTCTAATACTTGTAAAAATATCGGGAATTGATAAAGACAATGCGCATGATTAATAGGAATGACGGTCGGAAAACAAACAAGTACAACGGTATAGGCCGCACTGATAAAAACAATACCAAAGGGTTTGTCTAACCAGTTTTTATAGCCAATCAACCCGCCAATAATCGCATAGGGGATGGCAAGAATCAGGCAGAAAGTAAGCAAGATCAAGAACGCGAAAAATGAATTCATGTGGGTAAATTTAACGAGGGCAGGTATCAACCAATTGATCGTTACTAAGTACCCGCTGACGGCATATAAATATAACAAAGCAGCTGAATATCGAGCAGGCAGTTTTGCGATAGCAAGGCCAGCAGGTACTAAGGCGACCCAAGTCAATAAAGGAAAGCTTCCGCCAGGCATGGCTAAATATAAAATAACAACTGAACTGCTTGCCAAAAGAAGACGTATCAGTAGCTCGTAAGGTCGGGATAATCCGTTTATCAAAGGCATAAAAAACAACTATGTGAATATTCAGGGGGGCTGACCCAAGCGAAGTAATTTTACCGTTATTTATGCTACAGCTATTGTGTTCTAAGTCTCAATTTTCTTATAACTATAGTGCTACTATTTGCTAGCGAGAATGTATTGTTGTTACTGAGCGTTGCTGTTAATGGCTGAAGTATTAAGGGGGTATCTTGCAAAAATAACAACTTTTTGAATAAGGATATTAACACATGAAAATTCTATATTTCTTCATAGCCGTAATTATTTCGAGTACCTACGCTTTCGCTGGCGGTGGCGGTGGCGGCGGTGCAGGTGCCGGTGGTGCTGCTGGAACAGGGTCTGCAGGGGTAGGTTCAGGTGGTGCGGCTGCAGGTACAGGTTCTGCAGGTACGGGAGCGGCAACGAGTGCTTCGGGTAACCCAGGTGGTCCTGGGCCAGGTTCTCCTGGTGCAGCTTCTGCGGCTGCGGGCGCTACAGCCGGCACGTTATTTCCAACAGGGAATGCGTTTCACTACGGCTATATGTATACCGACGTTAAATTACAGGTTGAAGATTTGACGGGTACCTTGATTGACTTGGAATCGATATCTATTTCAGAGCCAGGCGAAACTAAAGAACTTTTGTTTTCACCTGTTTTGTTGAGTGGTACCAATTATCAAATAGAAGTAGAAAATACTGCACCTGGTTTTGCGTGTGAGGTCAGCGATTCATCTGGAACTACCTCTGTTGATAATGAGGTTATTGCAAGTACCCTAAATTGTTTTAGTCAATTTGAAACAGGCAATCTATGGTCTATCTGGCCGCGTTCGGTCGCTCCGGGAACTGAGTTAAAGTTATCGGGAGATAATTTATCTAATGCTACGATTCAAGTGAACGAACAAACAGTGTCATTAATTTCTCAGTCTGATCATGAAATTCGTTTTTTAGCACCTGTATTAGATAATGGTGTGCAAAAACTTGATGTCCTAATATCAGGGCATGAAAAAGAAAGTTATTTTTTAACTTACAATGCAATTCAGGTAAGCGCATTGGGTGGTGAGGGTGGTCAGAGCCGTTGTGCACTTCTCGAAAATGGACAAGTAAGTTGCTGGGGGTGGCGACTTGACGGCGCTATACCAGAAACATATCAGGAGTTAGGTCAGAATAGTAAAGCAATGAATATACCCACCGCTTATGCGGTTACTCCTGCAGATTCAGCCATAGCGATTTCGAGCGGAATGAGTCTACACAACTGTTATATTGATACGAATACCAATGTACATTGTCTTGGTGGTAACCATTATGCAGGTTTTTATTCTGATCAGCATGGCAATACTGTAAAAGACACGGATGTTACCATTCCAAACACATTAGGCGCCGTCAGTGTTAGCACAGGAACTCAGGGTCTTGCGACTACTGGACCGTTAGGTAGCATGGTTAATAAAACGTGTGCAGTCATGACTGACATGTCTGTTAAATGTTGGTTGGTACCGCCTTTAGATCATGAGAATTTTGTTACAACTAACGCTTATCTCAGCACTAATCTACCTACTACACTGGATGGTTTTGAAAATGTTATTGACCTTGAATTGTCTACTTTTGGTGATAACGTATGCGCCTTAAGAACCGATGGCCAAATTCAATGCATTGGTACAAATGAAGTGGGTCAACTCGGAAACGGTACAACGGTTGATGCAACGTCTCCCGTGATAGTGTCGGGCATAAATAATGCAGTCTCTTTATCTTATAATGGTTTAACGGGTTGCGCTGTTTTAGATAATGGTAATGCTAAATGTTGGGGGCAAAATTCTAACTCTGATTTCATGGGGATTGGATCTGGCCAGGTTGCTTCTAGTCCAGTAGAAATTCATTCAACAGGTGGACTAGTGGGATCAATTTCGCTGAGTAAACCAGATGATATTGTTTGTTCAGCTAATACAGTAGGCAATTTAACTTGTTGGGGAACGCACCCTGCATATACCGCTGAGTGGTGGGATGAAATAAATGCAATGTCAACGATTTTGAGTGTATCTACCAATAATGAATATGGTTGGTGTTTTGTTGAAGTCGGTGGTGGTGTTCGTTGTTCAACTCCCGTCAATGGACGTGAATATCCAATAGTTCTTGGCGGGCTATTGATGCCACCATCTACGAAAGCACTGGGTAGACGGTCTAGTTACAATTCCCCAATGGCGATGGCTATGCCGAATTTAACAAACATCAAGAAAGTGGCGGTGTCTGAATGGCAGCCCATTTTATTCACCGGAGATACATGCGCTTTGAGTGAAGACGGTAGTGTTTCTTGTTGGGGGGATTATGATGATGATGCGCAGCATCTCGTTCCAAAAGTTGTTGATGTATTATCTAATATTGCGGATATTACGATGAAAATGGACATTCTATTGGCACTTGATGAAAGCGGAAATTTATTCCGATTGAATAATGATACCCTAACGCAATTAGCCTCAGATGTAGTTTCACTTAGTAACAGTGGTGGTTGCTATGTTATGGCGAATGGAAACGTAGGTTGTTTGAATTCAGATTATAGTGCTACAACATATTTTGTTCAAAATGAAGGGGATGCCTTTGTTCAAGTGGACAATCAATGCGCACTCAGGGCATCTGGAAAAGTAGGCTGTTGGCAGGCGGGTGACACTGTTGCAGCTAGCATTGTAAACTGGGATGTATCAACTTTTTCATATGTTGAACTTGAAGAAGTGGTCGAAATACAAAGTGATTGCGGATTATACGTAGACGGCGATGTGGTTTGTTGGAGTTATGCTTCCAATACTGATGGAAACAGAGTCGATGTGAATCCTGCATTAACAGGTATTACAACACTGATGAATTCACCTGTAGCAGTGGTTTGTGGGCTTAATGGTGCGGGTGATGTTAGATGTTATGGGGATGGGAGTAGTGGAAATACGGCGGGTATGTATGGTACATCCACACCTGTAGCTTATTGGTTTGAAGGGTATTTTACGCTTCAAAATGGCTTGCCAAGTGGCAGTATTAAAACTGCGAGCTTTAATGGAACCGGAGCTTGTGCAGTCCTGCAGGATAAAACAGTTGCCTGTTGGGGTGAAAATTTACACGGTATGTTGGCAGTAGGGCCAAATGCGATGCATTCATCATTTCTAGAAGCGCCCATTCTGAATGATACTTGGTTAGGCACATTTCAATCCCCTTAATATAAATTGAGGGAATTAGCAGGGCTTAGCCGCTGATTCTCTCGCAGCCTACTTTCGACTATCGAGGGTAGGCTAAACTCCTCACTTTGAGTCTCTGCCCCGCCCATTTGTCCTTCCACCTCAGAATTTCATAGTATTTCACACCAGTTTTACATAGTGATACTGACGCTATACGCGCTGACACCAAACAGGCAGGTTTATTGAATTTCTTCAACCTATAATCTACTCAGAATTTGGATATTAAGTCATTTTAGGAGAAGTAGATGAGAAAGGTGTTTGGTAAAGGTGTCCTTTCAATTGCACTGGTAGCGGGTGTAAGTACGTTTACACATGCAGGCATGATAATCATTGATAATTCAGCGTCTAATATCGTTGGCCAGCTTTATAATACCGGCCTAGATGCAAATAAAAATGCGCTGGCAGCTAACGGTGGTGTTGATGCCCACTGGGAGGTTGATGGCCAGAGTGCCGTGACATATAAGCACCCCGCTTATGCCGCTAATGATGTTGACTCTTCATGGGTTTCCGTCAACCAAAATGGGGGCAATGAAACAAATTCGGCAACCACTTACACTTATTCAACAAGTTTTGACTTAACTGGCTACGATGCGTCTACGGCCAGTATTTCTGGTCTATGGGGTGCGGATAATTATGGCTCTATTTTTCTGAATGGCTTTGATACCGGCAACTCACTCAGTTTTGGTTATGGCGCCTTTCGAAGTTTGACCCAGTTTGCGGTTTCCGATTATTTTATTGAGGGGCTTAACACCCTTTCTGTTGAATTAACCAATGGCCATCTAAATCCACTTCTTGATCCCGGCCCGGGCGCATTGCGCTTTGATGATTTGGCCTTGCAAGCTACGGCTGTTTCCGAACCTGGAAATATGGCGCTGTTTTCTTTAGGGCTTATGGGTTTGCTTTTAGCTCGTCGTAAGTCTTAACAAGCTATAATATCGACGGGGTCAGACCCCGACACTCGGGGGAAGACTTACCTCTTCACTCGGGGTCTGACCCGAATGGCACTTACTTAAGAGAAAATAATGATTTTTGTCTTTCACGCGCAGGCGGGAATCCATGATGAACACTGGATATAAGTCAAAATGGATCCCCGCCTGCGCGAGGATGACGGGCTAAAGTAAGTGCCATTCGAGTGCCATTCGGGTCTCACCCCAAATCTCAAGAATAAATCTTCTTTGCCCAGCGGGTTAAACCAGCGGCGACACTACCAAAGTGGTCGCCGTCGACAATTTTGATATCCCCGAAGGTTTGTTTGATCGCCTGTTGTAATACCTTAGACTTGGCTGAGCCACCGGTGATGTAAATGATATCGGGCCGGGTACCGGCTTGTGCTACCGCTTCTTTCATTAACTTGGTCATTTTTTCTAAAGGGGCATTAATTGCATCAGCCAGTTGATCTTGTGTAATGTTACTTTCCAGACCTGCTTCGTAATGATCCATTGAGGTAAGTTGCCGATCTACATCCGAAAGGGCGATTTTAATCGTTTCGGCTAATCTGACAATGCGATGATTTTCTTTTGAATGCCTAAGTTTAATAAAACGTTTAAGCTTCTCAGGCTCGCCGGTTTCTAATATTAGTTGTTGTAGCAGGGTACTGGTGGCTTGGCTGTTATAGTCGGCTTGTGCACCCGCGTCGTTCGTGGTGACAGCATCCCAAAAGGTTTGCGTCGGCATTGGGCGACCATTATTTAGCGTTGAGCGCATGCCAAAAAGTGGCATTAACTGTTTTCCGGCTAATTGAATATCTAAATCATTCCCGCCAATCCGTTCACCTGTATGTCCTAGGAAATCGGATTTTCGTTCTGCATTATCTCGATAATCGGGGCCCATTCTCACCATGGCGCAATCACTCGTGCCACCGCCAATGTCGACGACTAACACGGTTCTATCATCAGTCAACTTGGCTTCAAAATCTAAACCGGCAGCGATGGGTTCAAACAGAAACTCTACCTCTTTGAAACCGGCTCTTTTTGCGGCGCAGCTGAGGATCTCGATTGCTTGTTGGTTACTTTTTTCAGAATTAAGCCCTTGGAAATTAACTGGTCTGCCGATGACGGTTTGCGTTATTTCTTCACCTAGTGCTGTATCGGCTTTGCTTTTGATGTTTTGCATCATAGCGGTGACAATATCTTCAAAAAACTGCACGAATTCGGGACGTAAACCACTGGCCCCTAAAAAAGATTTTGGTGATTTGATGAAATACCCTTCAGTCGGCATTTCCATATATTGTTCAAATGCCTGATGGCCAAAAAACAGGATTTGCTCGTCGGCACGTATATCATGTTCATGGCGCATGCGTTGGGCTTGTATTAAGCGCGCTTGCCTTGTATTGATGTATTGGTTTTTTAAGGTTTCATTTTTGATTTGTTGTGCGACAAACTCGCAAATAAGTTCACGCTCAAAGGCATAGAGTGTGGAAGGAATAAAGGCTTGGCCTTGTTCCAAAGATAATAATTTGACTGTCGATTCATTGTCAGAAACACCGATGGCACAATTTGATGTACCGTAGTCAAAACCTGAAAACATGCAAAGCCCTCATGGAAAAATGGCCGCGGACAATAACATAAATTTGGAAAAAGAAAAATGGGAAAACCGACAGAAACAAGGGGAAACCCTAACACTCTTTTACCACCGAGATGCACAGAGACGCTACGCGTTTCACCGAGAAGGGATTTTAGGATTAAGACACTAGGCTAGTGACCTGGAAAGTGTATTTCTAAAGATTAGCTTTGTCTTTCCTCTGTGCAGAGCGCAGCTCCTCATCTTCCTCTGTGGTGAAACATCTTTAATCTCTACGCAGTTTACCTACCCAATACAATACCCTCGCGTCTTTTATCTGCTGCGCCGATCATGCCTTTTTTAGAAAAGAGTACACCCTGTAAACCTGAGTTTAAATTGCGAACGCTTGTTTTATAGCCCATTGCTTGAAACTCAGTTTCAAGTTCACTGGCGAGGGTGTCGGCTTCGAGGCTCATGGTGCCGAAACGGTTGGTGATATGGGGTAAGTCAAAGGCTTCTTGAAG
>ENA-OSET01005245-OSET01005245.1-sediment-metagenome-genome-assembly--contig:-NODE-5245-length-11041-cov-21.240879_pt1 | contig 11041 bp, 9 predicted proteins | sample MGYA00237882_ERZ534229 | MGnify/ENA primary metagenome ERZ534229 (study PRJEB26408, sample SAMN06266212) | sediment metagenome | isolation source: Hudson Canyon methane seep mesocosm | place...
TGATTCCATATTTCGATGGCTAAAACTTCTGTAGAAGCCATTTTCCCTTTCATAAAATCCACATCTAAATTGATGTTCTTGTGATCGAGTTTGTCAATTATTTTCTCCTTTATTACAGGACTTAAATCTTTCAAATTCACCACGAATCCTGTATCTGGGTTTACCTCGCCTTTTACGGTAACATAAAGTACGAAGTTGTGTCCGTGCCAATTAGGATTTGAACAAGGTCCAAAAACTTCAAGGTTTTTAGCGTCATCCCATTTTGGGTGAACTAATTTATGTGCAGAGCAAAAGCGCTCTCTTCTTGTGATGTAAATCATTCTGTCTGTAATTTTAACGCTGCAAAGATATGCTTTTTTGCTTGTTTGTTGTCTGTTGTTCGTTGTTGGTCTTGATTAATGGTTTTGAGTTCTTTTTTTATTTAAAACCAAGAACTACAAACAACCAACCAACAACAATTTGTTACCTTTGAAATATGAAAACCCTAATTGTATCCGCAACACATCTGGAGTTGAAACCACTTTTAGAAAAGTCTGAAAAGGTGAATCGTATAGACGATAAACTCAGGACTTATAAATTAGATGGCAATGAATTCGATTTGCTCTGTACTGGAGTAGGAATGGTAGCCACCTCTTTTCATATGGGGAGGGTTTTAGCTTCCAATACCTATGACAAAGTGATTAATGCTGGAATTGCAGGTTCTTTTGAAAAGAACATTCCCTTGGGAACAGTGGTAGAGATTGTAGAAGATCAATTCCCTGAAATGGGCGCTGATGACGGCGAGCATTTTTTATCCTTGCTAGATTTAAAATTAATCAAAGCGGATGATTTCCCTTTCCAGTCGGGTATTTTAAGCAATGAGCAATCTGTTTGGAGTTTAGCCTATCCAAAAGTAAAGTCTATTACAGTAAATACCGTTCACGGGTGTGAAGAGCGAATTGCTAAAACCGAAGAACGTTTCCGTCCACAAGTAGAAAGTATGGAAGGTGCAGCCTTTTTTTATGCTTGTAAAACAGCTAAAATTCCTTGTGTTCAAATTCGTTCTATCTCTAATTATGTTGAGCGTAGAAATAAAGCTTCTTGGAATATACCCTTAGCCATTCAGAAGTTAAACACAGCAATATTAAAGCTTATCTAATGAAGAAACTCACTATAGGTTTTTCTCCTTGCCCCAACGATACCTTTATTTTTGATGCTCTAATTCACGGTAAAATTGATACCGAAGGATTGGAGTTTGAGGTGCATATGGCAGATGTAAAGGAGCTCAATCAAATGGCTTTTCGTGGTGAATTGGATATTACCAAACTAAGCTATCACGCTTTCCTTCATATTTTAGAAGAGTATGTGATGATGGATTCTGGTTCTGCACTAGGGAACAACTGTGGTCCTTTATTGATTAAGAATGCTAGAGCTGAGAATCCAATCAAAACTGATTTGTTTGCCATTCCAGGGAAGTATACTACAGCAAATTTCCTGTTGAATTATGCATTTCCAGATTTGCAAAACAAACAAGAATTGCTCTTCTCAGACATAGAATCTGCTATAAAAAGCAAGAAGGTTTCAGCAGGACTCATCATTCACGAAAACCGTTTTACCTACGCCGATAGAGGTTTTGAAAAAGTAAAGGATTTAGGAGAGCATTGGGAGCAGAATACAGGAATGCCCATTCCGCTTGGAGGAATTGCCATCAAAAGAAATTTAGATAATGCCCTACAAGAAAAAGTACAGCGACTTATTCGTAAGAGTTTAGAATTTGCCTTCGAAAATCCTGCTGAAAGTTTGGACTTTGTAAAACAGCATGCGCAAGAAATGGATGCTGAAGTCATGCAAAAGCATATCAATTTATATGTAAATGATTACAGTCTTTCCTTAGGTGAAAAAGGGAAAGAAGCCATTCAGTATATGTATGCGTTTTCGGTGGAGAAGAAGCTGATTGCGTCTACAGAAAAGGGCTTGTTTGTGTGATTCTTTTTATGATTAATCAATGCAACTTTCAATTCTCCAAATTATCAAATCTTCAAATTAGAGTAGCATCCCTTCAATTCGATTACCTATCTTGCTAATGAATAAATCACATCCAATGAAAAAACTTTTGACCGTATTGTTCGCTATGGCTTTATCGAGTTCATGCGTGCAATCACAAGATCAACATCAAATGGAACACAAACACACCAATAGACTCATAGACGAAACCTCGCCGTATTTATTACAGCACGCACACAATCCAGTTGATTGGTATCCTTGGGGAGAAGAAGCTTTTGCAAAGGCAAAGGCGGAGAATAAATTGGTGATTGTAAGTGTGGGTTATTCTGCCTGTCATTGGTGTCATGTAATGGAGCACGAAAGTTTTGAAGACGATTCTGCTTCTGCGGTGATGAATGATAGATATGTGTGTATTAAGGTAGATAGAGAAGAGCGCCCTGATGTAGATCAGATTTATATGAACGCCGTTCAGTTAATGAAAGGTAGAGGTGGTTGGCCGCTTAACTGTATCGTGTTACCCGATGGTAGACCAATCTGGGGCGGAACCTATTTCAGAAGAGATAAGTGGATAGAGCAAATCAATACCATTGCCGATTTCTATCAAGGAAATCCTGCAAAAGCTGTGGAGTATGCCGAGCGATTAACAGAAGGTATAAAGCAAAGTGAGTTGGTGGAGTTGAATACTGAAGAGCCTCAATTTAATAAAACTCAACTGTCTAAGGTTTATAGTTCATGGGAAAAACATTTCGATAATGTAGAAGGAGGACCCGATAGATCACCTAAGTTTCCAATTCCGAACAACTATCAATTCTTATTGAGGTATGCGCATTTGAGTAATAATCAAGCTGCGCTGAATCATGTTAAGTTAACGCTCGACAAGATTGCGTACGGTGGAATATACGATCATTTAGGTGGTGGTATTACGCGTTATTCAACCGATAAATTATGGAAAGTTCCTCACTTCGAAAAGATGCTTTACGATAATGGGCAAATAGTAAGTTTATACTGCGAGGCGTATCAGAAATTTCAAGATGAGGATTATAAAAACTTAGTTTACGGAACGCTTGAGTTTATTGAGCGTGAGTTGCAATCTAAAGAAGCCGCCTTTTACTCTGCATTAGATGCAGATAGCGACGGTGAGGAAGGAAAGTTTTATATCTGGAAGAAAGAAGAGTTAAAACCTCTTTTAGGTGAAGAATATGAATTGTTTGCTGACTATTATAATGTTAACCGAAAAGGATATTGGGAACACGAAAACTACATTCTACTCCGTGAAGAGGACGATGCCACACTAGCGAAAAGGCACAATCTTTCGGTAGAGGAATTACAAGCTAGGATGGCTGTTTCTGAAAAGATTTTGATGAAGGAACGCGATACGCGTATTCGCCCAGGTTTGGATGATAAAACATTGACTTCGTGGAATGGTTTGATGCTGAAAGGTTATGTAGATTCTTATCTGACTTTTGGAGAGCAACACTTTTTAGATGTGGCTTTAGATAACGCCAATTTCATCTTGAAAAAGCAATTGCGAAAAGATGGAGGTTTAAATCATTCTTACAAAGAAGGTCGTTCTACGATTAACGGATACCTTGAAGATTATGCTTTTGTGATTGATGCTTTCTTAAAACTATACGAAGCCACTTTTGATGTGAAATGGTTGAAAGAAGCCGATGCTTTGATGGTATATTCAATAGAACATTTCTACGATTATGAGTCTGGAATGTTCTTCTTTACATCAGATGAAGATCCTGCCTTAATTGCCCGTAAAATGGAAGTGAATGACAATGTGATTCCTGCTTCAAATTCTACAATGGCAAATAATTTATTCGTACTAAGTCATCATTACGATAGAGCTGAGTACAATGAAAAAGCAATTCAAATGCTTAACAATGTTATCGATAAAGTGGACTCGTATCCTGCAGGGTATTCCAATTGGTTGAATTTATTAATCAATCAAGCGTATCCATTCTATGAAGTAGCTATTGTAGGGAAAGATGCTACCGATAAATCGGTGGAAATCCACGGTACTTATATTCCAAATAAGATGTTGTGTGGTGCTACAAAAGAGAGTAAACTTCCACTCTTAGAAAATCGTTATAGCAAAGGACAAACACGTATCTTTGTCTGCGAAAACAAAGTATGTCAGATGCCTACCGAAGAAACGGAAAAGGCAATTGACTTGATGAATTAAGATATGATTGTAGTTACAGGCGCAGCTGGATTTATAGGTTCTTGTATGGTTTCGAAATTAAACCAAGAGAATTTTAAAGACATTATTGTTGTTGATGATTTTTCTAGAGCAGATAAAAATGCCAATCTAGAAGGAAAGACTTTTACGGCAAAAGTCCATCGCGATGATTTTTTCGATTGGTTGAAAGAAAATGAAAATCTAGTTCAGTTCATTTTTCATATTGGTGCTCGTACCGATACAAGTGAGTTTGACGTTGATCTTTTCGATAAGCTAAACCTTAATTATACCAAGCAAATGTGGAATGCCTGTATCGATTATGGGATTCCATTATTGTATGCTTCTTCTGCGGCAACTTATGGCTTAGGGGAACAAGGTTACGAGGATTCTCACGCAATTGTGGGTGACTTAGCTCCACTAAATCCTTACGGAGATTCAAAAAATGATTTTGATAAATGGGCATTAGCACAAGAACGCCAACCTTATTTTTGGGCTGGAATGAAGTTCTTCAATGTGTATGGTCCTAACGAATATCACAAAAGCAGAATGGCTTCGGTGGTTTACCATACTTTTAAGCAAGTAGGTAAAACAGGAGCTATGAAGTTGTTCCGTTCGCATAATCCTGAATTTGAAAATGGAATGCAATTGCGCGATTTCGTTTATGTAAAAGATGTGGTAGAGGTTTTGTACTTCTTTTTACATCACCGCAAAGATTCGGGTTTATACAATTTAGGGACTGGAAAAGCACGTGCTTTTCTCGATTTAGCCAAAGCTACTTTTAAAGGAATGGATGTTAAAGAAGAGATTAGTTTTATAGATACTCCAGCCGATATACGCGATAAATACCAATACTTTACCCAGGCAAATATGTCGAAGCTAAAAAGTATTGGATACAACAAAACTTTCCGCACATTAGAAGAAGGTGTTGCCGACTATGTTGGGAATTACTTGCTTAAGAACACCTACTATTAAGATTTCATTCGAATGAATTATTTATCGGTACAAGATTTAGGGAAATCCTACGGGATTCAAACGTTGTTTAAAGGGTTGTTCTTTGGTATTGATCAAGGACAAAAGGTTGCTCTAGTAGCCAGAAATGGTACTGGAAAAACCACTATTCTTAGAGCTCTGGCTGGAATAGAGCCTGCTGATACAGGGGAAGTAGTATGGCGTAAAGGTCTTAAGATAGCTTTCTTACAACAAGAGTCAGAGTTTGGTGATGCTACCACTGTTTTTGAAGCCATTTATGAATCCGAAAACCCAATGCTTTCGGCTATACAAGAGTACGAAGCTGCACTGTTGAATCCAGAAAATGCGGATGCATTTCAAAATGCATTCGACAAAATGGATCAGTTGGAGGCTTGGGATTACGAAGTGAAGGTGAAAACGATTTTATCGAAGTTAAAACTTGATGAATTAAAACAAGAAATCTCTGTACTTTCTGGGGGTCAGAAAAAAAGACTTTCTCTAGCCAAAATACTAATCGATCAACCCGATTTTCTAATCTTGGATGAGCCTACCAATCATTTAGATTTAGCCATGATTGAATGGTTGGAAGAGTACCTAACCAAAGAGCAAGTAACGCTCTTTATGGTTACTCACGACCGTTATTTCTTAGATGCTATTTGTAACGAGATTCTAGAATTAGAAGAGGGCGAACTTTTTAGATACAAAGGGAATTACACCTACTATTTAGAGAAGAAGCATGAGCGTCAGACAATAATGCAGACGAATATCGATAAGGCTAAGAATTTATATTCCAAAGAGCTCGAATGGATGCGTAGACAACCCAAAGCTCGTGGTACTAAATCTAAAGCACGTATTGATAGTTTTTACGATGTAGAGAAATCTGCTAAGAAGAGAATCAAGAACGAAAAGGTTCAGCTTGAAGTACAAATGACGCGTTTGGGTTCTAAAATTTTAGAATTGCATAAAGTGTCGAAAGCCTATGGCGATCTAAAAATACTCGATCAGTTTACGTATACTTTTAAGAAAAGAGATCGTATTGGTATTGTTGGGAAGAATGGAGTAGGAAAGACTACTGTATTGAACATGCTTACAGGTTCAGAGTCGATTGATGCAGGTAAAATTGTAATCGGCGATACCGTAGTGATTGGCTATTATACCCAAAGTGGTATGAATATGGACGAAAGCAAACGCGTCATAGAAATTGTGCGCGATATTGCTGAGTACATTCCTTTGGCGGGTGGTCGTAAGATGACGGCTTCACAATTATTAGAGCGTTTTCTGTTTACTAAAGATGCGCAATGGAAACGCGTTTCGGTACTAAGTGGTGGAGAGAAAAAGCGATTGTACTTGTTGACCATCTTAATGATGAATCCGAATTTCTTGATACTCGATGAGCCTACCAACGATTTAGATTTGATCACCCTAAAAGTTCTCGAAGACTTTTTAGATGAGTTTGAAGGCTGTATGATCACCGTTTCTCACGACCGTTATTTCATGGATCGATTGGTGGATCATTTATTCGTTTTTGAAGGGGAAGGTCAAGTGAAAGATTTCCCAGGAAATTATACTGACTACAGAGAAAATGTAGCCGCTGATGGGAGCTTGAAAATTGATAAGCCGAAGTTGAAGGATCCCGTTAAAGAAAGAGCTACAGAACAGCGAAAGCTCACTTATAATGAGAAAAAGGAATACGATACCATTGAGTCTGTAATTGATGCTTTAGAGCAAGAAAAAGTTTCTGTGGGAGAGCAATTTAATGACCCAGATTTGGATGCTGAAAAGATGAAAGACTTGGGAGTGCGAATTAAAGAATTAGACGATGAGATTGCTGCGAAAACGGATCGTTGGATGGAATTAGCCGAATTGATTTGATGATTCTGTAATTTGAAGATTTGAAAATGATTCAAAAGGTATTGTTTAAAATTAAGTCTTATTTAAGTTATAGATGGTCGGCTGTAAATGCACATGGTTTACATTCTCCTTTTTTGTTTGATTTTTATAACGAAGTGATTGCTGCGCAGAAAGAGTTTTACTTTTTTCGACGATTTAGAGCGATACTTCCTGCTTATTCAAAAGACTTGTCGGAACGCGATGCACTTTTTTTGTATCGTTGGGCAGCTTTTTATAAACCCGATTCTGTTCTGCTTCAAGAACCGAATTTTCCAGTTGCACTAGCCTTATCAATTCCTTCAAGTCTTAAAAGTCTTTCTGTTGATTCTTTAGATGACTATTCCGACAAAGAACAAAATGTGTTGGCCAGTGAAGGAGTCTTAATTCAAGAGTTTATTCCTACTAAAATGTTTTATTGCCAGACATTAAAAGAGGAATTAATAAGTTCGTTTAAAGATTATGAATGTGTAATCATTCAAAATCCACATCAAAATAAAGTGAAAGAAGAGTTTTGGAATAAACTTTGCTCTTCTAAAGAGATTTCTATTTCGATAGATTTATTTCAATTTGGTATATTGCTGTTCGATAAAAATCAAGCCAAACAACATTTCGTAGTAAAAATGGTTTGAAAGGAAGTAAATAGTATTTTACCTAATACCTAATACCTAATACCTAATATACAGCGTATGTCTAATCCAATCATCAATATAAAAGCTTTAACTAGAGAATTCAGTGTAGGTTCAGAAATCGTAAAAGCACTTCGAGGAATAGATGTCTCTGTTCAAAAGAACGAGTATGTCGCTATGATGGGTCCTTCGGGGAGTGGGAAGTCCACTTTAATGAATCTATTGGGTTGTTTGGATACACCTACCGCTGGTGCTTATAGTTTAAATGGTACCGATGTAAGTTCTCTTAAGGATGATGATTTAGCAGTTATTAGAAACAAGGAAATTGGATTTATCTTTCAAACTTTCAATTTATTACCACGACTAACTGCTTTAGAAAATGTGGCATTGCCTTTGGTTTATGCAGGTTATAGTGCTGAAGATCGCAATAGAAAAGCTTCCGAAGTTTTAGAGAAGGTAGGCTTAGGAGATCGTATGGATCACCGTCCGAATCAATTGTCTGGAGGGCAAAGGCAGCGAGTTGCAGTTGCTAGAGCTTTAGTAAATAATCCATCGATCATATTGGCAGATGAACCTACAGGGAATTTAGATTCTAAGACTTCTTTAGATATTATGCATTTGTTTGAGGAGATCCATCAAATGGGAAACACCGTTATAGTAGTTACTCACGAGGAAGAAGTGGCGAGTCACGCACATCGTATTTTGCGTTTAAGAGATGGCTTGGTAGAAACGGACTTACCGAATGAGAATATTGTAAAACTAGTAAAGTAGTTATGAAAGTATATACAAAAACAGGCGATAAAGGGGAGACTTCTCTATATGGAGGTCAGAGAGTTTCAAAGGGGGATTTGCGAATTCACGCCTACGGAACTGTAGATGAATTGAATTCTTATATTGGTTTGTTGCGCGATTTGTGTGCTGATGAGGCGAGGAATGCTCAATTGATTAGGATTCAAGATCGTTTGTTTACGCTTGGTGCTTTATTAGCTACCGAAAGTGAGACTGCAAAAAAACGTTTGCCAAAAATCTCTAAAGAAGATATAGAATCATTAGAAGGTGCAATTGATGCGATGGAGCACACACTTGAGCCAATTAAAACTTTTGTACTTCCTGGAGGTCATCCCACAGTTTCGTATTGTCATATTTCTCGATGTGTTTGCCGGCGTGCAGAGCGATTAAGCGTTGAGTTGGGTGAAGAAGTAGAGGTTGAGCCCTTAGTAATTCAGTATTTAAATCGCTTGTCTGATTATCTTTTTGTACTTTCCCGCTTGCTTACTAAAATCCTTGATGCCAAAGAGATTCCTTGGGTGCCAGAAAATTAAGGTAAGAGTGTTGCTGAGAAAGATTTGCTCAGTTTATGAAATAAATTATATTTGCAAAAAAATAGAACAAAAGAATTATGTATTGGACTCTGGAATTAGCCTCTTATTTGAGTGATGCTCCCTGGCCGGCAACCAAAGACGAATTGATTGATTATTCAATCCGTACGGGTGCACCCTTAGAAGTAGTAGAGAATTTACAAGCTATAGAAGACGAAGGTGATACTTACGAGTCGATTGAAGAAATTTGGCCCGATTATCCTACCGAAGAAGACTTTCTTTGGAACGAAGAAGAATATTAAAAAAAATCCCTTGAGTAATCGAGGGATTTTTTTTTGAAAGAGATTTTTACTGTTGAGGGATTCATCAGCAAAATGTCAGTTTACTCTATGCGTAAAGTCAGATATAGTATTTAATCATTCGTCTAAGATGACGCATTGTCATATTTGGGCTTTTGGCTTTGAATTTGTCATGATAAAAGCCACGAATAAAGCTATAGATATAGGCTTTTTATTTACATTTGTTATCCGTTGAAAAATTCAGAAAATGAGCGTTATACAAAATATATTAGGGAAGCTTTTTGGAAGTAAATCCGATAGAGATTTGAAGGTTTTAAAGCCAATAATCGAACAGGTACAAAAGGTTAGCCCAGCTATAGTTTCTTTGACAGACGATGAACTTAGAGCGAAAACCGCTGAGTTTAAATCGAAGATTAAAGAAGCAATTTCGGTAGAAGATGCTGAAATTGAAAAAATTCAAACTTCGCTTGATAAAGATGAGGTAGCTGTTACCGAAAAGGAAGACGCTTACAAAAAGATTGATGAGCTTAAAAAGCAAGCTTATGAGAAGTCAGAAGCTATTTTACTTGAGGTTATGCCCGAAGCTTTTGCTGTTGTAAAAGAAACGGCTCGCCGTTTAGCTGAAAATAAAGAACTGAAAGTTACTGCACTGGATTTTGATAAAGACCTTGCTGCAGAATTTGACTTTGTAACTATTGAAGGAGATCAAGCGGTTTGGTCGAATGAGTGGTTGGCTTCTGGAGCTGCTCAAACATGGAATATGGTGCACTATGATGTGCAGTTAATCGGTGGTTCGGTTTTACACGGAGGTAAAGTTGCAGAAATGCAAACAGGTGAAGGTAAGACCCTAGTGGCTACACTTCCTGTTTACCTAAATGCCTTATCTGGTAATGGGGTTCACGTAGTAACTGTAAATGATTACTTAGCAAAACGTGACTCGGAATGGATGGGGCCTCTATACCAATTCCACGGTCTATCAGTAGATTGTATCGATAAGCATCAGCCAAATTCTGATTCTAGAAGAGCAGCTTATCGTTGTGATATTACTTTTGGTACGAACAATGAATTTGGATTTGATTACCTAAGAGATAATATGGCGCGTTCGCCTCAAGATTTAGTTCAGCGTCCTCATAATTACGCTATTGTCGATGAGGTGGATTCTGTATTGATTGATGATGCACGTACGCCTTTAATTATTTCTGGTCCTGTACCTAAAGGTGATGAGCATGAATTTAATCAGCTTAAACCTCAAATACAATTACTTTACGATACACAGCGTAAATTGGTAACATCAGAGCTTTCTGAAGCTAAAAAGTTGTTCGCTGCAGGCGATAACGATGAGGCTGGTAAGAAGTTACTAAGAGCTTTTAGAGGTCTCCCTAAGAATAATGCGATGATTAAATTCTTGGCAGAAGAAGGAACAAAGTTATTGCTTCAGAAAACCGAGAATCATTATATGCAAGATCAGTCGAAGGAAATGCACATCATTGATGATGACTTGTATTTCACGATTGAGGAGAAAAATAATTCCATTGAACTTACGGATAAAGGTATAGATCTGATTTCTACAAATGTAGATGAAGAGAGTTTCTACATCCTTCCTGATGTAGGTACAGAGCTGGCTAAGCTTGAGGAAAAGTCTATAGCTGGAGAGGATGTAATGGAAGCGAAAGAGGTGCTGATGCGCGACTTTGCTATAAAAAGCGAGCGTATCCATACGATGAATCAACTTCTTAAAGCCTATGCTTTATTTGAAAAAGAAGTGGA
>ENA-OSET01005246-OSET01005246.1-sediment-metagenome-genome-assembly--contig:-NODE-5246-length-11039-cov-2.660190_pt1 | contig 11039 bp, 10 predicted proteins | sample MGYA00237882_ERZ534229 | MGnify/ENA primary metagenome ERZ534229 (study PRJEB26408, sample SAMN06266212) | sediment metagenome | isolation source: Hudson Canyon methane seep mesocosm | place...
TCTCATGAAAGTTCGACCATTCCAGAGCAAGCTTATTTTGATGCCTTGCTGAAAGATCTGGAACTGGATTTAGTGTTTGTTCAAGGGCGCAAATTGAACAGCATTTTTTTTGGCGGTGGTACGCCAAGTCTAATGTCGGGAAAGTTCTATCAGCGGCTTATTTTAGGCATCGCACAACGTATTCCGTTTAGTGACAGCATTGAAATCACTATGGAGGCAAATCCTGGTACAACTGAGGCTAACCGTTTTTTTGAATATCGGGCGGCGGGCATTAATCGTTTATCGATAGGCGTTCAGAGTTTTGGCGCACAGCAGCTAAAAGCCTTGGGGCGAATACACTCTGCCGATGAGGCTGTACGTGCAGTAGAACAAGCGAAAGCCGCAGGCTTTACTAACCTGAATTTAGATCTCATGCATGGCCTGCCCGAACAGGGCGCAGAACAAGCCTTAGACGATATTGATCGCGCCATTAGTCTCGCGCCTAACCACCTTTCCTGGTATCAGCTCACCATAGAAAAAAATACCGAGTTTTATTCACAGCCGCCAATTCTGCCGAAAGAAGAAACGTTATGGGATATTCAAGAGCGGGGTGCGGAAAAATTACAGGCTGCGGGATATGCTCAGTATGAAGTATCAGCCTTTGCAAAACCTGGCATGCGAGCGCAGCATAATTTGAACTATTGGACTTTTGGTGACTATTTAGGAATAGGCGCCGGGGCACATGGAAAAGTAACGTATGCTGAAGTAGTTGGTAATGACGGTCTTAATAGCGATAGTGTGCGCTTACTACGATATCGAAAATCTCGCCAACCTAAAGACTATTTGAAGCCACGTATTCTGTATCGTGTGGGTGAAGAAGAGATCGCCCAACAGGACTTGGGTTTTGAATTTCTAATGAATGTCTTAAGGCTTAAAGAGGGCGTGTCAGAGGACAATTTTACCGCCAGAACAGGGTTAGCGTTACAGAGTCTGGAACCGCAGCTGAGTAAATTCCGAGCTCAAGGCTTGATGCACGCATCAAGGTTACAGGTGACGGCTAAGGGCTTTCTTTTCCTCAATACCATATTAGAAAAGTTTTCAGGCTTATAACTTTCCAAGCTTATATTTTCCAGAGCCATACCCACCTAATCAATTGACAGTTAAACGAATTAAAAGGATTTCAATATGATGATCGATTACCTCAAGCCTTATGAACTTAGTATTTTTGTGACCGGAATTTTAGGCTTGATTTTTATTCTCCAGCTAGTTGTTGCTGATATGGCAGGAATAGCTGCAAAGCATACGCCTGGGTTTCCCGTTACTCCCGACCATAAGAGCTTTTTCTTTCGTGCAACACGCGCGGCTTCCAATTCGAATGAAAGTGTTGCCATTTTTATTCTGTTACTGGTTTTTGGTATTTTTTCTGGCGCTTTGGCCAAGTGGCTGAATATTAGTGTGAGCATTTATCTATTTGGCCGTATAGTGCATATGCTTTGCTACTATTTTGACTTGAAACTAGCCCGAAGCGCTGGTTTTGGCGTTGCCTTGATTGGTTTGCTGGGTATGTTTGTCAGTGGAATATGTTCCTGGTTTCAATAGCTTTGCTTAATTAATGAGTGCCTAACAACTAATAAGGGTAACGAGTACTTCGTACTGAAGCCCTCGTTACCCTTATTAGTTGTTAGGCAGCTGCTTTTATTAAACTAAAGCGTCGCAAATACTTTCTTTGCGGCTTCAATGGTTGCCTTAATGACTTCGTCACTATGGGTACTTGAGACGAACCCCGCTTCATAAGCGGAAGGTGCCAAATATACGCCTTCTTTCAACATGCCGTGGTAGAACTTCTGAAAACGTTCTATGTCGCAGGCGACCACTTGCTCAAAGTAATTAACTTGCTCCTCCGCTGAAAAGAACAAGCCAAACATGCTGCCGACCTGGCTAAAGCACATCGTGATGCCCGCTTCCCGCGCAGCAGCCTTTAAGCCCTCAACTAACTTATTTGTTTGTTCACTTAGGGCTTCATAAAATCCGGGTGCTGACACGCTTTTAAGCATGGAAAGACCTGCGGCCATGGCCAATGGGTTGCCTGACAAGGTTCCGGCCTGATAAACCGGGCCGAGGGGAGCAATCACATCCATGATTTCGGCTTTGCCGCCAAAGGCGCCCACCGGTAAGCCACCGCCAATAACTTTACCCAAGGTTGTTAGGTCAGGTTTGACTGAATATACCGCCTGGGCACCTCCAAGTGCGGTGCGAAAGCCACTCATCACTTCGTCAAAAATCAGCACGCTGCCATGCTGATCACAGCAGGTGCGTAGGGTTTCAAGAAAGCCTTCGATTGGCGGAATACAGTTCATATTGCCGGCAACGGGCTCGACTATAATGGCGGCTATTTGCTCGCCCATTTCTTCAAATAGCGCGTTAACTTGTTCAGGGCGGTTGTAGCTAAGGGTAATGGTATGTTCTGCAACACTAGCAGGTACGCCGGGCGAGTTTGGCACGCCGAGCGTTAAGGCTCCGGAGCCCGCTTTGACGAGTAAGGAATCCGCATGGCCGTGGTAACAGCCTTCGAATTTGACGATTTTATCCCGCCCGGTATAACCGCGAGCTAAACGAATTGCGCTCATGGTGGCTTCGGTGCCGGAACTCACCATGCGTACTTTTTCGATAGAGGGGACGAGCTCGCAAACCTTGTTTGCCATCCGGGTTTCTATTTCTGTCGGTGCGCCATAGCCTAAGCCCTGTTGTAGTTGTTGCTGTACCGCGTCGACGACTTTGCTGTTGGCGTGGCCAAGAATCATCGGCCCCCATGAACCGACGTAATCAATATAGCGCTTACCATCAGCGTCGTAGAGATAGGGGCCTTCGCCGCGCTCGAAAAACAGCGGGGTTCCGCCAACGCCTTTGAATGCCCGAACGGGTGAATTGACGCCACCAGGAATAACTTTTTGAGCTTCTGAGAATAGTGTTTCCGAACGAGTCATTAGAGGTTCCTAAATAAATAATGATGAAAATGACTTAGCCGCGATTTCAATGTCTTCTTGGCCGAATAAAGCATGAATAACCGCAATCATGGGAGTGCCTAAAGCGATGATGTCGCTGGCGTTGTTAAGATTAATACCGCCAATGGCAACGCTTTGATATGAACCTTGTAAGGCTTCAGCAAGTGTTTCCAGCGAACATTCGGGAGCATCCGGTTTTGTCTGCGACGGATATAAACGACCAAAGGCACAGTAATTAGCACCGAGTATACTGGATTTCCGGGCATAACGAATATCACTATGGCAGGTGACGCCTAATATTTTTTCTGGTCCCAGTATGGTTCTGGCTTCAGCAATGTCGCCATCGGACTTTCCAAGATGAACACCATCAGCCCCGACGCGTTGGCACAAAGAAAGGTCGTCATTGATCAAGAACAAGGCATCAAAAGCGTCGATAATTTCTTTTAAGGTGGAGGCTTCTTGCTGGCGTTCAATATCGCTAGCGTATTTGTTGCGATATTGAATAATGGCCGCACCGCCTCTTAAGGCCGCTTCAACGCCATCGAAGAGCTTGTTTCCAGGTAGTAATACTGGGTCGGTAATCGCATATAAGCCGCGTAGTGAGCGTTTTGAGCTAGGCATAAATAAACACGCGACTTAGAAAGGCTTAACGACAACGAGGATGACGATGGCAACCAGGGCTAAAACCGGTGCTTCATTGAACCAGCGATAAAAAACATGGCCGCGAGTATTTTGGTCAGTCGCAAACTGTTGTAGTAAGTAGCCGGAGTAAAGGTGATAGGCGACTAACAACACAACCAAACCAAGTTTTGCGTGCATCCAGGCACTCGCCATAAAGCCAGAGGGGTTATAGCTAAGCAGCCAGAACCCAAATACGATGGTGGCGATCATCGCCGGGGTGGAAATACCCCTATAAAGCTTGCGCTCCATGATTTTGAAACGCGCTATGCTGGTGTCATCTTCCGACATGGCGTGATAGACAAATAAACGTGGAAGATAGAATAAGCCTGCGAACCAGCACACCATGGCAATAATATGAAAAGCTTTAACCCACAGCATATCTAGTTCCTTTTGTATTGATAGTAGTTATCAAGGTCGGCACGCATAATCACGCCTAAGACACTTTTGATCATGGGCGTATTTCTAATCATTGAGGTCTGTGTGCGTTCAACAAACAAGGCTTCTGTTTTACTTTCTGCAAATTGATCCAGAGCTTCTTGTAGCGTGGCTTGAACGTAAATAGGTGCAATATCCCGGCGTTGGGCAGGAATGTCGAGTAAATCTATTAATCGTCGCTCTTTCAGTGGGTCATTTTCTGCATCGACAAAATCTTGTTCGTGCTCGACCACATAGTTAGCCAGATCAACACTGGGTAGCAGTGAAATTGGCAGGCCTTCGCTACCGTTAATCAAAATCCACTTAGGCTCTTGGCGTAATAGAGCTTTGGCTTGATCAAAATCAATCATTTTCTCAGACTGATCAAACTTACGCTCCATAATCGCGCCGACACTGACACGCCTTAAGGCTTGGGTCACCGGACTGTTCTGGTAGTTCAAACCTTGCTGTTCCAATATGGTGACAAAGACTGATTTTTGTTTGAATACTTCGCTCGCAAACATACTTGAGATAACGATAATCAACATGCCAGGTAGAATAATATTCGGATTTTGTGTTAGCTCTAACAAGGCCATTAGCGCGGCGAGCGGTGCTTGTAGCACTGAACCCATCATCGCCCCCATTCCCAGCATGGCGTAAAAGCCTGGCGAAGACGCGATTGAAGGCATGAGCCACTGGGCTAGTAAACCCATCGCGCCACCAACGGTTGCGCCAATGAATAACGTCGGCCCGACAAGGCCATTAGGCATACCCAGGCCAACGGTGATCGCAGTCACAACGATCTTGCTGAGCGCGATGCCACACAAAATGAAAAAGCCGAATTGCCCAAGCAAGGTCTGATTGACCGTGTCATAACCTATGCCCATCACCTCGGGAAAGACTACCGCCACTGCGGCCGTGAGGATACCGGCACAAACAATACGATAAAAAATATTGATATGGTTAAAGCGCATGGCCTGCTTCATCAAACGCACAAAGCCCGCGGATACGATACCAATGACAATGCCACTAATGACAATAAAAGGCACTTCAACCAGAGAGTTCATAAACAGTTGCGGTACTAAAAACGCCGGATCAGCACCATAGACTGCTTGGCTCAAGAGTGCGGCGGTGACGGATGCCAGGATGACCGGCGTGAAGCCTGCAATCGTGTACTCCATCATGACGACTTCCATTGCAAAGATGACGCCGGCAATAGGGGTATTAAATGAGGCCGAAATTGCCGCAGCCGTACCGCAGCCAATTAAGGTGCGGATGCTGTTATTAGGCAGCCTAAAGTATTGGCCCAATAAGCTGGAACATGCTGCGCCTAAATGCACGGCAGGGCCCTCTCTCCCTGAGGACTGTCCGCTGACAAGGGTCAGAATGCCACCCACAAATTGCGTCATAAAGCTTTTAAAATTGATATAGCCTTGATGATAGTTGAGTCGTTCCATCACCAACGCGACACCGACTTTACGCTGGCTGATTTTTAAACGGTACCAGATAAGAGCAATAAGCACTGCACCTGCTAATGGCAGTATCGTTCTTGCATAGAGTGACAAACCTTCAAAGTTTTCGGGGTCGCCTTCGGGTAGGAAAGTCGCTAAAGGCCATTCGATGAGAAAACGAAAGAGCAAGATAACGGCAGCGGTTAATGCACCAACTAATAGCCCTAGCAAGGATAGTTGTGGCAAAGCATCTGCACCAGACAGGCGTCCTCGAAAGAATGCCTTAAAGGTTTCAAATGATTGTTTGAAGGGCATAGCTCAAAACCGAGTTTAAGAGGTGAAAGGTGCGAGTGTTATTCTAGCTGTTAAAGGTAGATGACAAAAGGGTAAAGGATACCTCTGCTTTTTGGCGTGTTACAATTTTTGGCATGCTACAATGCCGCGCTTTTAGCATTGAGCACTAAGATAATGCACCTGATTCGTGGTGTTGTTATCAGAATAAGGCAGAACTTTGGCAGAGGGTAGGGCGTGATTAAAGTAGGTATTGTTGGCGCAACGGGTTATACCGGTTCAGAGTTATTAAGAATTTTAGCGACACATCCAAATGTCGCTGTGACAGCGGTGACTTCTCGTTCTGAAGAGGGTGTTGCAGTTGCAAAGATGTTTCCTAATCTGCGTGGCTATCTGGATATAGGCTTTACCTTGCCTACCGTAGAAAATTTATCTGCCTGCGATGTGGTGTTTTTTGCAACACCCCATGGGGTCGCGCAAGCTATGATGAGTGACTTTACTGATAAGAATATCAAAATTATTGATCTATCTGCGGATTTTCGTTTGAAAGATATTGAGCTATGGGAGTCTTGGTATAAGCAAGAACATGCTTGTCCCGAACTTGTGGCGAAAGCGGTATACGGTTTGCCTGAGGTCAATCGAACGCAGATACAAGACGCAGATTTAATTGCTTGCCCGGGTTGTTACCCCACGGCTGTTCAGTTGGGTTTCTTGCCATTGCTTGAGCATGACCTGGTCGATACCGGGCGTTTGATTGCGGATGCCAAATCAGGTGTCAGTGGTGCAGGTCGCTCAGCCAGTGTCGGAGGTTTATTGCCAGAATGCTCGGATAGCTTTAAAGCTTATGGCGTGTCCGGGCATCGTCATGGCCCTGAAATTCAACAAGGCTTGAACGCCGCTAGTAAGCAAACGGTAGGGTTAACGTTTGTGCCGCATCTAGTACCCATGATTCGCGGCATCGAAGCCACGCTTTATGCTGAGCTAAAGGGCGCGGCAAAAGACATGGCGCTGGAAGATATTCAGGCAATCTATGAGGCGCGTTATCAGGCTGAGCCATTTGTGGATGTGATGCCTTTAGGCTCATTACCGGATACGCGTAGCGTTAGAGGTTCCAATATTTGTCGCTTGGCACTGCATAGGCAGCCCGGAAGCGACATGCTAATTGTCGTCTCAGTTATTGATAACCTAGTTAAAGGTGCCTCGGGTCAGGCGGTACAGAACATGAATATTATGTTTGGACTTGATGAACGTGCGGGTATTCAACACGTCCCGTTGATGCCATAAGGAAGTTGAACCATGTCTAAACATAAGCCTGACGATAAATTGATTTTAGTTAAGCACCGACCGGGCATAAGGCGTAAAACCCGGCTATTTTTTGTGACCGCATTGGTCGTGGTTGCAGCTTTGGGTTTCAGTTTGGGACAATATTTATCTGGCTCTACGCAAGCTCGTGCGGTTGCCAGTCTTGATCGCCTATCGCTTGATTATGAAGTCTTAAAAACCCAGGAACAGACCTTACGTCAGGAAGTTGCTAACCTTGAAAGCGGGCGCGCTATTGACGAGGTTGCCAAGCTCCAGATCCAGGGAACTATCAGTGACCTTAAAGGCTCGGTGTCGCAATTACAGAAAGATGTGTCGTTTTATAAAAATATTATGGCGCCCTCAGATAATGCCAAAGGCCTACAGGTACAAAAAGTAGAGATTAAGGCAGAACAAGGCAATAGCCGCTATGCTTATAAGATTGTGTTGGCACAAGTTGCTGACAATAAAACTTATGTGAACGGTGTCGTCGCCGTGAACTTAATTGGTATGCAGGCAGGGAAAAAAGAGGTGCTGCCACTGAGAGATATTTCTGAGCTAAAAGAATTAGGCATTAAATTCCGCTTCAGATATTTCCAGGATATTGCCGGTGAATTCCTGCTGCCGGAGGGCTTCAAGCCTGATGGACTTCAAGTTGTCGCGCAAACGAAAGGTAAGAAGGCATCTCGACTGGAAAGTTCTTTCGCCTGGAGCGACTTACTTAATGGGCGTGATTAGCGCGTAGCTTAACCAATTAACCTAAGGGGGGAATGTGACATGTGGGGAAAAAGTAAACGGAAAAAAACATCGTACAAAGGCGCCGCGACCACGCATTTTGATACCTTGATCTCAGCAAAAACTCAGATAGAAGGTGATCTTCAGTTTTCAGGCGGGCTACATATCGATGGCCTTGTTAAAGGGACTATTCGTGCTGAAGAAGATAGTGATGCCGTGGTTCGTATTAGTGATATTGGTGAAATAGATGGAGACGTGATTGCACCACATATTATTGTAAATGGCACCGTACATGGTGATGTTTATGCCTCAAAGCATATTGAACTTGCGGAAAATGCATCGGTCAAAGGTAATGTCTATTACCATCTAATTGAGATGGCCATGGGAGCCGAGGTTAACGGCAACCTAGTACATCATAAGGAACCGGTATCTATCTCTCAGCATGAAGTTGCTGAAACGACCTTGGATACGGCTTCAGAGCAAGTTTCTTTGAAAGCAATTCATGGTGGTGCGCATAATAGTTGACTGTTTTACTAGGTTAATTAGATAATTGGCGATTGTTATGATTATGTTAGCTATTTAATTGCTTGGAGTTTTAATGAGCGTTGTTGAATCACATATCCCTGTACCGTTAATTTTTACCGATGCTGCGGCATCGAAAGTAAAAGGCTTAGTCGAAGAAGAAGGTAATCCTGATTTGAGGCTAAGGGTTTACGTTACCGGTGGCGGTTGTTCGGGTTTTCAATATGGCTTCACTTTTGATGAAGAGCAAGCTGATGATGATACGGTGATTTCAAATCAGGGTGTTGATTTAGTGGTTGACCCTATGAGCTATCAATACCTCGTGGGCGCAACGGTTGATTATTCTGAAGGTCTTAAAGGCGCGCAGTTTGTGATTAATAACCCTAATGCCACAACCACCTGTGGTTGCGGTTCCAGCTTTACTATTTGATGGCTTGAATGTCTTCAGCCGATGTTAGTCCCGATGTAGTGCACAAAGTGAGCAGCTTGGCTATCGCATTGCGTAACTTCTTATCCCCATCTTTACGACCTGTAATCGCGAACGCCTTTTCAAACTGAGACCACGTTTGTTGCTGCAACACGCGCCTAATCAGCAGCGACTTCTCTTCTTTTTCCATGTGCTGCATTGCGCCATGATCGTAAGCAACAAGAATTAATGCCTCTAATTGCACTGCGCAGTCGAGCTCCGAGCGGCTCTGTAAGGCAAACAGCTGCAATAATGTTTTGTGGTGAGCCGACATTATGACTATGGGGGCCTCAGAATTTTGGCCAGAATTGCGCACTAACGCTTGTTTTTCACCTAATATAGCATCCACATGCTGCCAAGGAATTTTACTGAAGTAGCGGGTCAGACCAAATACAAAATGCTCAAGAAAAGAGAGCTGTAAACGGTGTAAATCTGTGTCGGCATGTTCTGATAGTGCCTGTGTGTAAAAAACCGAGTTTGTCCCGCTCGCCGAATCTTTGTGGTAGCCCATTCGCGTGCAAACAAAGCTATTTTTTTGCCAGAAAGCGGCTAGCTTGGATGTCATGCCGAAGCTAACGGAGACATAGTCCGTGGCTTGCTGTCTCGCATGAGCCATAACCGCTGCAACTAAAGCAGAGCCAAAACCCTTTTGTTGTGCTGATGGATGCACGGCGATGCGCATGATGCGTAGGCAGGATAAGGACATTATTGTCGGGTCACCTGAAAAAGAGGTAAGCGCCTGAGGTACTAACTGCCCCTTTGGACGTCGTGTGCCAGCAACAATTCCCTTTGCAAGTTCGGGATTATTGAGTTTACCTTCGGACATCACAAGTGCAACACTGAGAACGCCGTTTCTATGGGTCGAAACGACAACACGAATATCCGGATGGTCCAGCATTAGCCTAAGATCCGAAGGCGATGTTTGATAGTGAGCAAGTACTAACAAACCCATAACCTGTTTTAGTAGCAGCTCATGTGTCGCCAGTTCAGAAGAACTCAGCCACCTAATGTCAGTGTGCGCTATGTTGGGTATCGGAGAGAGTTCTTCTTCAAAGTCGGCATCAAGGCACAATACCTGAAATATCAATTTCTCTACCGGGTCTTCACTAGCCCAGCGAATCGCTTGTTTTAGTTCGATCTTTTTCCATTGAGGGGAGAGCTGATCAAGCGTTCGCCGAAAACGCACTGCAAATCCTTGGCCGGTGCCTTCATAGCCATGAATGGTGCTGGAAAAAACAAGTCGAGAATAGCGTGTCAGTATCTTCTTTAGCACCGGTGCTGGAATAGCCGCGGCTTCGTCTACGAAGACGAGACTTGCCTCGGGTTGAGTCGCTATTAGCTCATCCGGAGCGATGAAACGGAAGCGACTGTTGTCGATAAACTTGTTGTTGCTGTCTAGCGTGTCGTGGTGCCGATTAAAGTGTTCAAATGCAGCGGCGACCGATTTTTTATTAGGTGCCGTAATGATGATTGATAAGTCGGTAGTGTTGATGATCTGGGCGGCACTAATACCCAAAATGCTTGTTTTCCCCCGGCCTCGGTCTGCGGTGATCACCAGCGGGCGGTTCCGGTGCCCACTGGCGACGTGTTCGATGGCTACTAATGCACGTTTTTGGTCATCTGTTGTTCTATTAAAGGTGGCGCTGGCAGTTTCAGTTTGATCAGTGGCTGCTGTGGTGCCAGAGGGTATAGCGCTTGCAATAGAAGAGAGCGTAAAATTTTCTGGGGTGACAATCAGCGTAGATGAATCATTTAGAATGATTCTTGCTGTGCGCTCTAAAAAATGTGTGTGACAGCGCTTTAGCTCGTCTGCGCTTGAGCACATGCGCAAGTAATCAGAATCCGGTGACGCTTGCCAGGCTTCAAACTCGGGAAGCAGCAGAAAAAGTAAACCCCCTCCCACGAGTAAGCCCGATGCCGCACCAAAGGCGTCAGGATTGAAGCCGGAAAAACCATCCCAAATGAGGGTGTCGACCTCACTACCGAGTAAGCCCCTAACCTTGCTTGCGGGTGTTCTGGCCTCAATTTTCGATAACACGCTATTGCCAACGGTATTTTCTGATACCAGCAGAGTGCGGCTAAGAGTTCGGCCCAGAACTTGTTGGTGACAGGCCGATAATAACGTATTTTCAGCCCAAGTTTGCGGCCCGGATATCACTACAAGACGACGCTGTTGCGTTGTCATGGCGTCTTATTTCA
>ENA-OSET01005247-OSET01005247.1-sediment-metagenome-genome-assembly--contig:-NODE-5247-length-11037-cov-26.653650_pt1 | contig 11037 bp, 14 predicted proteins | sample MGYA00237882_ERZ534229 | MGnify/ENA primary metagenome ERZ534229 (study PRJEB26408, sample SAMN06266212) | sediment metagenome | isolation source: Hudson Canyon methane seep mesocosm | place...
CTGGTACCGAATTATTTTCTGGTAAGGAATTGGAAAATTTTAGACAACGGGTTGAAATTGAAACTTTAGATATTTAAAATTCAAATTAATTTCTATTCTTTTGTCACATAATCCAAAGCTGTTTTGTCTTTAGTTTTATAACAAGAACAAAACATATTGGAGATTTAAATGACAAATTTATTACGCATTGATGCAAGTGCTCGGATAGACAATTCAATTTCTCGAACATTGGCTGACAAATACCAACATCATTGGGAAAATACCAATCCTAATGGCAAAGTCATCAACCGTGATCTGGCACAAAATCAACTACCACATCTATCCGATGAATTAATTGCAGCCTTTCATGATGATGCTAGCCCATCATCAGCAACACAGTTATCTGATGACTTGATTCATGAATTAAAGACAGTCGATCAACTTTTGATTAGCAGCCCTCTTTATAACCTCACTCTCCCTTCAACGTTAAAAGCCTATTTTGATCATATCGTACGATCTGGTCATACATTTGATGTTCACAACAATGACATCATTGGCTTGCTTGAAGGAATAAGTGCGGTTGTCATCACATCACGTGGTGGTTTATCAGACTCAACAGATACAGATGATTTTCAGACGGACTATCTAAAACAAATTTTGTCATTTATCGGCATTACTGATATCACAATCATTTCTGCCGAAGGAACTAGCTTAGATGAACCTGAAAAGTCACGCTATTTTTCTATAGCAGAACAGCAAATAAACAATTTATTTCGCGCTCAAGAAACCAATTTTTGGAATAGAGATTTTTCTAAGAATGAGCAAGAAGAAATATCCCTACTCCGTGACAAACAAACCCAAGCAATCATCAATGGCGATGCTCATTTCTATGCTAACTTATGTACCGAAGATGTGACACTGATGATTCCTGGTCACGATATGATTATTGGGAGAACTCAGTTTTATCAAGCTGAAGAAAAACTATTCAATCACAGTTCGTTTTCCTCTTTTAAAAAATACCCAACCAGCATTGAACGTCAGGGTAATATTGCTATAGAGTTTGGGCGACAAGAAGTCATTATGAATAATACGTCAAATAACATGGGTGTTTTTTCTGCAAAACAAAAATACATGCATGTTTTTCGTTTAACAAAACAAGGTTGGCAGTATGCGTCTTTAATGTCTAACCCAAGTGAATAACACAGTGTCACATAAAAAAACACAACTTTTCGAACAGAATAGAACCGCATTAGAAGGCATAGCCTATCGAATGTTAGGTTCACTTTCTGATGCCGCTGATATTGTACAAGACACCTACTTAAAGTGGCAGGATGAAGATCTTAACAACATCGAAGAACCACGTGCTTGGCTTATTACCGTATGCAGCAGACTCGCTCTTAATACATTGCAATCTGCCAGAGTCAAGCGAGAAGCTTATTTTGGAGTTTGGCTTCCTGAACCATTAATAAACGAACAATATACTGATGTCAGTGATCAACACGATTTAGACGAAAGTATTTCAGTTGCTTTATTGCTTGCGTTAGAAAAATTATCCCCTGCCGAACGTGCTAGCTATATTCTTCATGAAGTATTCAATTATTCGTTTGAAGAAATAGCCTTAACGTTAAACAAAAGCAATGCAACATGTCGTCAACTTGCATCTCGTTCACGAAAACGTATTCAAGAAGAAAAACCTCGTTTTAATGCTTCTAGTGATGAGCACAAACAATTATTAGATAGCTTTATGCTTGCAACACGTGAGGGTGAACTTCAGCAGCTTGAAAAACTATTATCAACGTCTGTCGAACTCTACTCTGACGGAGGAGGAAAAGCTCAAGCAGTTCCCGAAGTCCTTTGTGGCTCACAAACTGTGGCAGACTTCTTTATTACAATCTGGCAGCAATATGCCGACGACAACGTCACCATTGATATCAATACAAGCTGGTTTAATGGTTCACCAGGTATATTAATATTTGAAAATAACTCACTCGCCACAGCAATCACGCTAGATATCAACGAGGGCGTAATTCAACGAATTTATGCGATACGCAATCCAGATAAGCTAAGTGTATTTTCACATTAAAAATATTTTATATTGATGAAACTAATTTTTTTGTTCTCATTAAATCATCAATCCAATATTCGACAATCGCATAATTGGTTTTCACATTCATATGATGAACAAAGTGTAACTCTCTTTTTGTATGAAACCACTGATACCTATTCCAAAATGAATTTGTCAGATGATAATGTTTGTGAAGATGGATATGCCACCAGATAGAAAAAACCAATCCAACAGCAAAACCTAATATAACTTGGGTTGACGTAAACATCAGTAGCAATATAAACACGGGTAACACTGGGATAGCGTAATACCACATCACGCTATATTCATCGTCTAAATATTTATCCGTTAATAATTTTGGAACTCTATATATTCTGTGATGACCTTTTGCATGTGTTTCAAAAATTGCTGCAATTCTATTCTTGTGGCCAAACAACCGATGAAAAACAGTTTGAACCAGTGCTGCAAAGTAATACGTTAAACCAATTGATAATAAAAATTTCATTGTATATTCCTATGCTTTTTATGTATCACGTCTCGAATTAAAGGCATGACTTCTCTATTAGCCTGCATAGCAGGCTCTTGTTTGAGATAAGGATGAAGATCTTCTAGATAATCAAAGATCGATAGTTAAAACTTCTTGAGCTAAATTAAAGTTTTCTAGGTATTTCGCAATAGTTGTGAAGGTAGCAGTTTTTATCTGTCCATCGTGATCTGATTTGGTTACACCAGAAACGAACATCGAACCCAACAGCACTTTGAAAGGAGAGATATGTACATCGTATGCTTTGAAGTGATCTTTTGCTGCCACCTTAAGCTGTTCTTTATCTACAGTTTGATAAATGGATGAGTTAATTACATCTAAGGTAAATTCAGTACAATTTTGAAAAATATCATTGTAAGGGTTAGATAAGACTGAATAATTTGGATTATGTAGTGACTGGTACTCTGGTGTACCTATAAATGATAATAGCCGTTTTTGTAATTCCGGCGTAGGAATAACAATACCCACTTTTGGTTCGTATATATTGACTAAAAAATCAATTGTATAGTCTGTTACCAAACTACTTGTCGCACCATTTTCTTCACTTTGATAAAGATTGTAGTAGGCATAACCAGGAACAACTCGCCCGTCTTGTGTTTCTACTTTTGAATACACCCCAAATGCGACATGTGTGAACTCAACTCCTTTTGGAAGCTCTTCAATAGGACTTCCATTTCTTCCGATAATAAAGACTCGCACGCCCTTTTCAGCCATTGTTCTTTCAATTTTTTTAGTAAACGTTGCTATATCGTCAATAGGTATTTGAGGCTCCCCTCCTTGCTGACTACCAGCCCAAGCAGGGCTAGTACTCAACATAATGACAAACACGTTGAATATAATAAATATTCTTAATCTTTTCATTAGTCTTCTCCCTCATTGTTCATCGCCTGCTCCGGTGAAACCGTTGAAGTAATGATTTCGTCGGTAATTTCTAAAGGTTCTCCAATTGGCTTTGTTGCTGAATCCCACAAGGATTCTCCTGCTTTACCACTAGCGTCACCAACACCACCTACTATCATTAATGGTACAGCTACGACACCAGCTACAATTTTCACTCCTGCTATTGAAGTTTGACCTATCGCTTGAACTGAGTGAGATGATGCATTGGATAAGTGCTGCAATGAGCCTTCTGCCATGACATTCATAGAGCCAAACATCAATGGCACCACAATCGCTAATTTGAATATATTTGATTTCATTTTATGTCCCTTTATATTTTGATTCATCCCGTTTGGGTGAAAACAAATCTACACAAAAGAATCACCATAAAAAACCATTTATCGACAAGTATCGTTACGAACACATCATTAGTATCATATATGGATACTTTATGGCAAAATCATTGATTTTTGACTATTAGCTAAAATTTGAGTGCGTTCATATGCCACAAACTAAACCATTAATAAAATCGTTAAAAAAACTGCTCCGTTCCCACGGAATAACATATGCAGAGATCGCAAAACACCTTGATTTAAGTGAAGTCAGTATCAAACGAATGTTTTCACACAACAGCTTTAGCCTAACTAGGCTTAACAAAATTTGTGAAATGCTTGAAATGGATTTTGTTGATTTAGTTCGTATATTTGATGATCAACAAGAGAAAATTACTCGTCTCACAGAAGCTCAAGAACAAGAGCTGATATCTGATACCAAGTTTCTACTAATCGCGCTATGTGCTCAGAATACTTGGACCTTCGAAGAAATAATCGATTGTTATAATATAACTGAAACCGAATGTATCAGTTACCTGATCCGTTTAGATCGATTAGGTTTAATACAGTTACTGCCCAATAACAAAATAAAACGTGTGGTTGCACAAGATTTTCAATGGCTAGCCGGTGGCCCAATTGAAACGTTTTTTGAAAACACTATACAAAATGAGTTTCTACACTCAACATTTACAGATCCTGGGGAACAGCGAGTTTACCTAGCTGGCACCTTATCAACAAAGTCTATCGATATACTCAATAAACGACTTGAAATGATAGTTAATGAGTTTTCTGAATTACAAAATGATGATGCAAAATTGCCAGCTAAAACAAGAAAAGCAACAGGATTAATGCTAGCAATTAGGCCTTGGCAGTCATCCGCGTTTCAAAACTTAAAACGACCACAGTAAAAGAATTTCTTTTATTAATATCACTCATTTTATTTCTTCAAGGAATTCATCTAGATCTGTTGAATATTGAATGTATTTTTCATTTCCTATCACAATAGCATTAACTCGACCGTGTTGGTTTATCACGGATGATTCACCACAACCACCTAATGCTTGGACGAGTTTTTCATGGGAAGTGTATTGTATACATACACTGGCATGCTACTGAAGTCTCGCTAATCAATAAGGCAAATACTAAGAGAACGTATTTCACTTATCAATATCATGCAGCATGCTTTTTAACAATTTCCGCTTTTTCAATTTCAGGGATAAATCGCCAAGTCGCCTTAGGGCTTAACCTTAACTCGACACCCAAGCTGGACTTTACAACATTAACTATTTTACTGAACCATTGAGCATGAGATTTGCAGTTGATCGATTCAGATTTGAATCCTTGATTTACTGGATCCCACCTTACACCAGCAGCTTCACGAAAAATATAGTGATACATATGTTTGCCACCACTCTCTACGGCTAAAAATAATTCACCTGCTTTATTAATTTGAACCTTATCAATGATTTCATGTTTCATTCTAAATACCGTTTAATACCTGTTTAACGAGGCCTTATCCCTTATCTGAATTATTAGTTTGTTACTCTATAAGCCGATCATTTTCTTGTGAAACTATTTTGTTAATATTTGAGATTTCTGCTTCATCTATCTCAGAAGAAGATAGCGTAGGAGCCGGTGCAGTCGTTTCAATATTTAACAGCTTAATGTCTACATCTGATGGTGGATCATCACCAAAATGAACATTACCTTCCGCATCTGTCCATTGGTATATGTCTGAAATAGCAGGTAGAGAGATTAAAGCCAACCCCACTAATAATAATCTAAGTTTTAAAATAAACATTGCCCCTCACTCGTAGCCTAATGTAATTTGACCGGACAATAATACCGATCTAATCAACTGATTTCTTTGAACTATTTCTCAGTATCACGTAATAACCTTAGTATCCATCCAAGATCTATTAGCTTTCTTTTCCAACTGTTGATTCAAGTTTTTTTGTCAAAGACTCAAAATCAAAGCCAAGGTTTTTAACCGTTTTAGGAATGATGTGATACAAACGAGGCATGAGATATAACAAGACATACTCATCATTTTGACGCCATTTGAGGATCTTATTCCACCTCACCAAACCACCGCCGTCAGCGTTTGAAAATTCAACGCCATCATCCATGAGTTGAACAAACATTGGTTCTTGAATAGCTTTATATTTCTGATAGTGCCGTCGAGCGAACAGAGGGGTAATAACAAAATGTATCAAGATAATGACAATGCTGCCACCGAGCAAACCACCGATAGCACTAGATCTTAAATCCGGTGTTCCAATCACGATAATCAAACATAATACGATTACTATTGCGCTATAGATGCCAGTAAGAAGTGAAGTTCTTTTAGAATAGAGCTTCATCGCGCTTACATAGTCGTCTTCTGTGATCTTAAATTCAATTTCCATATTTCTCTTCAACTTATGTCATGTTTGAATAAGCAGGTGTCCAGATCAACCATCCTGTTTCTTTGTCGGTCACTATATTCCATAGTTTAATTTAATAAATCAAGTTGCTTGCTGCTTGATTTTTTACTATGGTGTCTCCTAATTAAATTATGTGGGAAAAAGGACTTAGATAAATGAAATCGAAAATCAAAGAAATGCTGGTACTGCAAGACGAGATTAACCGTGTTGTTACTGAAGATTGGAAACAACAAGGCTATCCTTGGTATCGCGCAGCGATGGTTGAAAGCATCGAAATGCTGGAGCACTTTGGTTTTAAATGGTGGAAAAAACAAACGCCAGACATGGCTCAAGTACAGCTGGAGCTCGTCGACATCTGGCATTTCATGTTGAGTCACTACCTAGAACAATCTGAATCTTTAGATTCATTGGCTGACTTATTAAGCCCAAGTGAGTTACATAAAAGTGACAGTGACGATTTACGAGCACTCATTGATACATTTGTTGGCGAACTAGCCAGCAAAAAACACTTTGATACTGATGTGTTTTACAACATGCTTTCAGTTACAGGCCTGACTTTCGATGACTTGTACTTGCAATACCTCGGAAAAAACACCCTAAACCGTTTCAGACAACATAATGGTTATAAAGATGGTAGCTACATCAAGATATGGAATGGTCTAGAAGATAATGAAGTGTTATTTCAAATATTGGCAGATATTAATGACAGCGTGTCGAACACAGCTGAGCATATCTACAATACACTGGCAATTCGATATCAAACAGTCTCCTAACTATTAGGAAGCATCAACTGTATGACACTGGTGACGAAGTGGTTAAAATTTAATCCCTCCGCCACCATCTTAGCCTATCTATTAAGCCATAGAGGAAATAACAAACTTAGTCGAGAACTTGCCAACATTAACGTGGATATAAGACCAATATCCATTATTAAGACAACTTCAGGTAGAAACGGCGCAACAAAGACAAATGGGATAAAGATGCCATATTTCCTCAGCCGTTCATTTGCAAATATCTTTTGTAGCCAAAATACCAAATAGTCTTTCATGGGTATAAAGACCAAGGTCAAGGAAGCAACTAGATATTCCACACCTGCAGCCTGAAAAAACAATAAGATCTCTGGTGCAAAGAGATAAAGTTCAGGCCCTAAAGCAAGACCGATCAATATCAACAATAAAATATTTCGTTTTATCTTCATAGAACTGTTGTCAATACTCATACTTTTTTCTTATCCGTAAAAATTTAAAATTAGAATTTACTTTCTTCTTCACTTTTCCTGTCAATTAATTAGCCTAGCGCGGTACTAACTATTTGGAAATATCAACTGTATGACACTGGTGACGAAGTGGTTAAAATTTAATCCCTCCGTTACCTTTTCCGCTTTTACTTACCTTCTTGTTCTTCAACTTCCTCAGACATTAGGCCGCGGCGCATAAATATTGTTAAAGCAGATTTAGAAAAGCTATTTAAAATGCACCAGCTTTCCGAATCTAAGGGCTCATCCATATCGATTATATCCCAAGCACGATGTACTCTTGCGACACATTCTTTTTCTTCAGAACTAAAAACTGGTGCAATAAAATTTGCCGGCCTTTCGGACTCAACCCAATCCCCCCAAAACTCAATGAGGCTATGCGACTTTTCATTTTCGCCGCTATCAGCAAACAATTCCAAAACTTCTATCACCCTATTTCGGATTCTTTGCAACACAACTATTTCAGATACTGATTCATTCATGGAGTTCTGATTGCCTAACAGTCTGTTGATGAGGCCCCTGGCCTCATAACAATTATTATAAAACGGCCCAATAATACAAGAAAGTGCTCTAATTTAGATTGAAAATTTGGTTTTGTTTTAAGTAAGCTAGATTCCATGCTTTATTGTCCTTTTTTGATTGATGCACTATCCCACAGATTGTTTAATTTAATCAATAATAGGTAATAAATTCTCGACCAACATCTGCACTGAGCGTTGATTACGAAATTCGTTTACATCCAAGCGGTAATGAACAATGGCCTCTCCACCTTGTACAAGCCAATCCGGTTGTTGTTGCCTGAATGCCATCGCTGTAATATTTCTATTATTGTTCAGGCTTAAGGTGAGTCTTAGGTGGTCACCTTCTTGGCCTACTGTTCGGATATTTTCCACTCTAAACCGACCATGAAATTGAGGTTCTGGAAAACCTTGCCCCCAAGGTGCTGCGCTAGGTAATAATTCCGCTAAGGCTATTGAGATATCCTCATGTTCTATTTCACCATCGGTATTTAAGCTTTGCTCTAACACTTCTGGTTCAACGTGCGATTGCAAGACATTCAGAAAAAATTGTTCAAATTCGGCTAGATCGTGTTGTTTAATCGTTAACCCTGCTGCCATAGCATGGCCACCAAACTTGGATAGTATCGCAGGATTTTTGGCAGCGACTAAGGCTAAGACATCACGAATATGTACGCCGGGAATAGAACGGGCTGAACCTTTGATTTCCCCTTCATCACCCGGAGCAAAAGCAATGACTGGTCGATGTTGACGTTCTTTAATACGTGATGCCAACAAACCTACTACTCCTTGATGCCAGTTAGCATCGTAGAGGCAATACGCTAACGGTTGTTCATCGGTATCAAACGACATCTTTTCCAACATTTTCAGTGCTTGATCTTGCATGTCTTTTTCTACAGATCGACGTTCTAGGTTAATTTGGTCTAATAACTGAGCAGCACTTAAAGCTTCGTCAAAATCATCCGTCAACAAGGTATTAATACCCAAACCCATATCTTCCATTCGTCCCGCGGCATTCAATCTTGGCGCCACAGCAAAACCTAGATCTGTCGTAGCCAAGTTCGTCGTTTGCTTTCCTGCAACTTGGATAATAGCGTTAATGCCTGCACAGGCTAATGATTTCCGCATTCGTGTAATACCTAAGGTTACCAAGGTTCGATTTAGACGATCTAAGGGCACTACGTCGGCCACCGTGCCTAAAGCGACTAAATCAAGTAAGTCAGTCAATTTAGGTTGTTGAATATTTTGTTGTTCAAACCAGCCTTGTTGTCTTAAATATTGTCGTAAGCCTAATAACAAATAAAAACAGACACCAACACCCGCCATGTTTTTACTCGGGAAGTCATCACCGTGTTGATTAGGGTTAATAATCGCATCCGCATTAGGCAATGTTTCACCGGGCAAATGATGATCGGTGACAATGACTTTAATGCCACGTTTATGCGCCTCTTCTACCCCAGCGACACTGGCAATACCGTTATCAACCGTGATCAGCAACTCAGGTTGGTTTTCTTGTGGAATATCGGCTAATAACTCTGGTGTTAAGCCATATCCGTGCACAAAACGATTAGGCACAATATAGTCGATATGTTTAACACCCATCGCTGTTAAACCTCGAATAGCTACGGCGCAGCTAGTGGCACCGTCTGTATCAAAGTCAGCCACAATCATAATGTGCCAGTTTTCTTGTAAGGCCTGTTCTAATAAAACTACCGCTTTGTCCATGCCCAATAACAAATCAGGTTTTGGCAAATCGGCTAAAGGATAAGTTAGATCTTGTTCTGATTTAATGCCTCTTGCTGCTAATACTTTGCGTAGGCAATCAGGCCATGTATCGGGCAAAGATTCCCAACCGGTGTTATCTCGTAATGTAATCTTCATTACCATGGTTTCCAACAATCAAAAGGGGTTAACTGATATACACCATAATTAGGTATTTCTAAATTCAGTTTTGCAATCTTATTCCATCTTAATAATGACCAAAGTTTGTTTATACATGAATCGATATTGTTTAGCTCAGTCAACCAATCAGCTTCAAGATCTAATGGATTAAAAACGATTAACTGCTTTTCTGGTAGTGACGATATATCAATGTCTTCTATCTTTGAGCTATGGCTTATTTTTGAATGTTGCGACAAGGTTTGTAGTAAGTCGTTATTGCCTAGCGTTTTCTGCCAATCAGTTGCTTGAGCTTGAAGTTCACCCTTGCCCCAAAACCAAAGGCTATTAATGGGAAACTTACCTTGCTGTTGACGTTGCTCATTAAGTGGCAAGTCAAACAATAACATTTGAATCTCATTCCACAAGCGTAGCCATGCCAATCTTGTTTGTTCATCACCTTTTGGTAAATAGCCATGTACTGCTTTGCCACTGACATCTGATAATGCGGTGAAATTCAAGTCTGGCATTGCCTCAGGCTCTAATATAATCGACCATTGATCTGTTTTATGTTTCAACAATCTGGCACCAAAATCCGTTAATAACGGCTGAATAGCAGCAATCAATTGGTCTGCTTCATCGTCTGTAATATCTAATGAATCGGTAAATATTAATAGACGATCAAGATCGGCATGCAAATAACAGGGATCAGCACATAAAACATGTTGTTCTTCATGGCGTAACCGGGCTATTGGCAAGTCATTATTGTTAGGAAGATCAACGTTGAAATGTTGAAATAAACTGCGTTCTAAGCTTATTTCATCAGCTTGAAAGTGTGCTTTATTAAAGATTTTTTGCAGTGTTGATGGAATAAGCGTTTTATTAATTTCTTGCTGAATTAAACCTGCCATATTTGGAAAAATAATAGTGATTTCTGATTTAGCCATTAGCCAATACTTGGCTAATAAATGGAATAGTAAGGCGACGTTTTTCAGTTAAAGAAGCATGGTCAAGTTTTTGTAATACCGTCATTAATGAATTCATATCACGGCCGTAATATCGCAATAAATGTTGTGCTACACCCTCAGCCAGACTTAGACCACGAGATTGCGCTTGAACAATCAAAGCTTGTTGTTTGTCTTCGTCTGTCATTGCAGGCAA
>ENA-OSET01005248-OSET01005248.1-sediment-metagenome-genome-assembly--contig:-NODE-5248-length-11035-cov-23.381913_pt1 | contig 11035 bp, 10 predicted proteins | sample MGYA00237882_ERZ534229 | MGnify/ENA primary metagenome ERZ534229 (study PRJEB26408, sample SAMN06266212) | sediment metagenome | isolation source: Hudson Canyon methane seep mesocosm | place...
ATTATTATCAATGCATTAGGAGATTAACAATAGTATGATAATTGAGCTGTGGTTCTATATAGCCAAGCTAGCTGGTTATTATCAACCGCTTAAAACCAGGATAAAGTCTTCTGCAGTTTCACTACATCGCCAATAATCACTAAGGTCGGTGCAATTGCTTGTTCACGATCTGCTAGCTCAGGTAATTCTGCAATAGTACTTACCCAAACTTTTTGATGTTCAGTAGTACCTTGCTGGACTAGTGCGGCAGGTGTCTCAGCTGCCAAGCCATGCTGTTGTAGTTTCTGAGATAAAACAGCTAAGCCAGCCAAGCCCATATAGACAACAACTGTTTGTCGTGGTTGAACAAGTGCTGGCCAATTCAGGTCTAACTCACCATGCTTTAGTTGGCCAGTTACAAAAGTACAGCTTTGTGAATAATCACGGTGTGTTAATGGAATGCCAGCATATGAGGCACAACCTGAAGCAGCAGTAATTCCCGGTACGACTTGGAAAGGAATATTTTCAGCTGCTAAAGTTTCAATTTCTTCACCACCACGACCAAAGATAAAAGGGTCCCCTCCTTTTAACCTTAATACTCGCTTACCTTGTTGAGCATGTTCAAGTAGTAGTTGATTGATTTCTTCTTGACGTACTGCATGCCAATCACGTTGCTTGCCGACATAAACTTGTTCAGCTTCTTTTCGTACTAAAGCTAATACTTCTTTGCTGACAAGTCGGTCATAAAAAACTACATCAGCTTGTTGCATTAAACGTAAAGCTTTAAAAGTAAGTAGCTCAGGATCGCCTGGGCCAGCTCCAACCAGATAAACCTCACCTTGTTGTAAGTCTTCACCTTGTGTTTCATCCAGCACGGATTGCAGTGTTTGTTCGCCAAGTTCATCACGACCCGCTAAAACATGATCCGCAACCTTGCCTTGTAATACTGATTCCCAAAAACGACGACGCATGGAAAGTTTAGGCATTTTATCTTGAACTGCTTGTCGATAACGCCCTACTAAGTCAGCTAAACGACCATATGTAGGCGGAATTAGGGTTTCTAATCGTGCTCGTAGCTGTCTAGCTAAAATAGGTGACTTGCCACCGCTCGATACGGCAACAACAATGGGAGAACGATCAAGAATAGAAGGCAAAATAAAATCACACAGTTCAGGACTATCTGCCACATTAACTAAGATATTCTGCGCTTTAGCCTGAGCATGGACATCACGGTTAACTGTTTCATTATCGGTTGCAGCTATAACTAATAGTCGATCTTGTAGATGTTTGGCAGCAAACTTTTCGTTCAACCATATTACTTTTCCAGCATCAATTAAGGCTTGTGTTGTTGCTGAAACTGCAGGAGATACAATCGTCACGCTAGCTTGAGCTTTGAGTAATAACCCAGACTTTCTAGCAGCTATATCGCCACCACCGACAACAAGACATGATCGACCTTTAATATCGACAAATAGGGGTAAATATTCCATCTATTATTTTTTATCCAATGCTAATTTTAAACCTTGTAGTACAAAACCATCTTCTAAATTTTGCACTACTGCAACAATACTTACTTTATCCATATTCCATTCATCATCAATCTTAACTTTTGAATTTAAGATCGTCTCACCATTTTCATTCAAATTAAATGGGCCAAGCCATGTTCTTACTAAATTTTGATGGTTAAATGTGGCACCGGCATTATCACCACCATTTACTTTACTGATAATGTCATTCTCACTCACAGCCAAATAAAGTTTTGAATATTGACGGTTTTCTTTCCCTTGAATAACTATCTGACTATCAATAACAAGCTCATCATTCTGCTTAGTTACATTTAACTGAATACTTGCCTCGGGATCAAAGCTATTTACAGCATGGACGACGTCTTTAACATGCTTTTTCCAGTTATGAATTACTTCGCCACTGACAACAAACTCAGGTGTATAGACTGTTTGATACAAATTCAAATGTGCCTGCTGTTGTTGGCGTTTAGTAAATACAGGACTTGAAAAATGGTCAACCCAGCCTTTTTGATCATTTAGGTAATCAATATGAAAACCTAAAATAATCAGTTGTTCATCTGTAATACCTTGCTTAGGTAATTTGTGAACCCAACGATCTGCTGCAGGACATAAGCCACAACCTTCAGCAGTAAATAGCTCAAGTACCGCTAGTTGTGTATCACCACTTTCAGCTTGCCATGTTTGTGCCAATAGTAATGTTGGTAATAGTGCTATTAACCATAATAAATTTTTTAATCTAATCAACATGATATTTCACCTTACTCGATTGATTCTTTAATATCTTTGAGCGATCTTTCACGCTGATAGTTCCTCTGATATGCATCAGTAATCACCGCTAGCTCTCTCATTATTGCAGTAGCATAACACCCTGCTGGCAGAAAGAATTCTAATTCCAGTTGATGTCCATCAAGAAACTGCCACTTAAAATCAACAGGAAATAATCGTAATGAACGACGCTCCTGACTCAAACCTGCCTTTTCCAATCCTTGTTGCCAATCTTGCCAATCCTCTAATACCTGTTCTTCTAAAGCTAGACTATCGGAATGATTAGATGGCATACCACGACCCCATAGTGGACCAGTGGTGTGGATATCCATTGTCATCAACCGTGTATTCAAGTCATCATCTACAGTATCAACAATAAATGAACTTGCTTTAGTACCCGACAATAACATCACATCACCGACTAGGGCTTGATTCCAGTTACCTTGTCGTAAACGCTCTGCTAAAACTAAATTAAACAACCATGATCGAGCAGCTGATAGATAGATACTTTTTTGATTACGTTTTTTGGGGGCTTTGCCTGTTGAGAACCAATGTTCGACACGATATAAATTACCTAGCTGATGACCAAAACGTTGTTCAGCAAAATAATTGGGCACACCCTGTTGTTGAATCTGTTGCAGATTAGCTAGCCATAGGTCGTGTTCACCCTGTAGATCAGTTAATCGTAACTTGAAATGATTACCAGCTAAAACACCACGTTTTAACTTTTTGCCATGGCGTGTTTGTTCGACAATCTTAATATCAGCCGTTTCAAACTCAGACCAATTAGGTTCTGAATGGCCTTCTAGATTAATACTAAACCACTGTGTGGTAACAGCATGGCGATCTTTTAAACCTGCATAACCTACGGCTACATTTGGCACACCGGCAAATGTTGCTAACTCGCCTGCTAACCAGTCTGTATTAATGCCTTGTTTTTGAATCTTTAACCAAACATGTCCACCACTGCCATCCGCTTGAAAAGGAAGTTGTTCTTCAACTTGAAAGTACGCAGTTTGACTACGAATATCAGCTGAGCAATCTGCTGCCGATGAACTTATTCGTGGCAAGGCTGAGAAATCAAAGTTTTTCAATCGTTAATCAGCTTTAGTCAGTAATACAACAGCATGGGCTGCAATGCCTTCTTTACGACCTGCAAAACCTAGCTTCTCTGTTGTGGTCGCTTTAATATTAACCGCATCAACATGGATAGCTAAGTCATCAGCTAATAATTCACGCATTAGTGGAATATAGGGCGCTAATTTTGGTGCCTGAGCAATAACGGTACTATCAATATTATTTACATTCCAACCACGACCTGCAATATCTAACACGACTCGTCGTAATAATACTCGGCTATCAATGTCTTTAAATTCATCACTGGTATCAGGGAAATGATGGCCAATATCCCATAAGCCAGCAGCTCCTAATAATGCATCACAAATGGCATGAATCAATACATCGCCATCTGAATGAGCTTCTAAACCATGCGTATGTGGAACATTTACACCGCCAATAACAAGTGGGCCACCATCACTAAATTTATGAACATCATAACCATGGCCAATTCTCATAAGAACTCTCTTTGTTGCTGTAGGTATAAGCTTGCTAATGCCAAATCTTGTGGCAAGGTAATTTTAATATTATCTGAGTGTCCTTCAACCATCATCGGTTGAAGTCCAGCTAACTCCATCGCACTGGCTTCATCTGTCACTATTAACTGTTGTTGTTTTGCAGTTTGTAATGCGTTTGTTAATGCTTGTAAATGAAACATTTGCGGTGTTGATGCTCGCCATAAACCTTGGCGAGATACTGTTTCTGTAATCTCTTGCTGAGCATTGGCTCGCTTAACAGTATCATTAACAGGAATACCTAAAATGCCACCAACACTGTGCTCAGATAATGATGTCAACATGGCATCAATATCGCCATGACGTATACATGGACGTGCAGCGTCATGAACAAGTACCCATGGGTCATCATCAGTAAGTGTCGTTAATTTAGTTAGGGCATTTAAAACAGAATCTGCTCGCTCAGCACCACCAGAAACCACATGAATTGGACAGTCATAATCCTGTGAGCATTGTGACCACCACGGGTCATTTTCTGCCACAGAAATGACAATTCCTTTTATTTTTGGGTGTAATGCTAAGCGCTGTAGGGTATTCTCAATAACCATTTTGCCATCTAACTGTAGATATTGTTTCGGGCGATCAGCCTGCATTCTTGAGCCAATTCCTGCAGCGGGAACCACAGCCCACACTTCAGAGTTACTCATTACTCGACTCTTCTATAATTTGGAAAAAGGTTTCACCAGATTTAATCATACCCAGCTCACTTCGAGCTCGTTCTTCCAAAGCATCAAGACCACTTTTAAGGTCTTGTACTTCAGCAGTTAACACCTGATTTCGCTCTTCAAGAATCGCATTATCTTGGCGTTGAATTTCAACAGCACGATGAAGGTGTAATACTGATGGCAAACCATCATGACTAAACCACAAGCGATATTGCAACAATAACAATAATACTGTGAGTAAAATCATAATTGGTTTCATAAATTAAGCGTGCTTAAAAGCCTTCAAACCAGGATAGATTGCAGCATCACCTAATTCAGACTCAATACGGATAAGTTGGTTATATTTTGCAACGCGATCACTACGAGATAATGAACCCGTTTTGATTTGACCCGCTGAAGTTGCCACCGCTAAATCTGCAATCGTTGTATCTTCTGTTTCACCACTACGATGAGAGACAACCGCCGTATAACCCGCTTCTTTAGCCATATCAATGGCTGCAAACGTTTCAGTCAGTGTACCGATTTGATTAACTTTGATTAGAATTGAGTTAGCAATATCTTTGTCAATACCTTGTGACAAAATTGAAGTATTGGTCACAAATAAATCATCACCAACTAATTGAACCCGGTCACCGAGGCGTTCAGTTAATAACTTCCAACCACTCCAGTCATTTTCATCCATGCCATCTTCAATGCTTAAGATGGGATATTTGTTAACCCATGATTCAAACAAGGCAACAAGTTGCTCTGAACTTAAGTTTCGCCCTTCTGATGCAAGCACATATTGGCCATCGTGAAAGAATTCAGAACTTGCCGTATCAAGACCCAACATAATATCTTTGCCAGCTTCATAGCCAGCTTCAGAAATAGCTTCTAAAATCACTTCAATAGCAGCTTCATTCGAAGGTAAATCGGGTGCAAATCCACCTTCATCACCGACAGCCGTACTTAAACCTCGGCTACTCAACACTGTCTTTAATGCATGAAAAACTTCAGCACCGTAACGTACAGCCTCAGCAAAGCTTGGCGCACCTACGGGAATAATCATAAATTCTTGGAAATCAACACTATTATCAGCATGAGAGCCACCGTTGATGATATTCATCATTGGCACAGGCATTGTCGTTGCTGATTCACCACCAAAATAACGGTATAAAGGCATATCAGCATCATTCGCTGCTGCTCGTGCTGATGCCATTGATATAGCTAATAAGGCATTTGCACCTAAGCGACCTTTATTCTCGGTGCCATCAATTGCAATTAATTTTTCATCAATAGCTTGTTGTTCTGAAGCATCCATTCCTACTATCGCATCACCTAACTCACCATTTACTGCGGCAACGGCATTAAGAACACCCTTACCTAAATAACGAGTCTGATCACCATCACGAAGCTCTACGGCTTCACGTTGACCTGTTGATGCACCTGATGGCACCGCTGCACGACCCATAATGCCATTTTCAAGAATTACATCTGCTTCAATCGTTGGGTTACCACGTGAATCAAGAATTTCACGACCAATGATATTAATAATTTTACTCAATCTTTTCTCCAAGCAACGATATTCAACCGTTCACTCTAACTCTAAAATATTACAATATTCTGACAATTGTCAGTTTTAGCTGTTTAGTTTACTTCAGTAATGAATCTTCAATAAAATCATTCTGTTTAACAGTACTATCAATTGCTTGCAATGTGACTAATAGCTCTTCCATTCTATCGAGTGGCCAAGAGTTTGCACCATCGCTTAATGCTTTTTCTGGTTCAGGATGCGTTTCCATAAATACGCCCGCAACACCTACAGCAGCAGCAGCACGTGCAAGAACAGGAACAAACTCACGTTGGCCACCTGATGAACCGCCCATACCACCGGGTTGTTGAACTGAATGTGTTGCATCAAATACAACAGGACAATCCATTGCTCTCATTTGTGGCAATCCACGCATATCAGAGATGAGCGTGTTGTAACCAAATGATGTGCCACGGTCACACAACATGATTTGATTATTACCTGTTGATTTCGCTTTTTCAGCTACGTGTTGCATATCCCAAGGTGCAAGAAATTGACCTTTTTTGATATTAACAGGTAAACCTTGGCTACATACATCAACAATGAAGCTTGTTTGGCGACATAAAAATGCAGGCGTTTGTAATACATCGACTACACTTGCCACCTCAGCAAGAGGTGAGTATTCATGTACATCTGTAAGTACAGGTACACCGTATTCTTTTTTCACTTTTTCTAAAATAGCTAGGCCTTTTTCAATGCCTGGACCACGGTAACTATTTACTGATGTTCTATTTGCTTTATCAAATGAAGATTTATAAATGAAATGAATACCTAAGCGATCAGTTACTTCTTTTAATTTGCCAGCAACATCCATTGTCATTTGTTCGCTTTCGACAACACAGGTACCTGCAATTAGAAATAATGGTTGTTTACCACCGACCTCTTTCCCACATAAATCCATTATTTGTCTCCAGTTTTGCTTGCTCGAACAGCTTTATTCTTTTTAGCCGCGTTAATGAAACCATCAAATAATGGATGGCCATGACGTGGCGTTGACATAAACTCTGGATGAGCTTGGCAAGCAATAAACCATGGATGATCGGGTATCTCAATCATTTCAACTAGGTTTTTATCTTGTGACATACCTGAGAAGCGTAAACCAGCCTCTTCCAATGCTTGTTTATAGTTATTATTGAATTCATAACGATGGCGATGACGTTCTGAAATTTCATCTGCACCATATATTTCACGTGCAAGGCTTCCCTCACTCAGTAGACAAGGGTAAGTACCTAAGCGCATTGTTCCACCTAAGTCAGAATCATGATCGCGTTGCTCAACGCTACCATCTTCTTTTTGCCATTCGGTAATCAAGCCAATAATCGGATGAGGTGTCTTTGTATCAAATTCCGTACTATAAGCACCTTCTAATCCTGCTTTATGTCGGGCATATTCAATTACGGCTACTTGCATACCCAAACAGATACCTAAGTAAGGAATATCATTCTCACGTGCATATTGTGCTGTGCGGATCATCCCCTCGACCCCACGCTCACCAAAACCACCAGGAACTAAAATAGCATCCATACCGGCAATTAAAGCGGGACCATCTCTCTCAATAACTTCAGAGTCAATATAGTGCACTTTTACTTTTGTACGTGTATGAATACCTGCATGGATTAATGATTCTGATAAAGACTTATAAGCCTCTGTCAAATCCATATATTTACCCACCATCGCAATATTAACTTTACCTTCTGGGTTATTAATATTATCTGCGACTTGTTGCCATTGGCTAAGATCTGCTGGCTTCACAGTTAAACCTAATTGTTTAACAACAATATCGTCTAATCCCTGATTATGTAGTTCCATCGGAATCTTATAAATACTATCAACGTCAACAGCAGAAATAACTGATTTCTCAGGTACATTAGTGAATAAAGAAATCTTACGACGCTCAGAATCAGGTAATGGTCTATCCATACGACAAAGCAGTACATCAGGCTGAATACCAATCGTGCGTAATTCTTTAACTGAATGCTGTGTGGGTTTAGTTTTGATTTCGCCAGCTGATGGAATATATGGCACTAGGGTTAAATGCAAGAACATAGCATTATCACGGCCCAGTAAGGTGCCCATTTGACGAATAGTTTCTAGGAAAGGCAATGATTCAATATCACCAACCGTGCCACCAATCTCAATCAATGCTACGTCAGCATCGCCTGCACCTTCATAAATACAGCGCTTAATCTCATCGGTAATATGTGGAATAACTTGTACTGTATTACCTAAATACTCACCGCGACGTTCTTTACGAATAACATTTTCGTAGATCTGGCCTGTTGTGTGATTATTCTGGCTAGTCATTTTGCCATCAATAAAGCGTTCATAATGACCCAGATCGAGATCTGTTTCTGCCCCATCGTCAGTCACAAACACTTCACCATGTTGTAATGGACTCATTGTTCCAGGGTCAACGTTGATATAAGGATCAAGTTTTACTAATGTAACTTTCAATCCACGAGCTTCAAGAATGGCAGCTAACGAAGCAGCAGCAATCCCTTTACCCAAAGACGAAACTACACCACCAGTAACAAATATAAATTTTGGCATATTTTGGAGAATTCTAAAGTACGGTGTATCCGGAATGGTTACACTCTAATCGGCTAGACAATCTAACAGAAATCGCACTTTCTCTCAATGAAAATCTATAAGTTTAAGTTGCGGTAAACGCCCCTGTACACCGTTGCTGACACTGTATCGTTCATCTATACAATAACCTACAACAGCGACCAACTTATCATCACAGAAGATCAAAGGAATTCGATCTCGTTGCCAAGGTGGAATACACCATTGTTGAAATAAATGCTTCAAACTTTTGTGATGAGAGGCTCCTTGCGGCTTAATTTGCTCTCCACCTTGACGAAAACGAATGGTCACATCAGCTGAAATAGGCAGTTTTAAACCTTGGTCTTCAGTAATAAGCCATTCAATAATTCGCCCATCGTTTAAGTTAACATCATGAAAACTATTTAATTTAATAATGTTTTCATTGTCGTGAGAAATCAATGGTGTCATAAAATACAGTTGATTTTGATAGCGGCGAATTTCGACACCAGTCCAACTTACAATAGGATTACTATCTTGCTTTGCTAGGCAGACCTCATCAATTATTCGCTGCAAATTAACCGTCGATGGTAGAGGTAACTTTTTCCACAAAAATAAGTGACGCAATAGGTTTCGGCAACGTACTTCTGACAGTGTCAATAAAGCATTAATAGGCAAAGAACTCGCAGAACTATCAAGTCCTAAGTCTGCAAGATCTTGCTCAGCCAGGTCATCTAATAATTCACTGGTTTCAGCACAGTGCTCAGCACTACGACTGATTGTTTTAGCTGCACTTGGCCAACGTTCAATAATATCTGGCCATAATTTATGGCGAATATAGTTGCGATTCCAACGTGTTTCAACATTGCTCGGGTCATCAATCCATTGCAATTTGTGAGACTGTGCATATGACAAAATATCACTTTGTGAAACATTAAGTAATGGTCTAATTGTCTCTGTTTCACCCAGTTTAAAATGGCTTGTCATTGCTGATAGACCTTTGGGTCCAGCACCTCGAAATAACTGTAAGAGTAGTGTTTCTGCTTGATCTTGCTGATGTTGGGCTGTCAGTAAAATATCATCTTCTGTTAGTGCTTCTTGCAATGCCTGATAACGGGCTTCTCTTGCAGCAGCTTCCATTCCTAATGATTCAATATTTCTGACATCTGCTTTTAAATCAGTGAAATCAATATGTAAATCAGCAGCAGTATCTGCACAATGTTGTGTCCACATGGATGAATCACTATTTAAACCATGATCAACATGAATCGCTGCTATATCTTGTAACTGAGGATGAGAGGATTGAGCTAACAGGTGCAATAAAACATGTGAATCAACACCGCCACTATAAGCAATGCAAACACGTTTTCCAGAAGCTAATGCAACAACATCATCAATAACGACTTGTGGAGACAAAGCCACGGTTAAAAATTAACCTTCAAATTCACCGTAACTAAGTAGGCGCTGTTGGCGCTGTTCAACTAAAGTGTCTAAGGGTAAATTATCTAATTTATTAAGTTTTGCTTCAATGGCATCTCTCACACGTTGAGCCATCGCATCCATATCACGATGAGCACCACCTAGAGGTTCAGCAATGACTTCATCAACTAAACCTAAGCCTAATAATCGCTCAGAAGTCACACCTAATGTTGTTGCAGCATCAGAGGCTTTATCAGCACTTTTCCATAAAATAGATGCACAACCTTCTGGAGAAATAACAGAATAAATACTGTATTCAAGCATCATCAAATGGTCACCTACACCAATCGCTAATGCACCACCTGAACCACCTTCACCAATAACGGTACTAATGATCGGAGTTTTGAGTTGTGACATTTCAAAGAGATTGCGGGCAATCGCTTCACTTTGACCACGCTCTTCAGCACCAATACCTGGATAAGCACCTGGTGTGTCAATAAATGTAACGACAGGAAGTCCGAAGCGCTCTGCCATTTTCATCACTCGTAAGGCTTTACGATAGCCTTCTGGACGTGGCATACCAAAGTTACGAGCCACTTTTTCTTTTGTATCGCGACCTTTTTGATGGCCAATAACCATTACTGGTCGTCCATTTAAACGGCCCATGCCTGTTACTAATGCTGCATCATCACCATAAGCACGATCACCATGCAACTCTTCAAAATCAGTAATAATTCGATGAATATAATCGAGTGTATAAGGTCGTTGTGGATGACGTGCCATTTGCGTCGTCTGCCAAGGCGTCAATGATGAAAAAATTGACTGTGTCAGTTCTTTACTTTTTTCTTGTAATTTTTGAATTTCCTCAGTGATATTTAATTCACTGTCATTACTCATATGACGCAACTCATCAATTTTTGCTTCTAATTCAGCGAT
>ENA-OSET01005250-OSET01005250.1-sediment-metagenome-genome-assembly--contig:-NODE-5250-length-11034-cov-6.730492_pt1 | contig 11034 bp, 8 predicted proteins | sample MGYA00237882_ERZ534229 | MGnify/ENA primary metagenome ERZ534229 (study PRJEB26408, sample SAMN06266212) | sediment metagenome | isolation source: Hudson Canyon methane seep mesocosm | place: USA:Hudson...
TTGCCAGGTACAACAAGTGCTGCAGCTATTAAAGCTGCATTTTTAAAAGAGATCATTCTCGCTGAGTCAGTAGCAGCTGAAATCACCCCTGCATTTGCTTTTGAATTGCTATCTCACATGAAAGGTGGCCCTTCAATTGAAGTGCTTCTTGATTTAGCATTATCTGATGACGCCGCAGTTTCAACTCCTGCCGCTGATGTACTTAAGACACAGGTCTTCTTATATGACGCAGATACCGCACGTCTTGAAGCTGCCTTCAAAGCGGGTAATGCCGTTGCAAAAGATCTGTTAGAAAGCTACGCGCAAGCTGAATTCTTTACAAAGTTACCAAATGTTGAAGAAAAAGTTGAAGTGGTTACTTATATTGCCGGTGAAGGTGATATATCTACTGATTTATTATCTCCAGGTCATCAATCTCACTCTCGTGCTGACCGTGAATTACATGGTAAGTGTATGATCACTCCGGAAGCACAAGAAGAAATTCAAGCGCTTCAAGCGAAACACCCTAACGCGAAAGTAATGCTTATTGCTGAGAAAGGCACCATGGGTGTAGGTTCTTCTCGTATGTCTGGTGTTAACAACGTTGCACTTTGGGCGGGTGAGAAAACCTCTCCATACATCCCATTCATCAACAACGCACCAGTTGTTGCAGGTACTAACGGTATCGCACCAATCTTCCTAACAACTGTTGGTGTGACTGGCGGTATCGGTCTTGACCTTAAAAACTGGGTTAAGAAAGTAGACGCTAGCGGCAATACGGTGACTGACGAAAACGGCGACCCAGTACTAGAAGAAGCGTACTCTGTTGCTACCGGTACTGTACTTACTATCGACACTAAAGCGATGAAGCTTTACAACGGTGACAAAGAACTAGCAGATGTTTCTGATGCGTTCACACCACAGAAAGTAGAATTCATGAAAGCCGGCGGTTCTTACGCACTAACGTTCGGTAAAAAGCTGCAAACATTCGCCGCTGAAGCACTAGGTGTTGATGCTCCTGCAGTTTTTGCTCCTTCAAAAGAAATTTCTATCGAAGGCCAAGGCTTAACGGCTGTTGAAAAAATCTTCAACAACAATGCTGTTGGCGTAGCTTCTCCGACTCCTCTACACACGGGGTCTGACGTTCGAGTTAAAGTGAACATCGTAGGTTCTCAAGATACAACTGGCCTGATGACCTCTCAAGAACTTGAGTCTATGGCGGCAACGGTCATCTCTCCAAGTGTTGATGGTGCTTACCAGTCTGGTTGTCACACAGCTTCTGTATGGGACAAGAAAGCACAGGTAAATATTCCACGTCTAATGAAGTTTATGAATGACTTCGGTGTGATCACAGCGCGTGACCCTAAAGGCGCTTACCACTCAATGACCGACGTAATCCACAAAGTCTTGAACGATATTACGATAGACGACCGTGCGATCATCATTGGTGGTGACTCTCACACGCGTATGTCTAAAGGTGTCGCCTTCGGTGCTGACTCTGGTACGGTTGCAATCGCTCTAGCTACTGGTGAGTGCGCTATGCCGATTCCTGAATCGGTTAAAGTTACATTCAAAGGCAGCATGAAAGACCACATGGACTTCCGTGATGTGGTACACGCGACTCAAGCTCAAATGCTTGCTAAATTCGGTGATAACGTTTTCCAAGGTCGCGTAATCGAGGTACAAATTGGTACGCTACTGGCTGACCAAGCGTTCACATTCACTGACTGGACTGCAGAGATGAAAGCTAAGGCTTCTATCTGTATTTCTACTGACGAAACACTAGTCAAGTCGTTAGAACTAGCAAAAGCGCGCATCCAGATCATGATCAACAAAGGCATGGAGAACGACGAAAACATGCTTCAAGGTCTTATCGATCTTGCTGACAAACGTATCGCAGGCATCCAATCTGGTGAAACACCAGCTCTTGCTCCTGATGACAGTGCTAAGTACTTCGCTGAAATGGTTGTAGATCTTGACGCTATCGACGAGCCAATGATTGCTGACCCAGACGTAAACAACGAAGACGTCTCTAAGCGTTACACGCACGATACTATCCGCCCTGCCTCTTTCTACGACGGTAGAAAAGTTGACCTAGGCTTTGTTGGTTCTTGCATGGTTCATAAGGGCGACATGAAGATCATCGCTGAGATGCTTCGCAACCTTGAGAAAGACGGAGAAATCAAGTTCAAGGCACCACTAGTAATTGCGCCGCCAACGTACAATATTGTTGATGAGCTAAAAGCTGAAGGCGATTGGGAACTTCTACAAAAATACGCTGGTTTCGAATTCGACGATGCAAGCCCTAAAGAAGCGGCACGTACGTCTTACGAAAACCAAATGTACCTAGAACGCCCTGGTTGCAATCTATGCATGGGTAACCAAGAGAAAGCTGAGAAAGGTGATACTGTATTAGCCACCTCTACGCGTCTTTTCCAAGGCCGTGTTGTTGAAGATACTGCTGAGAAAAAAGGTGAGTCTCTACTAGGTTCTACGCCAATGGTTGTACTGTCTACTATCCTGGGCCGTTTCCCGACTCTCGAAGAGTACAAGAACGCAGTAGATGGAATTAACCTGACGTCTTTCGCACCACCGTCTGAAGACCTAGCGCGTCCAGCTATTCCTCTTAAGGCGATCTAGTACTAGCGTAAAACAGTCTCGCACAGTGCGAGCCTGATTTATATTTGAAAGATTAAAAGCCCGAGTGCGGAAACGCCCTCGGGCTTTTTTATGACACGACACGTTCAAGAGAATCTGAAATTCCGTTGTGGTTTATATTTTCACCACAGACACTGAGGAGCTTCGCTCTGCACCGAGAAAAGAATAGGTACATACGTAAATAGCTGATCTAGTGTCTCTTCTCTGTGAAGCGCCCAGCGCCTCTGTATTCTCGGTGGTAAAAGGTATGTTCGTCGCTTCATTTTCTCAGTCTCTTAGACCTCTTCGGCGACACTCGTGCCACGCCTCCTTAAAAAGGCCTCCGTTAGCACACAAGCCAGTATCACACCAAATTCCACCACCCTAGCCCATAGAGGTTGCTGATAGGCAGCCAGCTCACTACCTTCGATATTCAGCCCAACAAGGTACGCTAACATCACCATGACGGATGCCACCCACACACTTATATTTTTATGGATAACAGCGAAGGGTAAAACCCAAATCAAGTACCAGGGATTAATTACTGGCGCACATAAGAGAAAGCCGCCCATCACTAGGTCACCTCTTATATACCCACTCTTGCTCAGAGGGTTTTGTCCGAAATGGAATCGTAAAAAGTACCACGAAAACCCCACCACCAGCACTAAGGCAAGTATCAATTTTGATATATCAGCTGAAAAGAAATGCGTTAATACCCCATAGAGCGCGGCGTTAAATTGCCAGTTTTGCGCCATTGCATTTAAGCCGAGTAAGTCTCCTGCACTTTCGCCCAATAAAGGCAGATACAACAGCAACACACTTAGAGAAAATAAGGTGATGACACGCACATTGGTTTTAAATAATAAGAAAGGTACAAATAAGATGGCAAATATTTTAGCCGCAAGACTGGCAGCTAAAGCAATGGCCATGAGATAAAAGGATTTCCGATAAAAACACAGCACAGCCAATATCAACAAACTCACCCCCAAGCCATCTGGATGAGCGGTAAGTAAGACCTCTTTGAATACTAAGGGCGACCACGCGTACAACATAACCAGTCGCGGTGAAGCGAACTTAAATAGCATCCAGATCAGCAGGAGGTCGACAACACTATAAACTAACTGAAGTGCCCAAACTTCTCCTGGCGCGATAAAGTAGGCGAGCAAAAAACTATACTGAAGAGTGGGGCCATAAATGGTCGGAATGTCCGGGTAATTAATTCCATTCAGTATTGAACGAAAGGCCTCGGAAACGTTGCCGCCGAGTCCATTCTCATCAAAATAGTCACTGGGTGCGACGCCATAAGGAGAGCCAAACTGCACCGTATGATAGGCGTCCCACACGTATCGATAGTAGTCATCTTCGAATAACGGCGCGCCAAACACGCCAAGCAAATGGAACATCGCCGCCCAAGCAAAAACAAATGTTACAGAGACATCCTTGTTGTATTTCCAAAGGTAAGCGAAGAAACCAAAAACCAAGAGATATGCAACGCCCATCAATAAATAGAACATGCCTAGATCGTGCGCGTATTGTGATCGAGAGAACAACACCAGGGCAACAAAAGATAAGCAGGTCAACAGCCCAAATATGTTCTCTTTCCAACTAGATTCGACTACTACTTCTTTTACCATGCTTTTCCGTTATCCCTACTTAATTAATGCTTTTATTCGATGAGATCATCAAAGCATAGAGAAGGTTCCCATTGAGCTCACTTAATCACAAATAGTTTAATTGTTATAGATTCGTTATAAATTCAGCGACCTTTCGTGATTATTTTTTAGCGCATGATTGCAATACTTGCATCCAATGAGATTGCGCCTGATTCGAACCGCATTTCAGATTGTACACATCAATTTTGGCCTAGCCTCGCTTAGGTCTAGTACAGGAGAATAATTAATGCTCAGCTTCACACGAAAACAAGTTTTATCCAAAGGGGTCGCTCGCACAATATTGAGCGCTGCACTCATCGCATCCTCCATTGCAGTGACTACATCTGTTCATGCATCTGGCTCTTTTGGCGGCGGTGGAAATATCGGGTCGCATAATAGCTATAACCTCGGCAAGTCACTGTTTCACAAAAAATTAATCTGCAACGCCTGCCCAGCGAATGGTACTGAAATGAACAAAACGGGCGCAAAAAAATTGATAAAGAACCTACAAATGGATGATTCATTTGCGAGTAACTTAAACGCCAAGAAAAGAGAGGCCGTCATCGCTTATCTAACCCGTCGTTTCAAAGTTAACTAGACCACTTATTCAACTAATAGGATTTATCATGAAAAAAGTTTTCGCTCGAAATATGACGATCGTAAGCGCGATCTCAGTATTCTCTCAAGTATGTCTCGCTGAGGGTTCACCCTGGTTGACCGAGCCTGGAATGACCACCGTTGCGCTAACTCAGGTTCACCAGACCTCTGATGAAATCAAGAAACTAGAAGTCGATATCAAGCTTCATCAAAACACCACATGGCTGTCTATCAATCACGGGATTAATGATGACCTAGCATTTGACTTCAAAACCGGCTATTCCGCTAGTCGTGAAGAATACGGCCGTACCGATACAAACTTCGGGCTCAGCTGGCGCTTGCGTGATGAGTTTATTGAAGACGGCGGGCCAACCGTCACTGTTCGAGCCGGTGCAATATTGGAAGGCGGCTATGACGTCGGTTCACCGCACGCCATCGGCGACGGCGCAAACGGAACAGAACTGTCAGTACTAACGGGTAAACTGTTGAATTCTTGGGCTGCTGTTTCGGCTGAGCTAGGTTATCGTAAGAGAACTTCTGGTGTTCCTGATGATATTTTTTACTCCGCCGGTGTACATTTAATTCCAAGTGAGCGCCTTACTACATCGCTTTCATATCGCTTTACCAATGCATTAGATGGCTTGGATGTAGGTGGGCCAGGCTTCGATGGAAGCAATTTCAATCGCTTAGAAGAAGATACTGATGTTTTAGACTTGAGCGCTAGCTATCAGCTAAGTACACAAGTCAATATCGGTCTAAATTTAGCACAGGTGGTGAGTGGGAAAAATGCTGCAAACAACGACATCTATGCCGCAACCATCGGCTACTCGTTTTAACCCAATAGCATTAGCAGGTGGCACTTACTGCTGTCACCTAGCTCATTATCTTTCTCACGTTTTTTCACGGAACAGAGGAGCAAATTGATGTACAAGAACAAACGCGTATCTGTGGTCATTCCTGCCTTAAACGAAGCGCTTTCGATTACTTATGTTATTGAAGATTTGCTCGCACTGCGAAACGAGGCCAGAAATCAGCTCATAGATGAAATAGTTATTTGTGATAATGGCTCAACTGACAACACTAACAAAATCGCGAGAGCCCTTGGTACTACGGTGGTAAGCGAACAAACTCCTGGGTATGGCAGAGCCTGTTTGAAAGCAATAGACAAGATGAGCGCAAGCGACATTGTATTATTCATCGATGCCGATCATGCTTTCTATGCGCATCAAGCGATACCACTTATCGAGTCTATTCATCAAGGCGCTGACCTTGCGATCGGATCTCGTACATTGGGCACGATGAAACGAGGCGCGCTCAGCCAAACACAAATTTTTGGCAATAAATTGGCATCTAATCTTATTAAGCTAATATGGCAGCATGCAGTCAGTGACTTAGGACCGTTTCGTGCGATTAGCAATCGAGCCTTGAAGAAACTTGATATGCAAGATAAGACCTTCGGTTGGACAATTGAAATGCAAATTAAGGCGATTCAAACAAGCATGACCATTGTGGAACTTCCCGTCGACACACGCTGTCGAATTGGAAAATCGAAAATTAGCGGAACAATAAAAGGAAGCATTGGCGCTGGCATTGGTATTTTGAGTATGATTGCCAAACTTTGGTGGAGCGACGCATCGTTTAGAGCTGAGAAAAAACAGAGGTTTGATCGTTCTTTCGATACGCAATCCCTGCGAGCAATTCCAGTTAGAAATACACAAAGATCAAGAGATTATTTATGAATCAGACTAGCAAAAAATTATGGATTCAACTCGCACACATTACTGCATTATTCTCCAGCCTTTTCATCCTATTATTATCTAACCCGACGCTCGCGACCGAAACAGAACAATGGACAAAGAGCGTAGAAACTAACACCGAGACGGTAAATCACAACGCGTGGCAATTAATTCTCGATGCGTATTTAATCGAAGATTCTAAATCTGGAATCAACCTATTTAAATACCATGCTGTTTCAAAGCAAGACAAGACAAAGCTAGCGACTTATCTTGACCAACTACAAGCCATTGACCCCTTAAAAAAGACTAAAGCAGAACAAAAAGCTTACTGGATCAATTTATACAATGCCCTTACCGTAAAGCTGATTCTTGATCATTACCCTACCAAGAGCATTACAAAATTAGGCGAGAGCATTTTTTCTTTTGGGCCTTGGGGTGATGAGATCGTCACCGTGAACGGTGAAGAATTATCGCTTAACGATATCGAACACAAAATACTGCGACCTATATTCAAAGACGCAAGAATCCATTACGCAGTGAACTGCGCAAGTTACAGCTGCCCTAACCTTTCAAACAAAGCCTATACTTCGATTAACACAGATAAACTGCTCAACGAAGGACATTGCGACTACGTAAATCATCCACGTGGCGTATCCTTTGATGGACGCTCGCTAACGCTTTCTAGCATTTATGATTGGTACGCTGAAGACTTCGGGAATAGCAAAGAAGATCTCGTAAAACATTTATTACATTGTGCACAAGGTAATTTAAAAGGTAAACTAGAAACATTCTTAGCAAGCGACGATGACATTGACTACGATTACAACTGGAACCTTAACGAAATCAAGTAGTCTGACGATTCAATTATTGCTTCATATCACCCAAAATCCGATACATTTTTTCTTTAGGTTATATTATGGACAACAAAAAAATACTGCTTTCAGTAGTTATTTTTGCCTTGATCGGCTGCTTTTTTTATTTCGACCTTTCTCAATTTTTGAGTATCGATTATTTCGAATCTAAACAGGATGCTATCTCACAATACTATAGTGATAACCCTTATCAAAGTGCGGGAATTTTCGTCGCGATTTATGTACTCGCAACGGCCCTATCACTACCTGGTGCAGCCGTACTTACGCTGATAGGCGGTGCAATATTCGGTTTGGTTGAAGGCACGATTTGGGTCTCTATCGCGAGTACTGTCGGTGCTACGCTCGCGTTCTTGGTATCAAGAACGCTGCTACGAGAAAGCGTACAGAAGAAATTCGCAGATTCACTAAAATCTATTAATGAAGGCGTTGAGAAAGAAGGCGCATTCTATCTATTCGGCTTACGCCTCGTCCCCCTGTTTCCTTTTTTCGTTATCAACCTTGTGATGGGCCTAACTCCTATCAAAACCAAGCAATTTTTCTTTATCAGTCAGCTGGGTATGCTGCCAGGAACAATCGTTTATGTTTATGCAGGTACTCAACTTGGGCAAATAGACTCCTTATCAGGAATATTGTCTCCTGGGCTAATATTTGCCTTTGCCTTGCTAGGTGTCTTCCCCATTCTTTCCAAGAAATTTATGGAGCACCTCAAAGCGAGAAAGGTCTACGCAGGGTTTGATAAACCAAGCTCATTCGATACTAATATGGTGGTGATTGGAGCAGGTTCTGGCGGACTTGTAACCGCCTTGATTGCTGCCGCGACCAAAGCCAAAGTATCGCTTATAGAAAAACACAAAATGGGTGGAGATTGTTTAAACACAGGCTGCGTACCGAGCAAGGCGCTAATTCGCTCAGCCAAAATGGCCAACTATTATCGTCGTGCAGACGAGTACGGCTTGTCGACCGAGAATATTAATGTCAATTTTAGAGCTGTGATGGAGCGTATTCAAGAAGTCATAAAGACTATTGAACCACACGACTCAATCGAACGATTTACCGACTTGGGCGTAGATTGCATTACTGGTGAAGCGCAAATTGTCGATCCATATCGTGTAAAAGTGAACGGAAAAATCATCACCACACGAAACATCGTTATCTCTACCGGAGCGCGGCCATTTGTTCCCCCTATCAAAGGGATTGAAGAAACCGGTTACCTAACCTCAGACACTATCTGGGAGCTAAGAGAAGCACCTAAGAAGATGCTAATCATCGGCGGTGGCCCTATCGGCTGTGAGCTAACGCAAAGCTTTCAACGTTTAGGTATTCAAGTAACACAACTCGATATGGCACCGCGTATTCTGCCCAGAGAAGATGAAGATGTCGCATTAGAAGTTCAGGAGCGATTTATCAAAGAGGGTGTCGACCTTCGTGTTGGCTACAAAGCAATAGAGTTTGTCACATCAAACGATAAGAAAGTGCTGCTATGCGAAAACGCTAGAGGTGAAAAACAAGAGGTCGAGTTTGAAACGTTGCTGCTAGCCGTCGGTAGAAAGCCGAATACCGAGAATTTCGGCTTGGAAAATTTAGATATTGCACTAAATCGTAATGGCACCATTGAAGTAAACGATTTTCTTCAAACTCGCTTTCCGAATATTTACGCGTGTGGCGATGTTGCAGGGCCATATCAATTCACCCATACCGCGTCTCATCAAGCTTGGTATACGGCGGTGAATGGCCTGTTTGGTACATTCAAAAAGTTTAAAGTGGATTATAGCGTAATCCCCTGGGCCACCTTTACCGACCCTGAAGTCGCTCGCGTAGGATTGAATGAACAAGACGCACTCGCGCAAGGCATCGACTACGAAGTGAGCCACTACGGTATCGATGACCTCGATCGCGCGATTGCTGATGGCGAAGCGCACGGCTTTATTAAAGTGCTCACTGTGCCCGGTAAAGATAAAATTCTCGGAGCCACCATTGTTGGCCATCATGCTGGCGAAATCATTGTCGAATATGTGACAGCGATGAAGCACGGATTAGGCTTGAACAAAATACTGGGCACGATCCATATCTACCCTACTCTAACCGAAACCAATAAGTTCGTAGCGGGAAACTGGAAACGGGCTCACGTGCCAGAGAAGGTCATGGCGCTTCTACCGAAGTTCCATCAGTGGCGACGAGGAGGCTAGTCGCCCTTAAAAAGAAAATTCACCACCGAGATGTATGGACTCCCGCACCCATAGGTGTAACGTAATAAGCGTCAAAACTTTTACCAGGGAGTCCATACATGAAATATTCTAATATAATTGCAATTGATTTGGCTAAAAATGTTTTCCAAGTTTGTAAAATCAATCATGACAACCATGTTATTTACAATAGAGCATGCTCCAGAGCTAAACTTAAAGAGATTCTGGTGAAAGAAAAAGAAGCATTAGTGGCGATGGAATCTTGTGGCGGCACTCATTATTGGGCTCGTTTTTCGAAGCAACAAGGGCACGATGTTAAAGCAATCGCAGCACGTAATGTTAAACCGTTTCGGCAAGGGCAAAAGACAGATGCAAACGATGCATTGGCCATCGCGATTGCCGCAAGACAGCCTCATATTAATAGCAGCCGTCTATTGTCAGTTGAAGACCAGTGTCAACAATCGATTGTGCGTGTACGTGAATTGCTCATTAACCAAAAAGTCAAAACCAGCAATCAAATACGCGCCCTGCTTCTAGAGTTTGGGGTACCGATTGCAAAAGGCGATAAAGCGCTTCGAAAAGCAATTCCAGAAGTATTAGAAGATGCTGAAAATAGCCTAACCGTCGGTTTTCGTATCGTACTTGATGTGATGTACCAGAATTTTCAGGCATTACTTGAAAAAATAGAACTTGTTTCGAAACAGTTGGGGCAAGAGGTTAAAAAAGACAAATTATGCAGAAGACTTCAGTCTCTAGAAGGTGTCGGTCCCATTTGTGCTATTCAATTAAAAATAGCATTAAGTCAAACGGGGCATTACGCCAAAGGGCGAGAAGCATCCGCCTGTATTGGCTTGACACCAGTTCAACATAGTAGCGGTGGAAAACAAAAGCTTGGATCTATATCAAAGAAATCCAACCATAACACGCTGAGAAGTTCGCTTTATCAAGGGGCACTAGCGGTGGTGGTTAATGTTGATAAAAGAGAAGCGCGTACACATAAAGATATCTGGCTCAAAGCGCTCATTGCTCGACGAGGAAAAAAGGTAGCGTCAATCGCTTTGGCGAACAAGACGGTCAGAACTGCTTTTGCAATGATAAAGAACAATCAGGAATATAAGCCGCAATTACTGGCGGCTTGAACGAGGCATGTCAAAAAGATCGATGAAATAAACAGGTAAGACCAACCTTCAAGAGACTGTTCTGTGCCCAGGTATTCAATACCGTCACCGAGAGAAGTCATGAGGGTGCGAATACATCAGAGGCCAGAGGTAGCTCCTCAATTTGAGCCCGTATATAAGCAAGCATCTTACTTTTTAACGCATCATCACATTGACTAGCACGCGGGAGTCCATATAAGAACACAGAGGCGCTTCGCGCT
>ENA-OSET01005251-OSET01005251.1-sediment-metagenome-genome-assembly--contig:-NODE-5251-length-11033-cov-2.214494_pt1 | contig 11033 bp, 10 predicted proteins | sample MGYA00237882_ERZ534229 | MGnify/ENA primary metagenome ERZ534229 (study PRJEB26408, sample SAMN06266212) | sediment metagenome | isolation source: Hudson Canyon methane seep mesocosm | place...
CTCACCTTCTTTGGCGATCGCCTTCTGCACAGAGGCGTTTTTACCACGAGGCCCCAGGGGCAATTCCTGCACCTGAACCTGGAAATCCCTGGGCAAACGTTTGGCATATTCTTGATAGCCCGTTTCAACCCAGGCAGGCATTTTAGTACCCACCGCAATAATTTTTACCCGCATGGGTTAAAGCCTTACTCGTCTTTTAATTGAGCACTTCTCGAACCCGGTTCCATCGACCACAGCTTTTCCAAGTCGTAGAACTCGCGAGCGGTCTGCTGAAAAACGTGAACAACCGTAGCGCCAAAATCGACCAAGGCCCACTCACCCTCATCCAAACCTTCCATACCCAAGGGTATGTGGCCTGCGGCTTTACCATCGACCACAACACTGTTGGCGATTGACTTCACGTGACGTGAAGACGTACCACTGGCAATCACCAGGGTGTCCATCACATCTGTGAGCTCGCTCACATCCATAGTCACAACATCTTTGGCTTTGATATCTTCCAAAGCCGCCACTAACACTGAATTTAACTCTTTCGACATAATTGTCTCTTACCTTAAGGATTAAAATTTATGGGCGATATAAGCCCTGTTCTTCAATATAGTTTTTCACTGTACTAAATAATTCGTTTTTTACGTCTTGACTCGCCAACAGCCTCTCCCGAATAGATGTGGCTGAAATGGGCAGCAAGCTGCAGGTTTCTACCTGCACACTCCCTCGGCTAGTGCACTCCAAATCTTCGTGATGGCCTAGGTTTTTCGCCAGCCAATCCGCGATTCGTCCGTTTTCAGGCCGCTCATATCCGGGCCGCGCTGCTACCAAGATATGACAGTAGTCCAGCAGCGCTTCCCATCGATACCAGGAGTCCAAATTTTTCAAAGAATCCATCCCCATACACAAACAAAGACAGACCTCCTCGCCTAACTCTTCACGCAAACCTACCAAGGTATCTAGCGTGTAAGAGTAACTCTCACGATTGAGCTCCCTGAGGTCTAAGCGCAGGTTTTCAGCCCCTGTTTGCGCCAGCGCTAGTCTCACCATTTCGGCTCGCTGTACACTGCTAACACCGGGTGCCGCTCTGTGCGGCGGAATATGGCAAGGCAAAAGCCTGACTTCATCCAACGCAAATGCCTCACCTAAATCCAAGGCCATTTGTACATGCGCTCGATGGATCGGATCGAAGGTGCCGCCAAACACACCGATGCGCAGACGTTTACTGTCGGATATGGCCATCACCAAGAACAATCCATTTCTGCGAGGTCAATCCCTCTAAGCCGACGGGGCCTCGAGCGTGAATTTTATCGGTTGAGATACCAATTTCAGCACCTAGACCAAACTCAAAACCGTCCGCAAAACGCGTGGACGCATTAATCATTACCGTGCTTGAATCCACTTCATTGAGAAAACGGCGCGTGCGCGTAAAATCTTCGCTGACAATGGATTCTGTGTGTTTGGAACTGTATTGATCAATATGATCCATCGCCGCGTCCATGTCGTCCACGATTCGGATCGACAAAATTGGACCTAGATATTCTGTGCCCCAGTCTTCTTCAGACGCAACGTTCACCGGTGCCAATGCACGTGTTTGCTCACAACCTCGAAGCTCTACCCCGAGATCGCCATAAACTTTTGCTAGCTCTGGCAGTATCTTTTCCGCAACACCCTTAGCAATCAGCAGTGTTTCCATCGCGTTACACACACCGTAGCGGTGTGTTTTAGAGTTCACGGCAATCGCCAAGGCTTTATCAAGGTTGGCTTTGTCATCGATATAAACGTGGCAGATGCCATCGAGGTGTTTGATCACCGCCACTTTGGCGTCGCGACTGATACGCTCAATAAGACTCTTGCCTCCACGAGGCACAATCACATCGACGTATTTGTCCATTGTGATCAGTTCACCAACCGCTTCTCGGTCTGTGGTTTCCACTACCTGCACCGCGTCGGCGGGCAGACCTGCAGCCGCCAAACCTTGGCCAATACACACCGCTATCGCACGGTTGGAATGAATGGCTTCACTGCCACCCCGAAGAATAGTGGCGTTGCCCGACTTCAAACACAGGCTTGCCGCATCGATCGTCACATTGGGGCGAGATTCATAAATAATGCCGATAACCCCCAGAGGCACCCGCATCTTGCCGACTTGGATGCCCGACGGGCGATAACTCAAATCTGTAATTTCACCGCAGGGATCTGGCAGCGCGGCGACCTGGCGCAAACCCTCGATCATGCCGTCTATGACCGCAGGGCTCAGTGCTAAACGGTCCAAAAGTGCCGTATCCAAACCCTTATCTCGACCCGCTTGCAGGTCTAAAGCATTGGCGTCCATCAATGCTGGACGCGCGGCATTTAGGGCCTCTGCGGCTGCCAGCAATGCTGCATTTTTGTCGCCACTGGTGGCGCCGGCCAATTGGCGGGAAGCTCGCCGCGCATTGCGGCCCAGTTCGCGCATGTATTCCTTAACGTTCATGGGGGATGGATCCTGTGGAACTCAATACGAATAAGAGCGGCATTATACCTGCAAACGCCTAAGAAATGTGCCGGAAAAATCACTCATCGCCCGCCGCCAAGTGTTCGATGCGTTCCGCTAGGTGATCGAGCCTCAGCCACGGATCATCCAAGGCCAATAGTGCCACCTTATCCGGCCGACTTAAGGGCAATAGCTGAGTTAATTGCCAACCCAATTGCCGAGCGTCATCCAAGGCCGGCAAATTTAATGGCTGAATCGCCGGATGCTCCAACAATTGCCCTAAAAGCGCGACCAAACCGTCGTGATGATCCCCGATGGGCAGAGCCTCCTCATCCTCTAGAAAACACACCCGCGCGCTCAAGCTTTGATCTGCGTGTCTTTCGGTTTCCGAAATTTTGAACTTGCGCGTGCCACGCACCTTAATTCCCAGCAAGCCGTTTTCCTGCTGATGCCAATCCACAATTTCCGCCAACACACCCACCGGAAACACTTGCGCAGCCTCCCCCACCTCCTCGCCTTCACGAATCAGCACCACCCCAAACCCAGATTCTTGCTTCAAACAGCGCGCAATCATATCCAGATAGCGCGGCTCAAAAATCTGCAGAGAAATAGAGACCTCGGGAAACAGCAAGGTATTGAGGGGAAATAATGGAATAGTGTTCATGATTCAGACTGCATTCAGGTTCAACTCGTTAATCTGTTCCCCAAGTTAGAACAAACGCCCAAAGGCACTTGGAGACCACACCATGAAAAACCCAAATTCTACCAGCAAGCAGCCCCTACCCGCATTCAAAGCGGCAAAACTCACCGCCGCCGCACTCCTGCTCAGCCTTTTGGCTGCCCCCAGCTTTGCCGGTCACAATCGCGACTTCACCGCCTACGCCAAAGTCGTCGACGCCGAGCCCATCTACCAAACCGTAGAATACGACAACCCCGAGCGCCGCTGCTGGACTGAAAAAGTAGCCACCCGCCGCCCACAACACGCCTCCGGCACCGGCACCATCCTCGGTGGTCTCATTGGCGCCGCCATCGGCAACGAACTCGGCCACAAGAAAAGTAACAAGCGCGTAGGCGCCGTCGCCGGCGCCGTCTTAGGCGCCACCATCGGCAGCGACATCAGCCGCCGCAACCACACAGGCGGCACCCAAGTAACCTACGAAGACCAACAACACTGTGAGGTCACCCACCGCATACGCAAAGAGGAAGAATTGGTCGGCTACAACGTCACCTACAAGTATCATGGTCAGACCTACCAGACCCGCACCACCGAGCACCCAGGCAAAAAATTAAAAATCGCCGTCAACGTCCGCCCTGCCCACTAAGCAACAAGGTCCCACAACAGAGCGCAGGACTTAGAATAGCAGCTTGGGAGTGGATACAAACTCCCAAGCGCCCCACTCTAAATTCTCCCAACCAACCCGAGGCCCCCTTAAAAAATTTGCGAAACCCAAGCCAATAGATTAGAAAGACCCCATGCCCATGCCAAACACGCCCACCCAAGGAACCGGCCCCATGACCACCCCAAGCAAAATCGCCCTAATCCTACTCCTCGTCCTAAGCGCCCCCCTAGCGCTATCCCAGACGACAGGCGTGCTTGCGGTCAAAGATTATCGTTACAGCAAACAAGACAAAAAACCCAAAGTAAAAACCCAATCCATGTACGGCAGTACAAAAGGCATCAGCGAATCCCAAGCCGCCAGCATCGCGCGTCGTCAGAGCGGCGGCAAAGTGCTCAAAGTCAGCTCCCTAGGCAAATCCGGCTATCGCGTAAAATTGTTACTGCCCTCCGGTCGCGTTACCCAGCTCACCGTCAGCGCCTCCGGCCGCGTGAAATAAACACACAAAGAGACTCCCCATGCGCCTACTCATTGTAGAAGACGAACCCACGCTTAGAGATCAGCTTCAACAACAACTGCAAGAACAAGGTTACGCCGTCGATGTCGCCATCGATGGTCGCGAAGGTTTGTATTACGGCGAAGAGACCAACTACGACCTCGCCATTATCGACATAGGTCTACCTCACATTAATGGCATAGAGCTCATTCGCCAACTGCGTGAAAAAGGTCAACACTACCCCGTGTTGATTCTCACCGCTCGCGGCGAGTGGCAGGACAAAGTTGAAGGCCTAGAGGCTGGCGCGGACGATTACTTAGTAAAACCCTTTCATCACGAAGAACTCAGTGCACGCATCAACGCACTGCTGCGCAGAGCCTCCGGACACGCCAGCCCGCAACTGAAATTTGGCGACATCGTTTTAGACACCGCCGCCAAAACAGTGAGCCGCAACGAAAATCTGCTGGAACTCACCAGCTTCGAATACAAAACGCTCGAATACCTCGTTATGAAGGCCGGCTCCACCATTTCAAAAACAGAACTGACCGAACATCTTTACGATCAAGACTTTGACCGCGACAGCAATGTCATTGAAGTGTTTGTGGGACGCTTACGGAAAAAACTCGATCCCGACAATAGCCTAAAACCCATTGCCACGATTCGCGGCCAGGGCTACCTGTTCAACTTAAAACAGGATGCCCATTGAAGCTTCGCTCTCTCGCCTCACGCTTATTGCTCGCCTCTGCCCTGCTACTGCCACTGTTTTTGGGTTTGACGGGTTACGCCTTAAACCTGGGTTTTGAAGACAGCTTAGAAGCCGCGGAAGCTGAAGGTTTACAGTCTCATGTCTACCTCTTACTTGGCGCCGCCGAACTTGAAGGCAATACACTTTCGCTGCCAGAAGCCTTTGCTGAACCCCGCTTCAGCCAACTTAACTCCGGTCTTTTAGCGGAGGTCCGAGATCAACAGGGCCAGCAAGTTTGGCTGTCAGAATCAGGGCGCTTGTTGGTCGATGAACTCAACACCAGACAAGCAAAAAAACCGGCATCAAACAGCCCGCTGCGCAGCGGGGGAACACAATTTTTCAGCGAAAAACTGGCTGACAATCCCTTCTTCATCTTCAACCACGATGTTAGCTGGGAAACCAGCGAGGGACAGGAGCGCGTCTTTCGCTTCACTATCTTTCACGAACAATCTCTTTTTATCGCCGCCCGCAGCGCCTACCGCGCACAACTTTGGCGCTGGCTAGGCGCAGCGGCCGCGCTGCTGATTTTGATGCAGTGGCTAATTCTGCGCTGGGGCCTGCAACCGATGAAACGTTTGGCCGCTGAATTAAAGGCCATCGAAAGCGGCCATCACGAACAACTTGAAGGAGAATATCCTCGCGAGGTTCAGCAGGTTACCGACAACCTCAACGCTGTCATAACCCGCGAAATGCAACAGCGAGAGCGCTACCGCAACAGCCTCAGTGATCTAGCTCACAGCTTAAAAACCCCACTGGCGGTTCTCCGTGGCAGCTTAGGCCGAGCGGAAGAGCGAGAAGAACAGATTGAAACCCAAGTACAGCGAATGGACGAAATCATCGGCCGCCAACTTCAACGGGCCATTACTCGCAATCTTGCTCCGCAAAATAAAGTAAGAGACATCGGACAAATAGCACAACGGCTGGCCTTGGCCCTAGGCAAAGTTTACCGGGAAAAGGACATGCGTTTCGAAGCCCATGTCAACGAGGACTGCAGCTTCAACGGCGACGCTAGGGACTTGATGGAAGTGATTGGCAACCTGCTTGAAAACGCCTTTAAATACGGTCACAAACACGTTGCCTTAAGTGGCAATATCGAAGAAGACGTTTTGCTTATCCGCATCAGTGACGATGGCCCGGGTATCGAAGAGTCACTTCAAAATGACATCCTCAAGCGCGGCGCACGAGCCGATACCGCACAAACCGGACAGGGTATTGGCCTGGCGATGGCGACGGAAATCATCAGTGGTTATGGTGGCAGTCTAGAAGTGTCTAGAGCCGCGCTTGGCGGCGCTGAATTTATCGTTTCCCTGCCTAGATAGACGTTTCTGCCATACCCGGCAGCTCATCTTTTGATTCACCTCCGGCGCCTGGGCCAAAGGGTTTTGTCATCATCATCAACTTAGGCAGCAGTGTCAGCGATGCGACAATCGCAGTGAACATGGCAAGACTGGTCAGCAAACCAAAGTAGATCGACGGAATAAACTTCGACAGAGCCAATATCGAAAAACCGATAATGATGGTGATGGAGGTGTAATACATCGCCCGGCCAATGGAGGCGTGAGAACGATGCATCGACGCCACATAATTTCGGTCAATCCGAAACTCTTGTTTGAAACGATGGATATAATGAATCGCGTGATCCACACCAATGCCCACCGTAATCGCGGCAATCGTAATCGTCATCATATCGAGTGGCACACCGGTAATACCCATGCCTCCGAGTACGACACTGGCCGCCAACATGTTAGGAAGGATCGCAACGATGGCGATCTTCATGGAGCGAAACAAAATCAAGAACATCAACATGATGCCAATAAAGACGGCGCCCAAGGTGACGATTTGCGAGCGAAACAAACTCTGCAACATATTATTGTAAAGCACCAACATGCCCGTGAACTGAACCTGCTCGGGCTTTAAGCCGACTTCATCGACTGCAAACTGACGAATCTCTTCAACCAGTTTTGAACGGCGTAAATCCGGATTGCTCTCTTTGGCTCTGAGCGTAATGCGGGCCTGATTATTTTCCACAGACAGATAGGGCGTAATAATGAAATCGCCGATATCACTGGGTAGTGATTGGCGCAAAATCGCCAACTCAAAATCATTCAACTTAGAGCCATTGATGTCTCTCGCCACTTTAAAAGCCGTCGCCAGAGATTGCACTTTGCCAATTTCAGGCCGAGCTTCTAGGTAGTCGTGCAGCTGCTCAACTTCACTCAAACCCGCCATCGTGAACCAATAACTTGTGGTGGAGCGAGAGGAAGGATTTTGTTCCGAGAACGGATCTTCCTCGCCAAAGGGGTCCTCTTCTGCGTAGGGTTCTGGGGCCTGAAACGGATCGGGCTCATCAAAAGGATCAGCTTCTGCAAAGGGGTCGTCTTCCGCTACATTGCTGGCAAAGGGCAAATCAGCCGGTGAAGGCGTCATATCCACATCCAACAGGATATCCAAGGTGGTCGTGCCGCCGAGGTTTTCATCAATGACCGACATGCCCTGATAAATTTCCGTTGAGCTGTGGAAATAATCGATAAATCGATTTTCGACTTCCAGGCGACTGATACCCCAAGCGCTGATTAAAGCCGCCACCAAGCTTGCCGTCAAAACCCAATTGCCATGGTTTTCGGCTAAGCCAGAAAAACGTAATGTCAGCGCCGCGGAATCATCGCCCTTATCTTTGGCTTCACCCTTTGGCAAAAGCAGCAAACCGGCAGGCAAAACCACAAACGCCAACAGCAGAGCCAAACTCAAACCAATGGTCATCATCCAACCAAAATCAATCACGGGGCGAATATCACTCACCACCAGCGATACAAAGGCAACGATTGTGGTGAGGGCCGTATACATACACGGACGCGCCATGGCACGAACGGTTTCCATCACCAGCTCACGTTGCGTCCACTCTGGGTAGTCGCGATGAAACTCTCGATAACGAACCACCAAATGAATGGTAATGGCCAAAGCAATAATAAGCAGCAAGGCGACAAAGTTGGAAGAGATAACCGTCAGCCGCCAATCGACCCAACTCAACCAACCCAACATCATTAATACGGACAGCAGACAGACCGCAAGGGGCAGCACCACAAAACGAACCTGCCTGAAAATTAGCACTAAAGTTATAATGATGAACAAGATGATTCCGGCGCCAAAAACAATCAGGTCCCGCTGAATAAAATTGATCATGTCGGCGGTGATCATACTGACCCCACCTAAAAACATTTGCGCCGAGCCGCGATAGCGATCAATGATCGAACGCACCTCATCAACGCGGACATGAGCAAGCGCTTCACTGGAGGTGCGGTAATCTAGAAACGTTTGAGTGATGGTGGCCAAATCGTTTAGGCCTTCCTCATCGAGTTCGCCGGCGTCACGTTTTACTCGCATTTGATCGCGAGTATTCACCAGCTCCAAATATTGATTGTCTACGGCAATATTCAACAGCAAGGCTGTGGTGCGCCCGTCGGGGCTCAACAACATGTCGCGGTAAACTGGGCTGCTTAGAAATTCTTGTTTGGCCAAGGCGCGATCAACGCCCTCCGTCATTAGAGTGCGACTCACCTCTCCCAACTCTGCAAGTTCCATTTTTGGGCTGTAGAGCAAAGGCACATCCAGCATGGAATTGATGCTTTCGACACCCGCTACTTTTTCAAGCTCAGCGCGCAGGGAAACCAAAGTATTGATTGAGTCGTCGGAAAAAAGCTCCGCGTTGGGAGAATAGGTGACCACCAAAAAATCACCGGACTGATAACGTTTGGTGATCTCGCGGAAATAATCGATGTCGCGATCGTGTTCGAGTGTGAGGGAGTCGGCTGATGCATCGAGCTTAAAATTGGGCAAACCCAAAGCCATCGCAATGGCCGCGAGAAACACAAAGGCCAAAACCATCCGAGGACGTTCCATAACGGTCCATTCATAGAGGGCTTTCAACAGCGATTTTATGCTTACGAACATCCGTCAACCTTGTACGATAAATAAACAACAGAAGGAACTTCCGTGTGGCGGCTATTATGAAGCAGCGCCACCCTGTAAAACAACCCGAATAGTGACAACTTTCATTGAAAAAGTGCCACTTTAATAGGTGTCGGTCGTCAAATTCGCCAGACTGATTCTCAAGGCCTGAATAATTTCACTGTCCAAACCGAACATCACCAAAACGCTGGTGTTGAGCAGCGTTAAAAAAAACAAAACCAACAACAGCAAAAGTAGGAGTTTTTTCTTATCCTGATCCACCTTCTCTGGCACCGGTTTGGGACGGTGAACTACTGTTTTCAGCTGAGTATTAACATCGCTCAATGCTTTAGAGACTTGCGAGAAATCCTCAAAACAAACACGGCTCTTGTCGTCCAAAAGTTTCACCAACACGCCACGCAATTCTGCGGGCAGTCTCATGAACGCTTTTCCTTGCTGCAACTCATCTTGATACCAACGCGGCATCTCCCCGATGAGCATGCGATAAAACAACAAACCCGCCGCAAATAAGTCACCTTGAACACCTTCATATTGCGAGGTCTCCAACGAAGCTTCACCAAGGTGGGGCAAACCAAAACCCGACACCATTGGGACATCGTTGTCATCAAATACAATGCTTCCTGCATTTAAGTGCTGGTGGTAAACGCCGTGTCGATGAGCATAAGCCAGAGCGGCACAAATTTTTTCGGCCTGGAATAAAAAGTCATGGACCGGCATCACTTGCAGTAAACGCTCTTCGAGATTACCCCCTGCCATATAGTCCGAGACGATGATAAACGCCCGCTCGTTGCGAGAGACACCGTGCACTCTGACAATGTTTGGGTGCGACAGTTCAGACAGCTTGGCGGCGGTATCATAACCCTCTGCGGGCAGATGACACTTGCGTACGAGCACCTGCTCTTCACTGCTTTTTTCCTGAAAAAGATACAGTCCGCCCGCCTCGTTATCTTTCAGCACATCCAATAAAACAAAGGATTTTTTATCGACCGCCGCGCGGGCATTTTCGGCCTGTGTGGCATTCAGATGACTGCCCTTCAGCAATCGTAACAGTTGATTTTGTAGATACGCGACAGAACGCGGTCGCTGCGACGGATCAAGATGGAGGCAACCGTCAATCAAACGTACCAGTCGAGCGGGCAATTTGATGCCCGTTTCAGCCAAAGTGATGCCCTCTTGCGGCAATTGGCCCGCAAACCATTCATACATCAACACCCCCAACGAATAGAGGTCACTTTGAACGTTTGCCTTATCAGAAGCATCGCGCAACTCTGGCGCCATATATCGGAGTGTCCCCATCACCTCATCCGTCTCCGCAGACTGAGGTTTACCCGTTCGGGAGAAACGCGCAATGCCAAAATCGGCGACCTTCACATTGTATTCCGAATCGAGCAAAATATTGGCGGGTTTTACATCGTGATGAATGATGCCGTTTTTGTGTGCGTAGGCGAGGGCCTTACAAATTTGCAGACATATTTCTACGCGGCGCATGGGGGGCATATCGGCACTGCGAATTAAGGCACTCAAGTCTTGGCCGTCGACATACTCCATCACAAAATACGGCGTGCCGTTCGCGGACAGACCTTTATCGATGACATGGACAATGTTGGGGTGATTCAAGCGAGCGATGATTAGAGACTCACGCTCAAACGCTTCGAGCGCAACATCATGGGCCTGCATTTGGCGATTCAAAACTTTAATGGCCACTGGGCGCTGCAACGATAATTGCTCACCACGATAGACCGTCGCCATTCCTCCCTCGGCGATGGGCTCCGCAAACCGGTATCCCTCTAATTCCATCGATATCCTCACCACAATTTATTCCGTCAGATTACTCACCCCAGCGAGGCATGATCGATTGATCCATGCCCAACTGATCCAAGATTCGCCCAACGATAAAATCAATCAGATCTTCGATGCCGCTAGGCTGATGATAAAAGCCGGGGCTTGCCGGTAAAATAACAGCGCCCAATTTTGTCAGTGTGAGCATGTTTTCCAAATGAATCGCGGAGTAAGGTGTCTCTCTCG
>ENA-OSET01005252-OSET01005252.1-sediment-metagenome-genome-assembly--contig:-NODE-5252-length-11032-cov-45.247010_pt1 | contig 11032 bp, 11 predicted proteins | sample MGYA00237882_ERZ534229 | MGnify/ENA primary metagenome ERZ534229 (study PRJEB26408, sample SAMN06266212) | sediment metagenome | isolation source: Hudson Canyon methane seep mesocosm | place...
GCCCGCATCCGTAGTCCTGAATATTTGTCACAACCTGATTTGTTTAACAATGAAGCGATTGCGATTGATATGTTAATTAGTCCAGAACAAATCATTACGGATTATATTGAAAGACTCATCAATTACCCAAACGCGCTGCAAGTGCTTGATTTTGCAAAAGACAAAGTCCAGCTTGTCGCCGTAAAAGCCTTCCATGGCGGCCCGCTAGTTGGCAATCCATTAAGCGAATTACGACAACATATTCCCAAAACAGATACTCGCGTCGCCGCTATTTTCCGTGATGGCAGCCCTATTTTCCCTGAAGCCGATACCATTATTGAAGCCGATGATGAAGTATTTTTCATTGCTGCAACTAAAGATATTCGCTCGGTAATGGCTGAGTTACGGCGCCTAGACAAGCCCTACAAACGAATTCTACTAGCTGGTGGCGGTAATATCGGTGCCCGCCTAGCAAAAGCATTAGAAAATGATTATCAAATAAAATTAATCGAAGCGAATCCAGTCCGTGCTGAAGCCTTGTCTGAAGAGCTGGCTAATACCATCGTCTTATTAGGCGATACCGCAAACCAAGAATTATTGCTTGAAGAAGATATCGATAAGGTCGATTTGTTTTGTGCGCTAACTAATGATGATGAAGCAAATATTCTATCGGCGATGCTGGCAAAACGTTTGGGGGCTGGCAAAGTATTATCTCTCATCAACCGTGCGGCTTATGTTGATTTGGTAGAAAGTGGCAGTATCGACATTGCGCTCTCTCCTCAACAAGCCACCATTGGCAGTTTGTTAGCTCATATCAGACGTGGCGATATCGTAGCGGTACATTCACTACGCCGCGGTGCAGCCGAAGCCTTAGAAGCCGTAGCTCACGGCGATAAAACATCATCTATGGTGGTTGGTCGTCGAATTGATGAAATTGATTTGCCGCCTGGCACTAGCATTGGCGCTATTGTTCGTGGTGAACAAGTTATCATCGCTCATCACGACACCATGATCGAAGCAGAAGATCATGTCATTTTGTTTTTGATTCATAAACGTTATATTACTGAAGTAGAACAACTGTTTCAGGTTGGTTTTACCTTTTTCTAATGCACTGAAAATGGAATCATCTTTACAACATCACTTTCTCATCGCCATGCCATCCTTGGTTGATACCTTCTTTTATCATTCCGTGGTGTATATCTGTGACCATAATGAGAAAGGTGCGATGGGTTTAATCATTAATCGCCCAACACAAGTCATGTTAGTCGACTTAGTATCACATCTAGAAATTAGCAATCCGTCAGAATACCTCAGCACGACCCCGGTGTTATTTGGTGGCCCGGTAGAAAAAGGCCAAGGCATGGTGATTCATGATAGTCATGCTGATTGGAAAACCAGCGTCGAAATAGCCAAAGGCATTTACCTGACTACCTCAACCGATATATTGGAAGCACTTGGCACCGACCAAGGCCCGGCTCACTCATTAGTCACTCTAGGTTATGCAGGTTGGGGAGAAGGCCAATTAGAAAAAGAGATCGCTGAAAATAGCTGGCTTACCGTTGCCGCTACCGATGATATTTTATTTGATACGCCACCCGACAAACGCTGGCAAGCCGCAGCAAACCTATTAGGCATAGACATTAATTTAATATCAAACTCTTCGGGGCATGCATGAGCCAAGCTAGAACCATACTTGGTTTTGATTTTGGCTTAAAAAATATTGGTGTTGCTGTTGGCCAAGAACTCACTGGCAGCGCCAACCCGCTGACTGTTGTCAAAGCACGAGAAGGCATTCCAAACTGGGATGACATTCAATTGCTAATACAACAATGGCAGCCACAACTACTGGTTGTTGGCCTACCGTTAAACATGGATGGCAGCGAACAAGAAATGACAGTAACCGCACGCCGCTTTGGCAACCGACTTAATGGTCGATTTCATCTTCCTGTCGTTTGGCAAGATGAGCGCCTCAGCACGTACGAAGCCTTGGAACAACTCGGTATTCGTGACAAAATGCAGGCAAAAAATCGTAGCGATGTTGATCGCATTTCTGCCCAACTTATACTTCAATCATGGCTAAACCAACAATGACTATTCCAGCTACACAAGCCGATGTGCAGGCTTTATTAAACAATATGGCAACTGAAATTCGTCAACAGTTAGGCGACCATAAACCATTACTTGTCGGCATACATACTGGCGGTGTTTGGGTTGCCGAACAATTAGCACTAATTCTGGGAACAGATTTCTTTGATGCCCCCCTAGGCACCTTAAATATTGCCTATTACCGTGACGACTTCACACGCATTGGCATGCACCCACAAGTCAATCCTTCCGACTTGCCTTTTGCCGTTGATGATCGCCATTTATTATTAGTGGATGATGTCTTGCAAAGTGGCCGTACCATTCGTGCCGCTTTAAATGAAATCTTCGATTATGGCCGCCCAGCCAGCGTCACATTAGCCATATTAGTCGAACGAAATGGTCGTGAATTACCGATACAAGCTGATATTATTGGCAAAAAAATTACCCTCTCTGACGAGCAACATATAAAATTAAGCAACAATGACGGTTTAAAATTAGAACTCAATTCTTCTGGAGCCAGTTAATGAGCAGTAATCAACTTACTGACAGCGGCCAACTGCGCCACTTTCTTACGATCGAAGGTCTTAAAAAACCTTTACTGACAGAGATCATGGATCGCGCAGAACAGTTTTCCAGCATCGCAAACCAGCAAGTCAAAAAGGTCCCGTTATTACGAGGCAAAACCATCTTCAATCTGTTTTTTGAAAACAGCACCCGCACTCGAACCACGTTTGAATTGGCCGCCAAAAGACTTTCTGCTGACGTAATAAACCTTAATATCAATACGTCGGCCACCTCCAAAGGTGAAAGCCTGCTAGATACTTTGCACAACTTAGAAGCAATGCATAGCGATATGTTTGTTGTTAGACATAGTCAAAGCGGTGCCGCAGAATTTATCGCACAACATGTCGCACCTCACGTGAGTGTCATTAATGCCGGTGATGGCTGTCATGCTCATCCAACACAAGCCATGTTGGATATGTTTACCATCCGCCGCCATAAAGAAAACTTTCACGATTTACGGGTAGCGATCGTCGGAGATATTCTGCACTCCCGCGTCGCCCGCTCTCAAATTCAAGCATTAGCAACCTTAGGTGTGGGTGAAATTCGTGTAATTGGACCAAAAACCTTACTGCCATCAAATACGCAAACCCTTGGTGTGCATGTGTATCACGACATGGATGCCGGGCTAGAAGGCGTGGATGTTGTTATCATGCTTCGCCTGCAACATGAACGCATGCAAGGTGCTTTATTGCCCAGCGCTAGAGAATATTTTGACTGTTTTGGTTTAACCGATGAAAAACTAAAACTCGCAAAACCTGATGCGATTGTAATGCACCCAGGCCCAATTAATCGCGGTATTGAAATTGCTTCCACCGTTGCAGATGGGCCTCAATCCGTCATTTTAGAACAAGTTACCCACGGCATCGCCATACGAATGGCCGTCATGTCAATGACACTTGGTGCACAGTCAGAACAACAAGAGGTTAACGCATGAAGCTTCGTATCGCTAATGGTCGAGTCATTGACCCAGCCAGCCAGTTGGATGGCCAATACGATATCCTAATTAGTGATGGCAAAATCACAGCTATTACCGAAAACCATGATGATTTCACCGCCGATCAAACCATTGATGCGAGTGGATTAATTGTTTGTCCCGGGCTTGTTGATCTCTGTGCTCGTTTACGCGAACCTGGACAAGAGCATACGGCCACAATAGAAAGTGAAACACTTGCCGCGGCCGCTGGCGGCATTACTACTTTGGCAATACCGCCGGATACCGATCCCGTTATCGACAATACCGCCGTAATCGAACTCATTGAAGATAGAGCAAAAAAGGCGGGGCGAACTTTAGTACTTACCGTTGGCGCACTGACCCAAAATTTAAAAGGTGAGCTACTTGCAGAAATGTCAGCCTTAAAATCGGCAGGCATTGTAGGCATAAGCAACAGCTTGTCGCCAATAAAAAATAGTCTTATTCAGCGTCGCGCAATGGAATATGCGGCAACCTTAGATCTCACCGTATTTATCAACTCCTTTGATCCCTACTTACAAGATGAAGGCTGTGTGCACGAAGGCACAGTCAGTTCACGGCTTGGACTTGCTGGCATTCCTGAAACAGCAGAAACTATCGCTGTTGCGCGTGATTTACTATTAATTGAACAAACTGGAGTGCGTGCTCACTTTCGTAATATATCTACTGGCCGAGCGGTGAAAATGATTCATGATGCCCAACAACGAGGTCTTGCTGTTAGTGCGGATGTTAGCGCTCATCACCTACATCTTTGTGAGCATGATCTAGGTAATTACGACAGTCAAAGTCATGTCTTGCCACCCTTTCGTAGTATCCGCGATCGAGAGCAATTACAACAAGGTTTGCGTGACGGTATTATCACGGCGATCAGCTCTGACCATCAACCTTTAGATAAAGATGCCAAGTTAGGGCCTTTTGCTGAAACTACACCCGGTATTTCAGGTTTGGAAACATTGCTGCCTTTAACGATGAAGTTGGTTGATGATGATGAAATTTCTTTAAATACAGCAATCGCATGTTTGACTCATCAACCTGCAGATATATTAGGCATCGAAGCCGGGCGGCTCAAAGTAGGTGGGGCAGCAGATATTTGCATTATTGATCCGCAAGCTCAATACGAATGTCAGCCAAATTTATTTGCAAGTGCGGGTAAAAACAGTCCTTTTGCTGGTTGGTTATTTAACAATCAAGTCAGTCATACTTTATTTCAGGGCAAACCCGTCTTCCAACAACCATAAGCATTTTTCACTTTCTTCTGTTTCAATCAACAAGGAGTTTTTATGTCTTTAACCAATAAATTTATTTCAGCTGGTCTCGTATTATTATTTTCTCTATCACTGAGTGCCTGTTCGCCTGAAGTGGGTAGTGATGATTGGTGTGGCACTATGAAAGAAAAACCAAAGGGTGAATGGTCAACAAACGATACTACAGGCTATGCCCAACACTGCTTATTTAATTAATGGCTTCATCCACAATCTATGCCTTAGATTTCGATGGTGTTATCTGCGATAGCGCCATCGAAACAGCCATGACCGGCTGGAAAGTCGCCACTCAGATCTGGTCAAACATGCCAGATGAAACACCGCAATCAATAATCAGTCTCTTCCGTAAAGTACGTCCGGTAATGGAAACCGGGTATGAAGCCATATTAATCATGCGAGCTTTATTTGAAGGTGTCTCAGCTGAGAATTTATTAAATAATTTTAATAGTCAGCTTACACATCTAATTCATCGTGACCAGCTCGATACGGACAAACTAAAACGACGGTTTGGCGACTTTCGAGATCAGTGGATAAAAGATGATCTTGATGATTGGATGGCGATGAATCCACTATTTGAAGGCATTGCAGACAAACTACAACAAGTTGATCCTCAAAAAACCTACATTATTACGACCAAACAAGAACGTTTTGTCAGCCAGATTTTTGCCAGTAATAAGATTGAATTTCCTGCCGAACGAATTTATGGCTTGGATCGCAAACTTAGCAAACAACAAATATTAAAAGATCTGTTAATAACACATGCTGAAAATGATATTTTGTTTGTAGAAGACCGGCTGCCAACCCTTATCAATGTCATCAACGATGGGCAACTAGACGCTATAAAACTGTTTTTTGCTGATTGGGGTTATAACACGCAAGATGACAAACAAGCTGTCTCAAAACTAGAAACGGTTCGGTCAATAAACCTAAAAGAAATGATGGCGCTATAAAGAAAAATTGGCGGAGCGGACGGGACTCGAACCCGCGACCTCCGGCGTGACAGGCCAGCATTCTAACCAGCTGAACTACCGCTCCACACCACTTCAAGCAAGGCCTTAAATCCAACGTATGCCTGAAGAAGCGTGAAAGAATACAGTAAAAAATATAAAGATGTTAGTGAAATTTCATGCCTTTTATTAATCGGCATAAAATCAGTTACTTACTGCCAGTTATTTCTTTTTGCTGCTTGTAATTTTTCATAACCTTCTAGCAGTTTAGTGTGGCGCTCAAAGCCCTCAAGGCCTAAACCGGGACAAAGTAAATCATGGAAAACGGTTTTGCCTTCGACAATCGCAAGGCCCGTAGTCACATTTTGTTGGCCATACATCAACGCTAAACCCGCCTCATATTCAACATAATCACGATCTTCATGCCATTTAATTTCAAGCAAAGCTTTTAAGCAACGATACAGTTTTAAAGTTTCTTCGCTGGCCTGACCCAGTGCTAAACACCACTCAACCCAATCCAATGCCTGCTCATCTTGCAATGCAAGACATAACATCGCTTTGATTTCGCCTAAACGAATTTGAGACCATAAGGTCTCCGGATCAGGTGCAAGACCAATAAATTGAAATGCCAACGTTTGATCGTGATATCCACCCTCATCTAATCGGTCTAAAATACCCTGCCATTTAGCAGCATCACCATCTTTTAGACTGAGGAAGTCTTCGCGGAATAAAGCACCTTCATTATTATTTTCCCAAACCAACTCATCAACGGGATAGATATCTGACATACCCGGCACCAAAATACGGCAGGCATAAACATTCAAATGTTCATAGTCGGAGATATAAATATCAAAACCTAAGCTATGAATTTTATTTGATAAATATTCAAACTCATCGGCAGTAGCTTCATCATGATCCCAATCAACAAATTCAAAATCGGCTGTTTTACGGAAAAAATCATTCGAAATATAACCACTAGAATCTATAAAATGCATTTCCAAATTTTGCGGTGAAGCCACTTCATCCAAATCAAAAATAGGCGGATGAAATACATCTAACTGATCTAAGCCACGGCCTTGTAATAATTCGGTGACGGTTCTTTCCAAAGCCACTTCAAAGCTAGGGTGGGCACCAAAGGAAGCAAACACGGAGCCATCTTTCGGATTTATTAAGGTCACACTCATCACCGGAAACTGACCACCTAAAGAGGCATCGGCAACACGCAAAGCATAACCATGAGATTCCAGTTCATTTAAAGCTTGTTCAATTTTTGGAAAACGAGCAATAACCTCGGCTGGCACTTCTGGCAAGCAAATGGCTTCGGCAATGATCTTGTTTTTGACATAGCGCTCAAATACTTCCGACAAACCCTGAACTCGGGCCTCATTTTTAGTGTTTCCTGCCGACATACCGTTGCTAACAAAGATATTGCCAATAACATTGATTGGGATATATATCGCTTTATCATCACGGACTCGGTGATAGGGAGCAGCACAAATGCCTCGCTCTCCAGTGCCTGAGTTAATATCAAACAACATCGCGGGAGTCAGTTCATTATTCGGGTCAAAATGTGTCCACAGGCTTTCATCCATCAAACCTTCTGGCATTTTCTCGCCCAATGAATCAAACCATCGCTCATTCGGATAGTGCACAAAGTCGCTGGCGCTATGTTTTTCGCCCAAATAAAAATCAGCAAAAAAGTAATTACAGCTTAAGCGCTCAAAATACTCACCTAAAGCACTCGCAAGACAAGCCTTCTCACTGCTCCCTTTGCCATTAGTAAACATCAATGGACAGGTTTTATCGCGAATATGCACCGAATACACATTGCTCACAGGGTTTAACCATGACGCTTCTTCAATATCAAAACCAAATGATTTTAATTTGGCCTGCATCGTCGAAATACTGGTTTCTAAATCGCTGTCTTTGCCTTTGATGTATGTTTTTTCAGTCATCGTCCCACCCATAAAATTAACCCCCCAAGCTAAATAGATTGGAGGGTTAGCCTTAATAATTATTTTTTGTTATTTATAGTGCTTCAGCTGCTTTTATCGCTTTTTTAACTAATCGTTTCGCCGCACCTTTTACTGCTGTCGCCTTAATTGCTTCAAGATTTACTGGTTTTCCAACAATAATTACGCCGCCCATTCCAGCGCCAATATGAGGCGTGCACTTGTAAACATAGATACCTTCTTGGTTAAAAGTACGCTGATAGTTTTCACCCATCCTCGAATGCCAAACTTCCGTACCCTGTGGAATTAAATCTGCAAGAGCTTGAGTATCATGGCTGCTCATATTTTCCCAAGCAACGGTATCACCCGCAGCGATAACAGTAACTAGCGGCTCATATTTTAAACCTTGTGCGGTAACAATATGAATCACACCCGTCTCTGTCGCTGGTGTATTTTCTTCTATTACCGACTCAATTGCCTCTTCAACAACTTCTACTTCTTCGGTCACTGCCTCTACATCAACCTCTGTTTTTTCTATAACGGCTTGGCTTTCTTCCTCTACCACTTGCTCAGGAATATTTTCCGTTACTTCTTCACTCGCTGGTTTGCTTTCGGTTACACCACTAGTTTTCGTTTGATAACCATCATCATTACCTTTTATAACAGGCCAGACCGTCACAACAACAAAAATGGCCAGTGCGGCAAACACCAGAACAGTAACAACAGCTTTTGTTTTATACATCTTTTTTTATTCCTAAACTAATTCACATAATTGCGGCTAATAATACCATTTGTCCTTATTACACATATGCGATAATGCGACTTTATAACACCTAATTTATTTATTTCTATAACGAAGGTCCCCCTTTCATGAGCACAGAGCAAACATTACAACAACGCAGTCAGTCTAAATGTGAATTGTGTGGTTCCGAATCAGAATTACGTGTTTATGAAGTTCCTCCCGTCGCAATAACTGATGCTGATCACGCCATCTTGGCCTGTCACGTTTGCCATGCTCAAATTGACAACTCACACGATCTCGATGCAAACCACTGGCGCTGCCTTAATGACAGCATGTGGACACCAGTTCCAGCCGTTCAAGTAATGGCATGGCGCATGTTAAAACGCTTAGAAAGCGAAAATTGGGCACAAGACTTACTTGATCTGCTCTATTTAGATGATGAAACATTAACCTGGGCACAAGCCACTAACTCAAATGAAACAGAAGCGGTTACAGCCGTAAAAGACAGTAACGGTGCCACTTTATTAGATGGTGATACAGTCACCTTAATCAAAGATCTAGATGTTAAAGGTGCTGGGTTTACCGCTAAGCGTGGCACCGTAGTCAAAAACATTTCATTAAACAACAATCCAGAGCAAATTGAAGGCCGCGTCAATGGCACTCGTATCGTATTGCTCACTAAATTCCTTAAAAAAGCCAATTAAGTAATTAAATCTTAGTAACAATACAAAATAAGCAAGTTATTCTTGCTAATTAATCGTCGTTCAATTATTATTTTGAACGCCGTTTAATATTTATATTAAACACTGATTAATTAAATAAGGTTTTAGCTTGTGGCTAGACGTAATGACCATTCACGGGAACAGTTAAAGGAAATGGCCCTAGTGGCTAGTGAGGCTATCATTAGCCAAGAAGGCATAGACGGTTTTTCTACCAGAAGGCTAGCAAGCGAAATTGGTTATTCTGCTGGCACCTTATATCAAGTGTTTAATAATTTTGACGATCTCGTTATGCAATTAAATTCTCGCACTTTAGGCCGTCTTCAACTTCAAATGACTCAAAGACAGCGCTATGATGCCAAAAACAGACTCAAACAATATGGCTACTGCTATCTCAATTTCGCCTATCAACAAGCCGAACTTTGGCATTTGTTATTTGAGCACCGTGCCGTAAACTCAGAGCAACGCCCGCAACAACTACTTAATAATATTGATGCATTATTTACTTTAGTTAAGCATCCACTAAGTGAGCTTAAACCTGCAAGCTCTGAGATAGAAATTACTATTGCCGCCAATTCATTATGGAGCGGCATTCATGGCATCACCGTACTGATGTTAAAAGGAAAGTTATTTGAAGGTGATCTAAGTGCTGCTGAAAACGCAGTAGATTGTTTGATGAACAACTTTATTCTAGGCTGGACAACTCAAGGAGAGAAACATGCTTAAACTTTTTCAAATAAAGGGATTTTTTGCCTTTATTGCCGTGGCGTTTATCAATGCCTTTGTTGATTTAGGCCATAAAATCATCATTCAAAATACCTTGTTCAAATCCTACGATAGTACCGAATTAGTTGTTTTGACTGCGATCGTCAACGGCTTGATATTGATTCCCTTTATTTTGTTGTTTAGCCCCGCCGGTTTTATCTCTGATCGGTTTAAAAAGCCAGTTGTTATGCAATGGGCTGCTCGTTTGGCCGTTGTTGTTGCCTTAATCATCACCCTCAGTTATTACCAAGGTTGGTTTTATCTCGCCTTTGCAATGACCTTTGTACTTGCGGTTCAAAGTGCTCTCTACTCCCCCGCCAAATATGGGTATATTCGTGACTTATTAGGCAGTGACCATCTCAGTGAAGGTAATGCTTGGGCACAATCAATATCGATGATCGCTATTCTAGGCGGCATTGTTGTATTTTCATTATTGTTTGAAAATATCTTAGCCGATCATCATATCGTCAACGCTGAACCAAGCACTATCATTCAAATGATTGCACCTCTAGGTTGGTTATTAGTGCTCGGCACCGTGATTGAAGCCATATTTGCACAACGCTTGCCGGAAACACCGGCAGGTAATGAACAACAGACTTTTGATATAAAAGCCTATTTCAAAGGCCAGCTTATTCGACAAAATATTCGTGAACTCTGGTCTCAAAAAAGCATACTTCACTCTATTTTTGCTATTTCCGTTTTCTGGACTGTCAGTCAAGTATTGCTAGCGGTCTTTCCTGCCTATGCCAAATCCACCATGGGGGAAAGCAATACCTTTGTGATCCAGTCGATTATGGCTTTAGCTGGAATAGGCATTATGGCTGGCTCGATGATTGCGGGTTACCTTTCACGCAACCACATCAACCTTGGTTTAGTACCTATTGGGGCTATTGGTTTTGCTATCAGTTTAATTCTATTGGTCGATATAGAGTCTTTATCTAACGCAGCATTTATCTTTTTTATGTTTGGGCTCAGCGGCTCATTATTAATCATTCCGTTAAATGCATTGATTCAATTTTATGCCCCAGAAGAACAGTTAGGCAAAGT
>ENA-OSET01005253-OSET01005253.1-sediment-metagenome-genome-assembly--contig:-NODE-5253-length-11032-cov-3.671474_pt1 | contig 11032 bp, 12 predicted proteins | sample MGYA00237882_ERZ534229 | MGnify/ENA primary metagenome ERZ534229 (study PRJEB26408, sample SAMN06266212) | sediment metagenome | isolation source: Hudson Canyon methane seep mesocosm | place...
TTTTCTTTAAATTCCATTTGTCTACGATCTGATTCTTCTTTTTCAGTTAAAATATTTATTTCATAATCCATTAATTTTGATGCTAATCTTACGTTTTGCCCTCTACGTCCTATTGCTTTACTTAAATTTTCTTCATTTAAAATTACATCTAATTTCACATCGCATGGTAAAACCTCACGGTATAAACCTAGATGGAATTTTCGGCCTACTTCCTAATGTTGCGTGGACAAACCAAGGGCCTATTGACCTAAACGAGCTACCCGCCCGACAACTAAAAGCAAGAATTTCAGGCGAGCAAATTGAAGTTAAATCAATTGATAAGTTCCCTCAGATGACCGATTACGTTGCACCCAAAGGTGTTCGCATTGCCGACGCATCTAGAGTAAGGCTTGGCGCATATATCGGCGAAGGTACAACTATCATGCACGAAGGGTTTGTTAATTTTAATGCCGGAACTGAAGGTACCTCAATGATTGAGGGCAGAATTTCTGCTGGCGTTATGGTTGGCAAAGGCTCTGATTTAGGTGGCGGCTGTTCCACTATGGGCACGCTTTCAGGAGGTGGAAATATAATCATCGCCGTTGGCGAAAATAGCCTGATCGGTGCAAATGCAGGCATAGGCATTCCTCTGGGGAACCGCTGCACAGTGGAGTCGGGCTTGTACATTACAGCCGGAACGAAGGTCGTAATGCTAGACAGCAACAATCAAGAAGTTAATACGGTCAAAGCACGAGACCTTGCAAACAAAGATGACCTGCTCTTTAGAAGAAACTCTACCAACGGACGTGTCGAATGCTTGACTAACAAAACCGCGGTAGAGCTAAACGAAGCATTGCACGCCAACAACTAGACGACCAAAAGAGCCAATATGACACCTCAAGATACCCCAACTATTCAATTGAGCAGACGCCTAATCAAACAGGCATCTGTCACACCTGAAGACAAAGGCTGCCAAGACATCATGATGCAGCACCTAGCACCGTTGGGGTTCAATGCTGAAAAAATGGTGTTTGATGACGTGACTAACTTGTGGGCCAGAAAAGGCTCTGACAAGCCCGTTCTCGCCTTTGCAGGGCATACAGATGTCGTTCCTACTGGGCCACTATCTGACTGGCAACACCCCCCCTTTGACGCAGTAGTCGACGGAGATATACTTCACGGCCGAGGTACAGCCGACATGAAAGGTAGCCTAGCTGCCTTTGTGACTGCCTGCGAACGATTCGTTTCTAATCACCCAAATCACAAAGGCTCTATCGCTTACCTTATTACTAGCGATGAAGAAGGACCAGCCACCAACGGCACAATCAAAGTAATTGAAACACTAGAAAGTCGAAATGAGAAAATTGATTGGTGTTTGGTTGGTGAACCATCTAGCACAACCGTTTTGGGCGACGTCATCAAGAACGGACGCAGAGGGTCACTAAACGCTAAGTTGACAGTACAGGGAAAGCAGGGGCACGTAGCCTACCCTCACCTAGCTGACAACCCAATTCATCGTACCAGTAAGTTCCTTGCTGAGCTTTGCGAGCAAGAGTGGGATAAGGGCAACGAGTTCTTCCCTGCGACCTCTTTCCAAATCACTAATACTCACTCAGGCACAGGCGCAACAAACGTCATTCCGGGCGCGCAGGAAGTATTGTTTAACTTTCGATTTTCAACAGAAGTAACCGCCGAACAACTGAAAGACCGAGTGATAAGAATGCTCGAACAACATCAGCTCAATTATGAAATAGAGTGGACATTAAGTGGCGAACCCTTCCTAACAGCCGCAGGCCCTCTAGTAGACGCGGCAGTCAAAGCGATAAAATCTGTAAAGAATATTGATACAGAATTATCTACTTCAGGCGGCACCTCAGATGGTCGGTTTATCGCACCAACCGGAGCGCAAGTATTAGAACTAGGCCCGTTAAATGCTACAATTCACCAAGTTAACGAGAAAATTAGTATGACCGACCTGAATGATTTATCTAAAATTTACGAACAAATACTCGTCGACCTTCTGGCGGAATAAGCGCTCAAATGGAGTCATTCATCTGCCCAGTCTGCTCCTCAGACCTAGCACTTTCTAGTAACCAAAAAAGCCTTAATTGCCACTTAGGTCACTCCTTTGACCTCGCTAAACAGGGCTATATAAATCTACTACTAAGTCATCAAAAAAAAAGTAAGAACCCAGGTGATACCATCGAAATGGTGTCAGCCAGAACAGCATTTCTAAACAAGGGTCACTATCAAGGTATTGCAACCTTTCTCAAATCACTTATTAGTGAGAAAGTAAACAAACCCATTTCGAATTACTGCGATCTCGCTTGCGGTGAAGGCTATTACACTGAAAACATTCACCAATACCTATCAAATCAGAATAAAATCAACGCTACCGGAATTGATATTTCTAGCCCCGCAATTAAGGCTGCATGTAAGCGAAGTCGGGATATTCAATGGGCCATTGCCAGCACAAAGAATATTCCACTAAGAACTGCATCCCAACATCTCGTGACAGGCCTGTTTTTTCATTTTGATCATCAAGAAATTTCCAGAATTCTAACAACATCCGGCACGTTTCTGTTCGTTCGTACCGGAAAAAACCACCTCATTGAACTCAGAAAAGAGGTATATGACGAGATAAAATCAGAATCTGACGACTCGACACCGCCCCCAAACTCCTCCTTAGTTCTCAGAGATACACAACATTTCTCAGATACAGTGACACTTAATAGCCCCGAAGAAATAATGCAACTGCTATCAATGACGCCTCATTATTGGCGAGCTACACTAGAAAAGAAGACACGGCTGTCGAAAAAAACACACCTAGAAGTAAGCATTGATATTAAAGTCGACATTTTTGATCAAACATCAAACGCACTTACGGAATAACAATGAGCAAGAAAACTGAAAACGGAGATAGCCAGGTACACTACTTCAAGCTATTCACGATCGGTACAATTATTTTTCTTGTAGGCTTAGGCTCTGTTCTTTATGTAAACCTTCTACTCCCGCCTTCACCTGAACAAGAGCTATTTGCGCTTATTGGTATGATAATGAGCGTACCAGGCGGATTGATCGCATTTTATTGCTACATACGCCTTCTACTTTCACGCATCCAAAACTTTATGGACAAGTAATTTGAAAACGCCAGATATTGAAATTTACGTTAAACACTCAAATAGCACTCAACTTAAACAATGGCTCGAACAAAACTTTGAATTGCTTGCTGCAGACAATCTAAACGAAGATCATTTTTCAAAAGGTAAGACTATAAAAGTGCAGGCCACTCTTGGATCAGACCAAGTCAGCATACCTATTGTTATAACACCACATAGTGCAGGAAAAGCGTTTTGTAGCATCTGGATACAGTCAGATAAAACACCTTGGCAAAATGATGAAGAGTGCGCAATGAGCTTTTTATCTTTTAGTGACACAGAGGTCAGGTGTTCATCTAGCAGTTGGTCAGAATCAGAAGAAAAAGAAAGCGAACAATGGTTATGCCTAAGCAGAAACGAAAAAAAGCTCATCAATTGGAGATGAGCTTTCTAAGATAATCAGAGTCGTGCAGTTAGGTTAACTACTTAACGACCGATACATTATCAGCCTGCATGCCTTTTTCACCTTCACTTAAATCAAACCTGACAGCTTGACCTTGCCTAAGCGAACGTCGGCCTTGACCTCGGATAGAACGAAAATGTACGAAAACGTCATCGCCAGCATCTGTTGTGATGAAGCCGAATCCTTTGTTAACGTTAAACCATTTAACTGTTCCACTCTCAACACCTTCAGGGCCGTCAGACTCCGAACTTTCAGTGTCATATGACTTGTCACTCACCTGACCCTGATCGCTCTTAGCGAAGATCTGCGCTACTGTAGACGCAGCAAGAAACATAAACCAAGCCAGTATATAAAACGTCGCGCCGTGATCACCCGATAAAAAATCATTCGAGCTTAACCCTTTAGGCAAACTTGAACATAAGCCGGCTAGTAACAACAGCAAGTATGGAAAAGGTAAGGCTACTAGAGCACTCACCAATAGTTTTTTTGATAGACTTTGTGTAGACATGAATAAATTCTCTGTTAATCATATTAGTATTAAAATGAACAGGCCCAGCAAAAATCAAAACTGATTAATATGGCCTAATATGCTTGAAACCCTAATTACGAACTAATTAGACCTCGAACAAGCGCAGCATGATAACAGATTATGAGACAAAACGAACATTCGTACTCTATTCACATGGATCATCTAAGATTTGAATCACCCATCTGAGTAGAAAAAACTAATTTCTTCCGTAAGTATCTTCAAATCTCACGATATCATCTTCGCCCAAATAACTACCACTTTGAACTTCAATCATATCCAACGGTAAGACACCCGGATTTTCAAGGCGGTGCGTTGCACCTATGGGTATGTACACAGACTGGTTTTCAGACAAAAGCTTCGTGTCCTCGTTAATGGTAACGAGCGCAGATCCAGACACAATAATCCAATGCTCAGCACGATGATGATGCATTTGAAGCGACAACTTAGCCCCCGGTTTAACGGTGATGTGCTTTACTTGAAAACGCTCACCCATATCAACTGAATCATAATCACCCCAGGGTCGATTCACTTTTCGATGAACGGTCGCCTCTTTACGCCCAGCCTCTTGTAACTGCTTTACTATCTCTTTCACTTCTTGAACACGGTCTTTTGGACTAACCAACACCGCATCTTTTGTATCAACAACAACCAAATCATCTACACCTACGGCTGCTATCAATTTATTATCACTAAAAAATAAATTGTTATGAGAGTCAAAGCTAACCACATCTCCTCGATTTACGTTTCCATCCGCATCGTGCTCAGATTCCTCCCACAAAGATGACCAGGAGCCGACATCACTCCATCCGGCATCAAGAGACACAACCATCGCCTCTTTTGTTTTTTCCATGATGGCATAATCTATGGAGTCGTCTGGGCAAGCTGCAAATGCCTTTTCATCAACACGCGTAAAGTCGAGATCAGCTGTTTTAGCATCAAATGATTTTTTGACAGCGTCAAGAATAGCCGGATGGAATTTTTCTAATTCAGATAAATAGACGGAAGCCTTGAAGAGAAACATACCGCTATTCCAATAATAGCTACCATCGTCTATATAAGACTTCGCCGTGTCTAAGTCGGGCTTTTCGACAAATCGATCAACAATAGCCACGCCATCTTTCATCTCGCCAGACTTAATATACCCGTAGCCTGTTTCAGGCCCTCTTGCGACGATTCCAAATGTTGCCAACTTATTGTTCTCTGCCAAAAGTGAAGCTGTCTTGATCGCATTATGGAAAGCCGGAATATCTGTAATCACGTGGTCGGCGGCTAATACCAGCAAAAGAGGGTCATTACCACCTTCTGTCGCTTGCAATGCAGCCAAGGCAACCGCTGGCGCAGTATTTCGACCAACAGGCTCTAAAATAATAGCGTTTGAGTTAAGACTCTTCTGCCTAAGTTGTTCAGCAACAATAAATCGATGCTCATCATTACACACAACCACTGGGTCAGAAACGTTCAGCTCAGCACTCACATCACCTACGCTAGAGTCAACACCATACAACCTTGAGAGTGTTTCCTGAAACATTGAATCGTCACTCATGAGCGACAAAAATTGCTTAGGAAACAATTTTCTCGAAAGCGGCCATAAACGAGTACCACTTCCGCCCGCCATGATCACTGGAATAAGCTCAGTCATTGAATAGCCCTTAACATCTATGATTCACGCAAACTTTGTTCGTTTTGTAAGAACCAGGTGTAGGCATTCTCCAAACCGGGTCTTAAACCAATTTTTGACTGCCAACCAAGTCGACCCAACAACGATACGTCTGACAATTTTCTAGGCGCACCGTCAGGCATATCGGTATTGAAATAAATATCGCCACTAAACCCAACCACTGCTCTGATCGTTTCAGCCAATTCTTTGATACTCACGTCAACGCCTGTTCCAACGTTAATATGAGATAACATTGGGTCGGTTTCACCTTGATAGGTTTCTTTCGTCAAACTCATCACGTGTATACAGGCAGATGCCATATCATCAACATGCAAAAACTCTCGCTTTGGCGTACCACTGCCCCAGATTTCTACTGAGTCAGCTTCATTTAGCTTGGCTTCATGAAAGCGACGAATCATCGCAGGAATAACATGGCTATTCTCTGGGTGAAAATTGTCTTCAGGACCGTAAAGATTGGTTGGCATAACAGATCGAAAATCACATTGATGCTGCCGCTGATACGACTCACAAAGCTTGATACCCGCTATTTTAGCTACCGCATACGGCTCATTGGTCGGTTCAAGTGAGCCATTTAACAATGCAGACTCTTTCATCGGCTGATCAGCAAGTTTCGGGTATATGCAAGTACTTCCCAAGAACAGTAATTTTTTCACACCCGAGGTGAACGATGAGTGGATAATATTACTTTCAATCATCAAATTGTCATAAATAAAATCAGCTGGGTATTCATTGTTCGCATGAATACCCCCTACTTTTGCCGCAGCTAAAAACACATAGTCTGGCTTTTCTCTCTCAAAAAAGGCAGCTACTTGAGCCTGATTTGTTAGATCTAAATCTTGTCGGCTTGGTTCTAAAAATTGACTGTATCCAGCTTGCTTCAATTGGCGAGTAATCGCACTACCGACCATGCCACGATGCCCTGCAACGAATATTTTTGAATCTTTATTCATGGTGCGAGAATGCCTGATAACCATGTTGCTCAATCAGCGAATCACGACACGCAATTTCAAGATCAACATCTACCATTTCGGCAACAAGCTCGTCGAGAGTAATCTTGGGTACCCAACCGAGTTCTGACTTCGCTTTCGAGGGGTCACCCAATAAGGTCTCCACTTCAGCAGGTCGATAATATCGAGGATCTACGGCCACGATTCGCTTACCTACGAGATCTAGCCCAGCACGTACGAATTTGGCAGATTGCTCAACAACTATCGCCTCTTCTTGTTCTGCCTTACCACGCCATTCAAGCTTGAGCCCTAAACGATTTGCCGACTTATTTACAAAGTCTCGTACACTGTACTGAACGCCTGTAGCTATCACAAAGTCTTGAGGATTATCTTGCTGAAGCATTAACCATTGCATTTCAACATAGTCTTTAGCGTGCCCCCAGTCTCGCAAGGCATCCATATTTCCAAGATACAAACAATCTTGAAGACCTTGGGAGATTCTAGCCATTGCTCTAGTAATTTTACGCGTCACAAATGTTTCACCCCGACGAGGTGATTCGTGGTTGAACAAAATTCCATTACAAGCGTACATGCCATAAGCTTCACGATAGTTTACCGCGATCCAGTAAGCATACATTTTAGCAACTGCATAGGGTGAACGAGGATGAAAAGGCGTTGTTTCAGATTGAGGTGTTTCTTGGACCAGACCATACAATTCAGAGGTAGAAGCTTGGTAAAATTTTGTCTTTTTTTCCAACTTCAAAAAGCGAATAGCTTCTAGCAAACGCAAAGTACCTATCGCATCTACATCTGCTGTATATTCAGGAGACTCGAACGAAACCGCGACATGGCTTTGCGCACCCAAATTATAGACTTCATCAGGTTCTATTTCACTCATCAACCGAACAAGGTTTGACGTATCGCTCAAATCGCCATAATGTAAAAAGAGCTTGGGGTTTTGTTCATGTCGATCCTGATAAATATGATCAAGACGCTCAGTATTAAAAGACGACGAGCGGCGTTTAATACCGTGAACCTCATAGCCCTTTTCTAAGAGTAATTCAGCGAGATAGGAGCCGTCTTGGCCTGTGATGCCAGTGATTAGTGCCGTCTTAGACATTCTTGTTTTACCTTAATTCTTATTAAATGCAGCAAGTAAAGTGCTAAACATCTACCATTGAAAAAGGCATACTATACACAATTAACATTTACATGTGATGAAAAATTTTGAATTATGCGTGACGAAAAAGATTTAGAAAGTAAAATCAATGAACTCGAAATCAAATCTAGCTTTCAAGACGATTTATTGAATACACTTAACGACATCGTTAGTCGGCAAGAAATAGAAATTCAGAAGCTGTGGGATGCAAACAGATTACTAAAAAGAAGTATTAACGAGGTAAAAACCGACAATTCAAATGGTGACATAGAACAACCACCGCATTATTAGATACTAGGAGTTAAGACTTTAGGTATTAAGAGGCAAGGTATAGGAAAACATAAACTTTCACAAAGATTGCGCACTCTGAATATTTTAGTGCGCCGAGATGACTAAAGACGTATCTCTCACATGGAAGTCAGTGAAATATACTGAACCAATACTTACACCGTCATCACCCATAGATATATGGTTCAAATCCCAATCCCAAGTAATGTTTACGTCATAAACCGCCTGCCCGTCAACATAGGTATTTGCCCCAGCAAGTAACGCATCATTATTGTTTATAATACCTGACACCGCACCCACTTTGCTTTCGACGCTCGCGTAACCAAAACTACCCAAGGTATCTAAGCCACGCTCATTATGTATACGAAAATCGCGCAATGTTAAGTATGGATTTTTAGTGGACAGAGGCACAGCCGGATTTTGGACGTTATTCGTACTATCTACATCCATATCTTCTACCCTGAATTTTGAGTCCATACCAATATACGAATTGGCCAAATACACATTTGATGGACGACCATGTGACCCTGATAACCCGGGGTCTTTACCGGTATGCGTCATACCGTTGCCTCTATTCGTAATCAATATATCTAAATATCCAAGGTAGGCTTCGATAGATAAGTTTCTGGTTAAACTGGTTTCAATTGAACCATCGGAACTTCTAAGACCAAAATCACCCTGCTGGATATGTAAATCTATCGCATTCTTGGCAGAAACGAGGTTTGCAGCCTGATCGCCAGGTACCGGGGGCGTGGTAAAATCTTGTCCGAAATCTTGAGAGGTGACATGAATAACCAAATCACCATCGTCAAATTGTTTACCGTAGTTACCAAACCCATCACCATACTCTGCAATAGCCCAGGCTACGTCAGCCTCATTCGCATCAAGGTAACCCATGTCAGCCAACATAGCCATTTCTGAAAATCCAGCGCCCAACAACTCTGAAGGACCCGCCACATCAACTGTTGCCCTAATGTTATCTACCAGGCCACCACCGATTCCCGTAAACGAAAAATCTTTAAAATATATTGCACCGGCGTCAACATATACGAATTCAGCTATCGATATCTCTGTCTCGATATCAATCGTTAAACCTGCTTTACCCACCACCTGCTCTAACGAAGCATCATTCATCTCTCTAAGCTCTGCCACACCGTATGTACTAAACACAAACACCCACAGACAAACTAGAGTTTTAAAAATTCTAGCTCGCGACAATTTTGCTGTTGATTTTGACAAATACATCTCTAGTTCCATGTCATAGTGGGCGAATGATTACTTGTTCGCTACAAAGTTAGGCTGAATGACTACCGGTCACGCAACGATCATTGAGTAACAAAGTATCACATAAAGTTACATTTACCAATTGCCTAAACGACTAAATAGATGTGAATTTAATTCCGATAATATTTAAATGTGAACCAGGTCTAATTTTAGTATGTTTATACTAAAAAATTCATTTACCATGCACTCATTAAATCAGCGAACACCTTTTAAAGTTTTTATCGCTAGCGAAAGCTAGAGTGGACTTGCCCTTGTAACCCAAGGGCTTTTTTTTGCCTGAAATTTGCCTAACAATAGATCGCTAATGCCCAACCAGAAATAGCGCCGCAGCTGGAATAGACGATCTAGCGGAACGCCTTGTAAACCCTGAACTTGGTATTCTCTACCAATACATCACTTCGACCAAACACCGACTCAATAATGCTTGCATATCTAAGAAAATTATTGGCTACCAAAAGCAACGGCGCATGCTTGGACATCTTATCTTTTGCTTTGCGAACAAAGGTTTCAGTCGTCTGATATTCGGTACTTACGCCAGAGTGAAATGGCGGGTTCGTGACAATACCAGACACTCTTCCCTGCACATCTGTCCACCCGTCACTAGGATACACCTTGCCATTAATGGAATTAAGCTTTAGTGTTTTTTCAGCACAGATTAACGCGAGAAGATTGGTATCGATCATTTCGAGGTAAATAGAAGGGTTCAACAACTTGGTGTACGCTCCAACAACGCCACAGCCACACCCAAAATCAAGTATTCGACCTTCTAGCTTGGTAAACATATTGTTCAGCAACAATTCAGTTCCTTGATCTAAAGACCCGAAACTAAACACACCAGGAATCGTTGAAACCTGAAACTCTCGCTCCTTGATACATACCTGATAAGTCTCAAGCCAATCATCTAGCAGAAAAGGCATCGCTTGTTCGCTATAGGTTACCTGCCATAACTGACAATGTTTGGCTGAATCAATTTTGCTGTTGTTCGACCCCAAAGAATCTAGTTTTTTTGCTGCGCTTGCGATGCCAGCCTTCTTTTCGCCTACCAAGAACACATCGGCACCTTGTTTCATCATCGGTGCCAGATAGGACAGCACTAGGTCTAACTCACCTTTAGATTTCGGCAAGTAGATAAGCGCAGCATCGTATAATTCGTTCGCATCGTGTTCGAGAGAGAATATCACCTTTTCCTCAAGCCCCCTCTGATGATATTGGTAGGCCCCATAGTCGAAGGTGATAACCGCTGCAGGAGACAAGTAATCAATATCGTCATTCGCGGGCGGATTGAATATCAGTAAACTTTCATAGTCTAGGAATTCACTGGCATTTCTTTCAACTGCTTTTGAACGCAGCTGAACGGAATTATGAGGCATAGTTAGTTCTCTTCTTGCTTGTCTTTAGACTCAACCTCAAAAGGCATGAGTTCAGTTTTCTCGTTGACGGAATTGTATAGGAAACGCAGGTTACGATAATACTTATTCACGATATTCTTATTCTTAGGTACTTTGAATGCCTTGATTGAGCGAATCGCCTTTAAGACAGAATCATCTAGCATAGACAGCCCACTCGCACGGTAAATAAAGCTATCTTGTAGCACGCCATTTTCATCT
>ENA-OSET01005258-OSET01005258.1-sediment-metagenome-genome-assembly--contig:-NODE-5258-length-11026-cov-34.927117_pt1 | contig 11026 bp, 7 predicted proteins | sample MGYA00237882_ERZ534229 | MGnify/ENA primary metagenome ERZ534229 (study PRJEB26408, sample SAMN06266212) | sediment metagenome | isolation source: Hudson Canyon methane seep mesocosm | place...
CCGTTGTTTTAAAAGGGATGAGCCTGAATCTTGAAAAAAACCAAGCGGGGAAAACCAATTGGGATGATATGGTGCAATCATCAACTGAGCCAGACGCTACCAAAGGTAAACCCACAGAACAGTCAGTGACCCTAGCAATGGCCCCTATTGCAATAGGGGGCTTGCAAATAGTCGATGCCAATATTACATGGGACGATGCCAGTAAAGGCGAGCGTTATAGCCTTGCCGGTTTAGATTTAAGCCCTTTCGTTGGGGAGCCCAATGGGCGTTGAATTAGCACTAACGGTGAATAGCAGTAAACCTAAAGCCAGTGTAGGTTTGAAGCTTAATGGCGATTTGGTTATTAATTCCGCATTTAATAAATTCGACTTCCAAGGCATGACGCTGGTGATTAACGCGGCGGGTGACCCTGTGCCAGGAGGTGCGATGAAAATTGATATGGCTACCCATTTAATTGCCGATTTGGCAGCTGAGGGAAGCTTGACGTTGGACCCGCTCACCATCAAATTTGATGATTCAACGTTATCGGGCAATGCGGCTGTTAATCACTTTGCAAAGCCTTCCATTCAGTTTGATTTGGCCGTCGATGCAATAAACCTAGACCGTTACCTACCGAAACCAGCAGACACTGAGAGTGGCGCTCAGACAACTTCTGTAGCGCCACCTCCTCCAGCACTAGCTTTACTTCCAGTGCAAACACTTCGTGATCTCAATATAGAGGGTGTATTTAAAGTGCAGTCATTAATCCTAAAGGGTTTAACTGCCGAAGAGGTTAGCGTAAAACTAGTGGCAAAAAATGGCGTACTTAAGTCGGAACAGGGGGTAAAGAAATTTTATAACGGTCGTTATATCGGTGAAACCATTGTTGATGCACGTCAGAACACGCCAAAAATTATCGTAAAAGAGCAGGTAACAAACATTAACATTGAGCCCTTATTAATTGACTTGCTAGGTGAATCTCCAATAGCGGGTGTTACTAATATTACAGCGGCTTTAACAACTCGCGGCAATACGGTGCCCGCGTTTAAATCGGCGTTAAATGGCACGGCTGAATTTAGTTTTAATGATGGCGCCGTCACAGGTGTGGATGTGAGTGCACTGATGAAGCAAGCACAAGCAATACTCGATGGTGACTTTGTAGCTGCGTTTATCAAGGGTGTTGGAAAAACACCCTTTTCAAAGGCTTCTGGTACGGCTCAAATTAACGACGGCCTCGTCAATAATCAGGATCTTATCGTGACAACACCTTTGGTTAATGTGGCTGGAATGGGCACTGCTAACCTGGTTAATGAGCAGATTGATTACCAGTTAACCTTGCAAAGATCTCAAAGCCGCGCTGCGGAAGAAGTGGATTCAAAGGACATAAAAAACACCTTGATTCCAGTGAATATAAACGGAACATTTACAGAACCCAACGTTAGTCTTGATGTTAAAGCCATGGTCATGAACACGCAGAAAGCAAAAATAGACGAACAGAAAGAAGCACTCAAGAAAAAAATAACCGAAAAGATTGACGAGAAATTAAAAGGTGTGGCGGGGGAGCTCTTAAAAGGCCTGTTTTAGCCGACCCATTTTCTAAAACCCATCTCTAGCCTGAATATTTTCAGCCCCTTGTTTTAAGTGGGTTTGATTCGCACAGTAAAAACAACTGACCGTGGCAACAAAAACTTCATCTTTGGTTCACTTAAGATCAACGCGACAAAAGATTGAATATACCAGTCACTTGGCGTTGCTCATATATTCACATGCGAGCTATTAACACCCAGTTAAGGCCTATAAGGCTAAGGACGGTGCGAGCTACCGCCAACCTTAACTTAAATGTTCTAAGAGTATTTTTTCAATTTTTTCTTGCTCTAAAGGCGGACTAAATAAATAACCTTGGTACAGCTGACACCCCTGTTTTTTGAGAAATTCCAACTGCTCTGTGCTCTCCACACCCTCAACAACTACGGTTAGCCCTAAGTGGTGCGCCATCACCATGGTTGTTTTAATTATCGCAGTATCGAAACCATCTGAGGGCAATCCGTCGGTAAATGATTTATCTATCTTGAGCGTATGAATAGGAAAGAACTTTAAATAGGCGAGTGAAGAATAGCCTGTACCAAAATCATCTAATGCTATCAGCACCCCCAGCTTATTAATGGCCTGCATTTTCTTGATGGTTTTATCAACATCGGCTACCGCCACTCCCTCTGTTAGTTCAAGTTCCAACTGATGCGCTGGAATATTATATTTTTCCAGGCTGGTGATAACAGTATCAACGAAATCATCTAATTTAAATTGATGGGCACTGACATTAACTGACAACACAACATTGGTAATGCCTTTATCAATCCAGCGTCTCAATTGGTAGCAGCCTTGATCTATAACCCAGGCACCTACTTTCGTAATTAAGCCATTTCTTTCAAGGTGAGGGATAAAGTTATCCGGATAAATAATACCTTTTAATGGATGAATCCAACGAATTAACGCTTCTAGTTTAACGACTTTGTTACTGACCACCTCATTTTGAGGTTGGTAATATAACCTAAATTGATTTAACTCTACCGCCGCTTCCAACTCCTGTTCAAAAAGGCGTAGCTGACTCTCCTGCTGTTCAAATTCGGTATCATAGAACTGACTAGTATTGCGCCCATTACGCTTAGCATGATACAGAGCAAGGTCCGCAAGCTTCAAAGCCTCATCTGAATCCATTTTTTCACCATCAAGTAAAACAGCACCGATACTGGCACTACAACTTAAGGTACCATTCCCTAATATTAACGGTTCGCTAATTACTGTTAGCATTTGCTGTGCAATAGCATCAAATTGACTTCGAGCCTCCTCTAAAGAATAGCTATTAAACGATAAACAGATAACGAACTCATCGCCCCCAATTCGAGAGATAATGCAGTCTTTACCGATAAAAAGAGCTTGCAGTTTTTCACTGATGGTACACAACAATTTGTCACCGATGATATGACCATGCACATCATTCACTTGTTTAAAGAAATCAATATCAAGGTAGAGTAGCGCCGTATAAGAGAGGTTTAAAGAGTGGATCTGTAGTTTTTTTTTTAGATAATCATGTAAGAACCTGCGGTTGGCAAGCCCGGTAAGCGAGTCGTGGTACGCCATGTGAATGACTTTATTTTCAGTCTTTAAACGTTCTGTAATATCAGTTAAAGTACCTGCTATACCGTTATAACTCTCGGCCTCATCCTTCATAGCCCGACAGGCAAGTTCGAAGACTCGCTCCACACCATCAGCACGTTGGTAAGTTACCCTATCGGATACCTCTCTAGTTTTACCACTGATCAAGCTTCTAAAATGATACAGGCAACGCTCCGTATCTTGTACGGCCACATGCTCAATAAATTCTCTATTTAAAACCTGACCCGCTTCAAACCCCGTCATGATGCTCCCTGCACGATTGACAAAGCTCCAACGAAACTCAGTGTCTAACTGAAAGACAGTATCTCTTAAATTCTCAACTAAATTCGAGTAGCGCCTCTCTGAGCTATGAAGGTGTTCTATCAGTTTATTTTGGGATTCTGCAAGCGCCTCATGGATGCTTTTTTTATTACTCGGAAACTCCACTTAAGCTGCCAATTCAACCTTTATTTGTTCTGAATCTAACACTAGGCTGTAAAGTGGCATAATTTCATCCAGATAATATTTGTGCTCAAACAAGGTCCGACCGATGGTGCAATCAGATAGCATGATAACTTTATAGCCTAAATCTAATGCCTCCCTGCCTGCACTATCAATACATAGAGAGGTAAAAGCACCCGCTATCATTAAGTGGGTGACGCCTCTGGCCTTCAAAGCCTTATCTAGCTCAGTGTTAGAAAAACAACTCATGCCGCGCTTGCCGGGTAATGATCCAATTTGGCCTGCAAATTCTTTCACCATAGGCACACTTTGCGAGCCGTACTCGTCTCTAATAAATGCTTTATTATCTTTGATAACTTTTAGAATCCCAATCGGTTCATCAAGCTCACTATAATCTGCAGTGAAATTAATCGGTGTCTCTACCACCATGCCACCTGCATCTATGACCGTTCGAATCAAAGATTGAGTGTTCTTTAATAAAGGATCAATAGCGTTTGCATCCTCAAATGTACCATTTAAAATTCCATCTTTTGAGAAATAATCATTTTGAAAACCTATTAATAATAATGCGACGTTTTTTCCGTTCATTAGCCCTACCCCGAGTGATTAATAATTCCGACTTAAGTATAGTTAATCACCACTTAATACTAGAGGAGGAGAATGATCAGTTCGATCTGGAATCGCAATCAGGTGCGGTGGACAGTGATGCCTACTTGTTGAAGACCTACCGCGATATTGAAATGAACCCTGAGGCTGCCGCCATGGTTGATCGTCCGGAGGCGTATCCGTGGTCAAGCTATGGTGGCAATGTCTGGGGTGACCCGATTGTTTGGTTCACACCACATAAGGAAGACTGATTGATACGGGTATTGTATAAATAATAAGCCCTTCGCCCCCTTTCTTCATTGTTCAAGATCAGGATGTGCCAATTAATGTCCGGCCTCCGCCTACGGGACTGATTTTATTTTAGAAAACCCATCCGCTGCCAGAAAGAACCTAAAATAAGAAAACGTTAAGCATTAAAAAAGATAACTTAACTATCGGGGACACCATTACAGTCATTATCAATTCCATCTCGTCCTTTTTTACCCCTGGTATCGTTAGCACCGGGATGTACTGAACGATTCTCGTCATCACAATCAACATCTCTACAAAAACCGTCATTATCCATATCAATACAACCCTCGCCAACTGGCGGTGGTTCACCCTCCCAATTTAAAGCCGATTGTGCTTGAATTAATCCCCACCCGGATGTTTTATCAAATCCAGTTTCATAAATATCTTTTGTCGTAGTGGTTAATGCCGTTAATACCTCATCGGGTGTCGTGGCATCGCCATGACTAATCAACAATGCAGTTAAGGCGGCAACATGCGGTGAAGCCATTGACGTCCCTTGATAAAAATAATAATTCCACCCCTCAGAGCCTAGGGTTTCTTGAAGAATACCGCCGCTTGAGCCATCCACAGACATATCACCGCCGGGAGCAACCAGATCTAACCCTTTACCTTTATTTGAATAACGCGCAACCTGATCATTCTTGCCAGTTGCACCTACTGCGATCACAGAAGGAACAATGGCAGGGTAACTCACATTTTTAGACCACCCATCATTTCCAGCCGCCGCAACCACCACCACTCCTTGATCATGCGCAATTTCCAACACATCATCCATCGGTGCATAACTGGTTATACGAGAACGGCCACTAGTCCCAAGGCTTAAATTAATAACCTTAGCGCCCTTATTAAGAGCATAATTAACACCGTCAATAATGTCTGCAAAAGTCCCTGATCCATTATCACCCAGCACCTTAATGGGTAACACACAACTCCCATAGGCCAAGCCAGCCACACCTACACCATTATGAGTTTTTTGAGCAATCGTGCCGGACACATGGGTACCATGACCATTAACATCTGTATCTTGAGATGAAGTTGCATTATAAGGCTCAATATCACATACATTAACCCCATCATTTGCCCCTACAATAGCAATACCTGTATCCAAAACTGCAACCACCACATCATGCCCTTGGGCAATACCCCAAGCGTCCCTAGCTTGAATATTGCCCCACTGCCATTGATGGTTTAAATAAGGATCTTCAGGAATAAACACATGCTCCTCACTGATCTTAGCAATTAAATTAACAAATGCTTTTTTGTTTAACCCTGCAAGTTTTCTTATTTCTGCCGATTCTTTTCCCGGTGCAACTTGAAGAATAGAAAGATCAGCATGAGGCAAATATTTAATCACCTTATAATCAGACCAATTAGAAGGTTGTCCTTTAACAACAATCTGACCTGATTTAAAAGGCGAAGCGGCCATCACATCAAACGTAAAAAAACTAACCAGACTACACAAAAGAATTAATAATTTCATTGTGAAACTCCTTATAATTAACCGTTGTTTACCAACAAAAAATTAACATTGGGGTCAATTAACTGCTGTGAACTATAAGTGGTAAGAACACCAAAAAGTTAAAGTAAAGATAGTCTAAGGAAGAGCAAAGGCAAGCCATCATTAAGCTTTGAAAAGCTTAAAAAAGGAGTTCATAAATTGAAGGAAAAAGCATTAAGTAACGGCTTTAAATAAGCAGGCAACCCAGTATCGACCAAGACTAACGCTGTTCAGGTTGACCCGGGGCTGGCTGCCAACGGTCGTCAATTAGATCGCCATCTTGATCGATAAAATCACTGGTATGGAGCTGGCCTTCGGTGCCAATCCAAAGTCCATAGAGGGCGGTTTGCTCAGGGTCCTTAACGGGCCGTTTTAAAGCGTCCTGTTCTGGCGTCACCTCAACAAACGGCACAGAGCCGCCAACCGCGGAAAAGTAGTGTTGCCCTTGCGACTCACCCGCACTGGCAGTATTCAAAAACAAAAGCAAGACCATCAGCCCACCAAAACATCGACCGATGATTTTAAAAGGTCTTAATAACGCCATAAACCTTAACCCCAAATAAAAAAACCTTACATTCAACATCAACCCCTTTTTAAAGAAGCCAAAGAACCCTAACCTAGTTATCGGTTATTAACTGACTACTATTCAGTAAATTAGTAATAATAGTTAGGTCAGTCAAATTTGAGCTAGTAATTAAATCAACACTCTCAAAAACTATTACTTGATCACTATCGTTACCCGAACCATCCACATCAATCGTCAGCGTTGTGTTATTAGTAGCATAAGAAAAGTTTAAAAAGTCATCTAAGGTAGCAGTAGTTTCATTTTGCAACAAATCAGACAAATCTAATATATCAGTTCCTGTACCCCAATCAGTAATGGTATCAGTACCGGTCTCCCCCGCTTGCCATTTAAAAGTATCATTACCGAGTCCGCCGACCATCGTATCATTACCTTTCCCACCAGTAAGAGAGTCACCACTGTTACCACCTAATAGTAAGTCGCCGCCATCGCCACCGTCCAGCGTGTCGATACTTTCGCCGCCGACAAGTATATCGCTACCATCACTGCCGTTGCTTACAACCACACCATCAACAAACTGAGTATAGAAATCATGAATTTCAGCTAGAGTAGGCGCGGTTGTACCGTCCCCTGGGCCTGGGTACGGGGCATTCGCGGGTAAATCATTCTTGCCCGTGGCATCATCCCACTGAGATTCGGTCAAATCTCCATAATCCTTTCCGCTTGGGCCTCCCCAGTGTGAAAACACTGAAGTTTCCCACAGAATTCCATCACCACTGCCACTGGTATTTATAGCGGTAATAACATCTAAACTTTGACCATATACAGAAATAGCTGAGGAGGTCACGCTATACCCATCAGTAGTACTAAGATCGCCAGCCTGTGCCGTATTACTATGCGTTACGTCTACAGCCATAACCGAAAAGGCGCCGGTTCGCCATTCGCCAACGCCACTCAGCTGATTCGATTTAACATCACCTGTGACAGAACCTCTTACACCGCCATCCAGAATTGATCCTGTATCAAAAGATGTCACTAGACTCGTCAACAGTTCAACATTATCGTAGGTAGTCGCTAGAGTAGAGTTAAGTGTATATAACTGTGAATCAGTACCCTGACCCTGAAAACCTTCGCCATAGTTAATCACGTCATAACGTGTCCCGTTAATTTTAATCTCGCCCCCGGGATTACGATGGGCATTGATAACAAACAAGCGGAATACTTCATCATTAGTTGAGAGAATGTCCTGGTCAATTTGGTGGAGGTTTGACCCAAAGTTGTCAAATGCATCTATATGCCGTCCATATGTATCATCAAACTGGTGTTTATGGGCGTCACTATTGTTAACTCCCGTTGACCCGGTATCATTGTATGTATCTACGTCGATATGCCCACCTGCCAAACCAAGTTCTGCTTCTAAATTGATCGTCAGACTAGAAGTAACTGTATCACCATCACCATCAATACCTTGAACTAGCAACTCAAAGGCAAAATCGTCTAAAGGATTACCGGTTGCGACCCTGATATCCCCTAAGGAAAATGGCTTGTCCCCTTCATATGCATACTCCACGATAGAAAATGCATCCGTAGAAGTTATCTCGACGAAATAACCTTGCTTGACGTCTTTAACCTCAACATCATTATCGGTATCACTATAGGTGTTTTTGAGAGTACCACCGGCATCAGGATCACCATCGTATACCTTTACCGTAATGTTGCCATTGTGCGTTTCATCAGAAGCATCCCCAAAATAGTCGTTGTCATTATCGCCAGTTCTAATGGTGACTATGAACTTAGTTTTTTCGTTTGAATTACCTTGTACACTACTAATTTCTTGGATATATGTACTGATCTCGTAATGGCCGGAATGCGAAGCCGTGCTACCGTTAGTTGATACAATATTTTTCACCATATCAAAGCGGGCCGTATCTCCCGAACCGATACTCTGACCAGTTCCTATGCCAATATTACCAGTACTGGTATTAACTGTATCACTACCCGATACAAGAACATCATTCTCGTTACCACTTCCTATTCCCATAGCAAAGAAAGTGGTATTACCACCACCAATACCATTTGCCGTATCAAAGCTAAACGATGGATTGTTTCTAAGTACGCCTTCCAAATCGATTGAATAAGTATCAGTTCCAGGGATCAATGTTGCCGTAAATGCTAAATCTCCTGAGTTCTCGCCCGCATCACTAGTACGTCCTTCAATAACATTGCCAGCAGACTTGTTATAGAGGTACACCGTCTGCCCATCGAATGTGATTACTTTGCCATTAGTGTCGAGCAACGGAGTAGAATCAACCGTAGTAAACACCACATTTCCCACACCATCAGCACCGGCCGCCGCTTCAAAGTCAATATTAAACTCAAAAGCATTACCAGCCAGGTTTACAATTGAAGCACTTTCAGGAGTGAAAGCACTTGGTCCATCATCTTTGATGCTGAAGATTGATGCTCCTAAGTTCAGGTCATGCGTGACGCTATCACCATCCGCATCGGTGACCGTTGCCGTTAATTTCAAGTCACTAGCAGTAGTCGTCGCTAAGGTTGACGAGTCATCAGGATTGTTCTCATTAGCATGATAAATAGCAGCCAACTGATCAAAGGTCACCACACCCGTACTCGTATCAATCGCGATGGTGAAGTAATTGTCAGTGCCAACACTACCGGTAATGGTATTACCGGTTTGGGTCATCGTGATCTCAGTTCCTGGCACCCCTGCACCTGTTCCCAAAGCATATAATCCAGAACCCACTGACGTAGATGACAAGCTTAAACTATACGCCGTACTCCCCGCTCCATCAGCCCCGTAATTAATCGCAGGGGTAAAGTTATTCGCAAAGTTTGCCGTCGCATCCGTGCTCAGAGTCGTTTCATCAACCGTCAACGTATCCGCTGCAACAACACTGCCCGTTGTAATTGTTGGCCCATCATCTGATACTTCTACATTAACTATTCCTGTCGCTGCGTCACCATCTGTATCTGTTGCGATTACACCTACTGAACCTAATGATTGTAAATCATCCGTTGTTATATCTGGGTGACTGTCATAATTGTCATTTAACGTTGCCGTTACTTTCGCTGTTGTTCCTGTTACTGATAGGTCTAGTCTGACAATGGTGTCAGCACCGTCTTTACCGACAATTTCATTTTCTGAGATACGTGTCCACGTTAAACCAACCAAGCTTGATAAATTCGTTCCAAAAACTATCGAAGCTATCGCATCTGAACCTTCTGTAAAGACTATGCTGTTACTGTGAAAAACATCACCACCTACAGGGGTAGAACCATTCGCTAGGTTTTGATCATCAACCCTTAAGGTTATTGGTGCCCCTGCTATTGGATCTTGCTCATTTATCGGCGGCTCAATGACTACCGGTTCAGTTATGAGTACTTCTTCCTCAACCAGCTCTTGGGATTCTGTTGCCGCCGTATCAAACCCTGCATCGGCTAAGACTTCTGCTGCGGTTCTTTCAATGGTCGGAATATAAATCCCGCCGCCATCGGTGGGTTCACCTTCCCCTGCTGCAGTTTCTTCTAGTAATCGCGTTGGGTCTGCGCCTTCTGCGATTAATTGTTGTAGGGCTTCGACATCGACTTCGGCCTGATTAGTATCTTGTTCCGGCGCTTTGTTTTGGTTATTTTCGATTAAGGCATTTAGGAATGAATCTGGTTCAAGTGCCTCTGGCTCAAAGGCGTTTACGCCCTCAGTGCTTTCTAGCCCCTTTGGGCTTTGTTGGGTTTGTTCGCCCTTAACACTTAGCGACTCTTGAGTTTGCAGCTCTGTGTTATCGGTAACGCTGTCTGGGTCTGTTTTTATTGGTATGGGTTCGAGCATTTTAACTCTCCTCGGCGACTACTTTATTATCAACCGTTGCTTTGGGTGCTTCGGCTAATTTTTTAATGTAGGTGTCTAACGACCCTATAGCATTAAGAATGCGGTATTGGGCGTAGTGGTAGTCGTACTCTGCATTGACTTTATCGACCTCTGCTTGATAGACCTCACTTTTGGTATCGAGCATATCTAATAAGGTTCTTCGGCCAATTTTAAATTGCTCGGCATAGCCGTCATACGTTGCCTGACTGGCTATAAAACGCTCGGTTAAATAAGGAATTTGCCGGTCTAATGCCTCGTACGCTCGCCAAGCTAATCGCAACCCTTCTTCGACTTCTCTTTTGGTTTGGTCACGGATCTTTTTAGCGACATTAACTAATTGCGCTGTTTCTTCTTTTCTGTATAAATCTTTCGTGCCATTGAACAAGTTATATTTTAGTTTTAGTAACATCGTTACATCATGGTCTTTCCCGTCAAATCCGGCTTGGTTTTCGTCCCAACTGCCTGCGACTTCAAAATCTAATTGTGGGTAATAAGGCGCTTTCGCTGCTTCGTATTGGGCTTGCCCTTCTTCAATATCTGCATTGGCTGATTTTAAAATCGGGTGATTTTCAAAGCCTCTATCTATTGCCTCTATTAACGTATCCGGTAAGCCTTCAACCTGTGAGGG
>ENA-OSET01005260-OSET01005260.1-sediment-metagenome-genome-assembly--contig:-NODE-5260-length-11025-cov-6.356047_pt1 | contig 11025 bp, 10 predicted proteins | sample MGYA00237882_ERZ534229 | MGnify/ENA primary metagenome ERZ534229 (study PRJEB26408, sample SAMN06266212) | sediment metagenome | isolation source: Hudson Canyon methane seep mesocosm | place...
ACACCGGTAAAGTCTTCATCAAAATAATTAGCTTCTATAGACTCATTATATAAACCACCACCAACATAAGCTTTAAAGCCTTTTGTTGCGAGGCCTGTACCATAATAAGCTAACATTTCAAACCCTGTAAGCTCCACATCTGATAAATCTTCATGCTCAAGAGAAAATAAATTCCCTCTTATCGCAAAGTTGTCATTAAAGGCATAAGTTGCTGATAAAGCCCCTCCTCCAAAACTATCATCTTCAGAGTTATCAAAAGCTAGAGTCACAACATATGTTCCAGCTCCAACGCTCCAATGTTTCATTGGCTGGGAATTTTCTTCTGCTAATGTAATGTTTGAAAAGATTAAAGAGGAAGCTAAAATTGTTGAGGTTATTAAATTATTTTTCATTTCATTCCTTTTTTTTTAGATAATGCAAATACAAATCATTTGTATTTATTAAATTAAAACAACGAATGATGCAATTGCTTTAACTACATTAATTTAACATTTATTCAGCATTTATAAAACATATTAAATACCCATGCTGTGCGTAAAATAGCTTAAAGGGTTATTCAAATATCTACTTGTATCTAGATTAACTGTTTTGGTCGCTTCGTAGGAATTTTGAAATAGTTCGATATAATAGATTCATATCAACAGACTTAGGAATAAAATCATTCATTCCATTTGCTAAGTAGCGTTCTACATCACCTTTCATTACATTTGCGGTGAATGCAATTATGGGCTTATTAAATTGCTTATTCCTGAGTTCAATACTTGCTGTAACGCCATCCATCTCAGGCATTTGAATATCCATTAATACGATATCAGGGGTAAAATCAAAGGCAATGTCTACGGCTTCTCTACCATTATTTGCACAGTACAATAGTGCATGAGTCGGCTTTAACATGGCATAAATTATTTTTTGATTAATTCTATTATCTTCTGCAATTAATATTCTTTTATTTGACCAGTCTGGTGCTAAGTCTTTACCGGTAATTTTTGTATTGCTAGCTGCCACTAAAGTTGAGCGAATAGGTTTAGATTTAATGGTAAAAATGAATGTTGACCCTTCCCCTTTTTTACTGGTGACCGTTAAGTTACCTCCCATTAATGTTGCTAAGCGTTTTGCAATTGATAGACCTAATTCAGTTCCACCAAACTTCCTAGTAATCGATGCATCTGCTTGGCTAAAATTTTGGAAAAGATTGTTCACTTCTTCTGTGCTCATACCTATACCTGTATCAACCACTTCTGAATTTAGGTATGACTCTCCGTTGATATTCTTTTGAGTAATATAAATATTAATGGCACCAGTATCAGTAAACTTAGTTGCATTGGTTACAAGATTAAGTAATACCTGATAAAAACGAGTAGGATCACCTGTCCACAACATATTTTTACTGGTTTTATTGATGATGTTTAACGATATACCTTTCATATCTAAATCTAACTCTACGTTTGAGTAGATTGAATCTAGAATAGGCTGTAGTTCAAATTCAATATTTTCAATATCTAATTTATTTGCTTCAATTTTTGAAAAATCTAAAATATCATTCAAAATTTTTAATAAATTTTCGGCTGAAAAAATGGCGGTGTCGATTAGAACATTTTGTTTTTCGTTGGGATGTTCTAAACGCAATAACTGCATTACCCCCAATACACCATTCATAGGGGTTCTTATTTCATGAGACATATTAGCTAGAAACTGCGATTTTATCTCACTAGCTTCTTCTGCCTTAATTTTTTCATCTTCGTAAGCCTTTGTTCTGATTTTAACTTGTTTATCTAACTCAGTTAATGATTGTTGATACTGAGAGGACATAAATGTCAGCACAATATATAAATTTGTCGCGACAAAAATAGTGGTACCCAGCATAAGGAACCATGCATTAACAGAAGTGTGATACTCCTCGGCATTGACTATATAAGTAAATTGGCCGGTAATATAAGCAATGCCAATAGACGTAATAATGATAAATCCAACAGCAATACTAATTAATGCAGAAATACGATTGAAAAGTAGGCTGCATAAAGCTGTGTACATAATCATCAGTAATATCCCCGCACCAAATAAGCCAAATTGAATCATGCCGCCAATGGCTAATATTAGAAAACAACTGGTAATGAAATAAGCTTTTATTTTGTAGAAAACTTGTTTACGAAAAAAAAATATAGCTGATGAAATAAAGTACATACTAATTTGAATGCCCATTATGGGCTGGAAACCAATATCAGAAATTCTAAGAAGAGAGCTAATTAAGGCCGGAGTGGAAAACATTATAAACACTAATAGTAATCGATTAGCCAGCTGACTATTAATTTCCATACTCGGTGTATTTAACATTAATTGACAGCCTTAATAAAGAATGTTTTAGATATGTGAACTACATTAACTTAATTGTATTTGTGTATAGTCATTTAAGCAAAATTTGAAGTGATAAATAAAATAACCGTGCCTGCCATATTATCCAGAAATAATGAGAAGCCATTGCTTGTCTTCATAGCTTATTAATAACGTAAAACGAGTTTATGTAGTTATTTATCGCAAATAATTCTTAAAAATCACACAATATCCGAGTCAAACCCATACTCTAAAATAGTAAAAAGATATCGTAGCGTTAGCTCTAAAAGACAATAAAATGAAGGAAAATATCTCGCAGGACAAATTCAAAAAACGGATAAGTGCTATGACTGAATTGTTTAGTCATACCAAAGAGAGTATTCACTGGTGCAGTAAAGTTTAACAAGGAAGTTCGTAATACCTCTATTGGTCTTTCACATCCAATGAAGCGTTATGGTCTGAGAGATTTCGTGATTTAAGTTCTGCGATAACCAGGCTGTGCACATTAGCAGACTCTTCGATAATAACTGTAGATAATGTCGAAGCAGAAGTAGAATGCTTAAACAAGCATGGAACACATCAGGCCAGCAATCAACTGACAATAATTTGTATAAGTACTAATCAAAAGATCAAGTAGATAATTTGGATACCTCTAATGCTTACTAACTTAAGTATGTATTTAATACGTGCCAGCACCATAACATTATGGGAACAGCAGTTAGAGAGTTATTTTATGTTAGACGAACCTTAAGATCTCAACCGAATGACTCAAGCCACCTACAAAAAAATTTAAGTAAATATGGGCTAAAATGGGAGGATATTTCAACTAGCATTAATCTAAAATTATAAACTGTAGATATAGACATCCCCATGTTAATCCATACTTTCGTATCAATAATGCTGAGAGATTAAGACTTGAATTATAAAAAAGGCTATTCGTTATAAATCTATTATTTATATTCTAAAAATCAAAAAACCGCTAACCTTTCGATTAGCGGCTCTCTTAATATGGCGGTGAGCGAGAGATTCGAACTCTCGAAAGGGATAAACCTTTACACGCTTTCCAGGCGTGCGCCTTCAGCCACTCGGCCAGCTCACCAAATTTTGGAAACACACGTTAACTTCATTAATAATTATCAGTCAACATGTTAATACTAATTCTCTTACTAATTTATAATATTAGTCTTTATTATCTATACTGCGTTAAAGATAAAACAGCGACATAAATCAATGTGCGCCATGTTAGGTAAATTTAATAGTCAACACAACTTAATTTTAATAAAAAAAGGCTAACTGCCTATATTATAGACAAAACATAAACTTACTTAATTATTTAGCGGCTAATGCTGCATTAAACGTTAACATGCGATCTAAAGATTTTAATGCTCCATTACGAAGATTCATATCGACAAAGACTTCTTTCCCAGATGGTTCTAGTAATGCATCTTCAATTTCTTTTAAACCATTCATTGCCATCCATGGGCAATGAGCACAACTTTTACATGTTGCACCTTCACCAGCTGTTGGAGCTTCAAAGAATTCTTTATCAGGACAAAGCTGCTGCATCTTGTAAAAAATACCACGATCAGTTGCCACTATAAATTTCATATTCGACATTTCTTGTGCCGCTTTAATTAACTGACTAGTTGAACCAACAGCATCAGCAAGATCAATGATTTCTGCAGGAGACTCCGGATGAACCAAAATAGCGGCATCAGGATGTAAAGCCTTCATATCCATTAAGGCTTGAGTTTTAAACTCGTCATGAACTATACAAGCGCCCTGCCACATAAGCATGTCGGCACCTGTTTGCTTTTGTATGTAGGCACCTAGATGCTTATCAGGTCCCCAAAGAATTGTTTCTCCTTGAGAGTCGAGATGATCAACAATTTCTAAAGCGCATGAAGAAGTAACAATCCAATCAGCTCTAGCTTTTACAGCTGTAGAGGTATTCGCATAAACAACAACTGTTCGTTCAGGGTTATCATCACAAAATGCATTAAAGGCTTCAATGGGACAACCCAAATCTAAAGAACAGGTTGCTTCAAGCGTAGGCATAACTACTGTTTTTTCAGGCGTAAGTACTTTAGCCGTTTCACCCATAAAGCGAACACCCGCGATAATAAGCGTAGTTGCCGAGTGATTGTTACCAAAGCGAGCCATTTCTAAAGAGTCGGCTACACAGCCTCCTGTTTCTTCAGCTAATGCTTGAATTTCTGGGTCAGTATAATAATGAGCAATGAGGACAGCATTTTTTTCTTTCAATAAAATTTTAATACGATCTTTATATTCTTGACGTTCATTATTAGAAAGTGGTGATGGTTTTGCTGGAAATTGAAAATCAAATTCTACGGCTAAATTGCTTTGCGACATTATTTATCTCTGTTGATCTCTTTTAAAAACGCGGCAATTATACGATATAGATTAAAAGATGTGTATAAGACTTTTTACTATTACAGATTAAAAAAAGATAAGTGAATTATAAAAGGATAAAGATAAAATATTTTAAGTATTAATTAAGAACTGATCTACCTTGATGCTAGGACCTTGGAGTTAATTTTTCTTAACGGTTAACAGCATTAATTTAATATTTTGATTTGAGATATAACTGGAATGTAATCAAGAAGTGGTCGGCCGTGAAGGATTTGAACCTTCGACAAATTGGTTAAAAGCCAACTGCTCTACCAACTGAGCTAACGGCCGACATAAGTGCTAATTCACACTGCGTTGTAGTAGTGCCTCAACGCGACGCATATAATACTCATAAAAATTTTTAGTGCAACTATAAATTCAACTTTTTTATGAATAACTGCTCGCTTGCGTAAAAAGAAAGCAGTTAGCGTAAGTTATCGTCGCTTTTACTGGCTATAAATTTTCTAACCTTGGCTTTGCAAGTTGAGCAGCACTTGATTCTGGGTATTCTGACAGCACTTTCTCGTACCAAATTTTAGCTGCTGCACTATTATTTAGCTTTTGTTCAACCATAGCTAACTTTAACATTGCGTCACTTCGCTTGTTTGAGGCGATATATTGCTCAACAACCAGATTAAATTCATTCTTAGCTTTAACGTATTCAGTTTTGTTAAATAATAGTTGTCCCAACCAATAATGCGCATTAGGTGCATAACTAGAATCTGGAAAGTTAAGGTTAAACGCTTGAAACTCTGGGATCGCTTCATCGTATTTTTTATCTTTCAACACCATATTTACAGCTCGGTCGTACGCTTGGTTTTCAGTTAAATTAGTTGAATAATTTACAGAAGTATCTAGTGAAGTTGATGTAGGTGCCATAATAGCAACAGGAACGTTATTTTCAGGCTTTAAAGCCTCAGACACTCTTCGGTCAAGCTCTTGATATAATTCACGCTGTCGGCTTAAAACTTGGCTTAGCTGATGAGTATGAAGTTCAGTAACACCTCGTAGTTCATTCACTTCATTTTGAAGTTCATCAAGTTGACGCTGAACTTTTACTTGAGCACGATTACGAGCATCAAGCTTACGCTCTAAGATAGCAACTTTTTCTTCAATCGTTACCGGTAAACTGGAGGAATATTGCGAGGTACTATTTTTATTAGAACCGTTATTGGTTACATCTATAACGGGAGCAGATTCTGCCGCTACTACCACTATGGTAGTAACAGCAAAGGACATCCCGAATAAAACTTTATTCAGTTTCATTTATATCCCTGATTAGTAAACTAACACCGCACGACGGTTTTTAGCGAATGCACTTTCACTGCGATCTTTAACCATCGCCTTTTCTTCGCCATAGCTAACAACACTAAGTTGTGAAGATGAAACACCCATATTTTCTAGATAAGTAACAACGGCTTTAGCACGACGTTCACCAAGAGCAATATTGTATTCAGGAGTGCCGCGTTCATCGGCATGACCTTCAACTAAAACATTAGTATTTGTGCTGTTTAAGAATTTAGCATGTGCGTCTAAAATAGCAGAAAATTCGTTACTTACTGTAGAAGTATCAAAATCAAAATAAACAATGTGCTCAGCACGTAGTTTTTCTAACTCTTGATTTTGTTGTTCTTCAATTTCAGCGGCACGTTGCTGAGCAGTTACTTGTACATCATTCGTATTAGCTGCTACTGAAGACTGCTGAGCATTATTTGTTACAGAGCCATCCTCTTCACTCTCTTGTGAACTTGAAGTACAAGCAGATAAAGCCAAAATTGGCAAGACAATCGCTAGAGCTTTCACAGTTTTATTCAAACGCATTATATTTGTCCTTATTATTCTAAAGTTATGTTTTAAATTAATGTTTATTTATTTTTATAAAAACGGTGACCAAGCAGGTGCTTTAACTTCACCATCAACCGCGGGTAAACGCGCTTTAAATCTTCCATCGACAGATACTAAACTAAGCACTTGCCTATTATTATGTAATGTACTGTAAATTATCATGCCGCCATTTGGAGCAATACTCGGCGACTCATCTAAACGTGTTGTAGTTAGCACTTGAAAAATCCCTGACTCTAACTCTTGTTTTGCTAAATGATAATTTCCTCGCGTTCTATTAACCATAATTAGCTGTCGACCATCTGGCGTAATTGAACCTCCAAGATTCATCTCACCATCAAATGTCAAACGTTTTACGCGACCATCTATTAAATTTACGCGATATAGCTGAGGTTTACCACCCCGTTCTGAACTAAATACTAATGATTTACCGTCAGGGCTCCAACTTGGCTCTGCATCAATGGCACGATGACGTGTAATTCTACGTAATTTTCCTGTTGCTACATCCATTACATAAAGTTCTGAATTACCATCTTTTGATAGCATCATTGCCATTTTATCACCATTAGGTGACCAACGAGGTGCACTATTTATACCTTTATGATCGCTAATCATAGTACGCTTACCGGTATAAATATCAATAACATATATTTTTTGTTGGTTATTCTCAAATGTTGAATACGCTAATTGGTTACCATTTGGATGCCATGATGGCGACATTAAAGGTTCTTTTGAACTCAATAATACGTTTTCATTAACACCATCATAATCAGCAATGACTAATTGAAAAGGAAACTCACCTTCATCCCGCACAATAACGTAGGCAATTTTTGTTAGAAATGCGCCTTTACTTCCCGTTAGTTTCTCATAAATAACATTACTGATGTGATGTCCGTAACGACGAAATTGGTCTGAACTAATTTCGAACTCACCTTCAGCATGAATATGATCTGAAGTCTGAACTAATTCACCATTACTCAACATCTGTGATTGACCACCTGTTATTTGACCGCGTATCACATCAACTAACTGGTAACTTATTTTGTAACGACCAATACCTATGCCATTTATTTGCCCAACGACAACAGCTTCAACACCTTCATTTGCCCATGCTGAGTAATCAACTTCTTTGTCTGTAAAAGGAGTTTGAGGAAATCTATTTTCTTTTATTGGATTAAATTTACCGCTTCGCAGTAAATCTTCACTAATAATATTAGAGATATTATCAGTGAGTGGTTCGGTGCCAGTCCATTTAAAAGGCAAAACTGCAATAGGTCTTGCGCTATCAATGCCTTCAGTAATTACAATTTCAAGGGTTGCAAGCGCACTGTTAGATATCAGTACGATAAAGAAAATAAAAGCTATTTTAAATTTATTCATATGTTTTACTATTTTCTCATTCATTGGTTGTTGGTCATTAAATGTTAAACATTACAATTAAAACTAGGATGTCACGATTAGAACTCAGGTACCACGGTTAAACTAATAGTTCGCATTTCTTTGAACACTTCAGGATCTTTAGATACTGGTAATGTTCCTGCTTTATAAATTGCAGTTTTTGAAGCGTTACAAACAACCTTATCGCCTTTACCTATAATGACATTAGTTACAAAACCTGATGGTGCAAGACTTATCGTTAATTTACAAGACTTACCTTCCATGGTGCTGCGATCCGTTATTAATCGTCCTTGAATAGTTTGACGTATTAATGCAGTGAATCGCCCTACTTCTGTCATTGTTTGTTTATTGCGCGCTTTTTGTCTAACAGCCATTTCTTCAGCCATCTGTTGTTCTAATAATTTTTGTTGTTGTGCGCGTTCTTTCGCTTCTCTTTCTTTACGCTTTTTTTCTGCTGCTTTTTTCTTAAGTAAGTCGTCAGCCTTTTTTGCTGCCTTCTCTTCTTTCAATCGTTTAGCTTTTGCATCAGCGGCAGCATTTTCAGCAATTTTCTGTTCTTTTTCTTTCTGTGCACGTAACTTTTCTGCTGCATTTGCTTTTGCTCGGGCTTTTTTTGCCGCTGAATCCGCCGCTTTCTTTTCTATTTCTTTTTTCTTTCTTTGTTGTTCAAGTGCCTTAATACGTTTTTCTTCTTTAGCTCTTTTCTTTTTAGCAGAAGCTACTTGTTGTTCAAGCTCTCTTAGTGCTTTCGCATCGTCTAGTTTTTTCTTCTTAATTTTATTTACTTGTGCTTCGATTTTGCTTTTATCAACAATAGTCGCTTGAATCGTTTGTACTTGAACAACTTTTGGCGGCGCTTTTGGTGCATGATCAAAATTTCCCATGAGTAGCACCGCGGCTAAAGCAACATGCAGTAAAAAACTAAGCGTTAATGCTATGGTGAATTTTCGACTCATGATTTATTTAGCTCCGGGATCTGTCATTAAACCAACAGAAGGTACACCCGCTTTTTGCTGTAAAAGCACCATCAACTGAATTACAGCATCATATGACACGGCCCCATCACCGTTAACAACAACAGGCGTATCAGGATCTACTTTTAAATGTGCTGCTACTAATGTAGCAACTTGTTCAGCTGACATAGGTTCATTCTTGCTCGTACCAACCGCTAAATAATAATTACCATCTGCATCAACTGAAGCGACCAGAGGTGGTTTTGAATCTTTGTCGAGAGCTTCAGCATCAGCTTTAGGTAAATCGACTTTCACACCTTGCGTAACCAGTGGTGCAGTTACCATAAAAATAATCAGTAATACCAACATAACATCAATGTATGGCACTACGTTGATTTCAGCAACTTTACGGCGTCTTACTCTTTTATACATAAGATATTCCTCCGTTGGTGCTTATTGTTCAATTGTGCTTTGACGTTGCAAAATGCTCGAAAATTCTTCCATGAAATTACCGTAGCCATTTTCTAGCTTTTCGACATGATGACTGAATCGGTTAAAGGCCATTACAGCAGGAATAGCTGCAAACAATCCCATGGCTGTTGCAATTAAAGCTTCAGCAATACCTGGAGCAACCATAGCGAGTGTTGCTTGCTCTACAGCACCTAATGCAATAAACGAATTCATAATGCCCCAAACAGTCCCAAACAAACCAATATAAGGGCTTATAGAACCAACAGTCGCCATAAAGGGTAAATGGGTTTCAAGGTGGTCAACCTCTCGCGAAAGTGCGACACGCATAGCTCTATGAGTTCCGTCAACAATAGCTTGCGGTGAATCCTGATTACTCTTTCTCAGACGAGCAAACTCTTTAAAGCCAGAGACAAATAAACTTTCAATACCAGTTACGGGTCCTTTTGAAGAAACCTCATTATAGAGTTTGCTTAAATCAGCACCGCTCCAAAACTTATCTTCAAAATTTTTCATTTGCGCTTGAGCATCATTAAGTACTTTTCGACGTTGAAATATCATCGCCCAACAAGAAATGGAGAAACCCAATAGAATGATCATTACAGATTTGACTAATAGACTGGCTTGAAGAAATAAATCAAAGATAGAGATTTCAGCTGACACGTTTTAACGCTCCTAATATTTTTTCGGGGATGGCACAAGGTTTAGCAAGCTTTAAGTTAATACAAGCAATTCGCACAACAACAGAACAAATGATTGTGTTTTGTTGGTTACTGATTTGTTGAGTAAAAACTAGACTGGCGCGTTTAAATTCGCTGATCCATGATTTCACCATAAGTAAATCATCTAACTTGGCTGAAGCCATATTATCCATTTCAACTCTTCTGACCACCAAACCAATGTTTTGTTCTAAAAAAAATGATTGATTTGCATTCAACTCTCTAAGCCATTCAGTTCGAGCTCGTTCACAAAATTTCAAATAGTTTGCGTGATAAACAATACCGCCGGCATCTGTATCTTCATAATAGACTCGGACAGGGTAATCATATTTAATATTTGGCATGAGTTAATTGAAATAAATAGCTTAGTGCTTCAAAGTTATTAATATTTTAATTAAAAATAACAACCTAGACGCTTTTTTATAGTTAAAGCTATATTAATGATAATGCAGCCTAACGACAAGCGTTGAGTCGTAAACTAATGTAACATTTTTTATAAAACATATATTTAGTGAATAAACCCTTTACAGGTTAGATAAGAGTTAACGTTTGAGGAACTTAAATAGCATTAGTTTTTCTAATGCGAAACATCTAATTTTATTAGCTTGTTAAATTAGAGAGGTTACTCTAAAATTCACTTGTTCTTTGAGCTAGCACACAAATTATTCAAGTTTGTCTTCACTGATATAACGGGGTAGTCGATAGCCAAAGGACTTGAATTGATTTCTATCATTTCTCTCTGACATGTTTATTTGGAACCCTATTTCCTTCTATCAACTTTATTTATAAGTTGGCCCACATAATTTATGTGGGCTTTTTTTTGTCTAAAATTCAATTAATTAATGTATTGTTTGTTAAACAGGTTTGTCTAAACCGAAATGTTGGTAAGCACGTTCGGTAGCAAT
>ENA-OSET01005261-OSET01005261.1-sediment-metagenome-genome-assembly--contig:-NODE-5261-length-11022-cov-4.049063_pt1 | contig 11022 bp, 7 predicted proteins | sample MGYA00237882_ERZ534229 | MGnify/ENA primary metagenome ERZ534229 (study PRJEB26408, sample SAMN06266212) | sediment metagenome | isolation source: Hudson Canyon methane seep mesocosm | place: USA:Hudson...
AACTTGCGGATGAAGCGGCAGCAAAATCTTTGTACGGTGAAACGGTTGTTTTGGATGGTGGTAAAATTCGACTTGCACAAGCAGGAGAAGATGCCCATAAGCGTTTTTACAACCCAGGGGTCTATCTCAGACGCTTACTAGACTTATTAACCATTGTATTTCTGACAAAATTCAATAAGAAGCCACTACGATTTTTTGGCCTAATTGGTAGCAGCTCTATTATTATTAGTTTCTTTGGCTTGCTCTATCTGGCAATCGAAAAGATATTCCTAAACGTCGCCATGGCAGATCGCCCAGCGTTGGTGTTATTTTCCTTGTTTATGGTGCTTGGCTGCCAATTAATAGCGATTGGCCTAGTGGGAGAGACTGTGATCTTCACTCACTCTAAAGATTTAAAGGAATATCGAATTAAGGAAATTATCGACCAGAACACGCTTAAGGAAAGCTAGTAACAGATCACAGAGTGGTCAAAGGAATGACCACCTCTAAGTAACGCTCAAGATCAAACGTTCAATTTACATTAGAGCCCAACCTACGCCCAACACAACTGAAAACTCTTCATATTCTCTAGCCTGGTTTGCGGAATTCATTCGTATCTCGTATTTCAAAGAACCGCTCAGATTTATGTCTTTCACCACCCCATAGCTCACATCATAAATATAGGATGCCGTCCTTTCTTTACCAAAAAGTGGTCGATCAACATAGTCACTCAAATTAAAAGAGTAAGAGACTCCCATTGCAAAGTTAGCCACTATATTTTTTCTAAGCGAAGCACCTAACCCTCTACCCTTTGAATCATCATTCGATACTTCATAACGCGTGTCGCGCAAATAACCTGACAACGAATACATATATGAGCCAATCACTCGGCTCGCCGACACATTAAACCGACGTTGTTTGACAATATCAAGAAACGAACCTGTGACAGCCAATGGTACAGTTAGCCCTGTATCCACTCCATCGAGAAAAACCGGTATGTCTAAATCGGCCTCAAAACCAATTGAGGTGTCAGATAGATCTTCACTATACCTAAACCCGAGGTTATGACCTAAAACCTGATTCTTGGATAAAGATACATCAAAGAAATTACCTGTAACCGTATCTGCAATACTTGAGTTTGATTCTGTTCGCCCGTAGTTAAAGGTAAACTGTCCACGGGAAAGCTCTCTGGACAAACCTACACTTAACTTGGTGTTGTTTAACTCTGCTGTTCCATCTCCGTCGATTATCTCGTCATACCTACCACTTATATCGAAACCGGTGGTGCTATTAAATTGATAATTATAAACGATACTACCATCTACTCGTTCGCTGTCGGATGCCTGAGGATCTGAAATCTCAACATTGACATAATTCCCAGACACACCAAGCGTAGATTCCGGACTAACTCTGTACGAAACAGAAGGCCCTGAACGAAGTATATTTCTACTTTCATTATTATCAGGCGTATCATTATCGAACACACTTTTCAATACTTGGGTTCTGGTAAACGACGTACGCCAGTTCAGAAAATTCTCAATAAGATCAAAATTAAAAATGCCGACACCTGTTGTCAACGATGTTTGGTTTTCAAACGTATCATCGTAATAATGCTGCTCAACAAGGTTAAAATTTGCATCTGCGTTGAAACGCTTACGCTGCTCCAACAGTACAACCTTAAGACCAAGCGATTGAGAGACGCTATCTTCTGTGTCAGTGGATTCCGAAGATATGTTATTGCTGTAATTAACATCGCTAGATAGCACGGCAGATAGCTCTAAACTATGCAAGAAAGAAGAACCAAACAATAGTTGAACAAAGATGTATTTCTTTATCAGGTTTTGCATTTACACCTACTAGTTATTATAAACAAGACCCGCTAGCTTCTCTTTACCGACGACCTGAATCGAAGCTTCGACTTGCTCTGGTGTAGCCCCTCCATGAGGAACGACCAATACCACCATGTCTGATATTTCTGTGAGTATTCTAGCTTCAGAGGAATCGGACACAGGCGGCGCATCAATGAATATGTATCGATCAGAATAGCGGGTTCTAATCTCATCTATAAATTCATGCATTTTCACCGATGAAAAATACTCTGCCGCTCCCTCACTATTGCCACCAATTGGCACAACACGTAACCGGGGAATCCCGGTAGCATAAACAACATCTTTTATATTAAGCCCGGAGTCACTTAAATAGTCAGTGATGCCTGAAACTGCATCGCCAATAATCAACTCATCCTGACTAGCGGAATACAAATTGGCATCAATCAGCAAACTCGTTTTTGACTTGTCTAGCGCGAAAGCCGATGCTAAGTTTGCTGCAACAAAACTCCCCCCTCCGCCAGAAGTGATAGACGAGACCATACAAACAAAGTTTTTCTTTTTGCTCGTCTTTAATAGCTGTGTTCGCAACCCACGATATATGTTCAAAACTTTTATATTCTGAGGGCTACCATTAACTATTTTCAAACGATCCAGCTCTTCGACAGAGAAGCGATCAACTTCGCCCATCTTGTTGATTTGAGATCGCGTTGTGGCGGTTTGCATATCTACCGAAGGTGAAGCAATCGGCGTAACCTCGTTTAATTTTTTCATCCGATCAGCCCTATTTTAGAAGCGTAAGCCAAGCCAATGTAACCCGCCATAATTATCCCGACCAAGAAAAAACACAAAATGATGTCCAAGCGCATCACCCTTTTCGTGAGAGGCGTATTTATGTGCGGAACTACAGCCAAGACTGGCACATCAAAACGAGCCAACTCTTCAGAAAATCGTATTTTTCTATCAAGCAAAACATACAAAATAATCAAACCCAAAGTAAAGAACAACCCTACAAAAGGACCTGCCAAAACAAAGTGCAAAAACCTCAAGCCAATAGGATGCCGCGGTCGCGATGCAGGCTCTTGAATCCTATAAGTCACTCCCTGGCCTTCTATATTCAACGTCATCGATAAACGAGCCTTTTCTTTTCGCTCCAACATATCCTCATAAATTCGCTTGGTCACTTTGTAGTCACGCGTTAACTCTGACTCTTCAGCCCCTCTCTCGGCAATGCGCTTTCGGCGATCGTATTCTTTTTCTTGCAGTTTTCCAAATGCCAATAAACGTTTCTCTTTCGCCTTAATATCTGTTTTTACTTGTGAAATTCGACTGCGTAACTCAAGGTATATAGGATTTAAAACCGCATTCTCGTCATTTGCAGAAACCTCCACCTTACTGACTTCCGAGCTCAATTTTTCCTTTTCCGCTTCGCGTATCGTTTTCTTCATATCATCAATTTGATAACTAATACTAATAACGTCTGGGTAATCCGCTGTGTAGGTCAACAGTAGATCACTCCGCTGCCCTTCAAGCACACTTAGGCGAGCGGCATCTGCATTCGTTTTGTATTTCTTTGACGAATATTCGGGCTCATCTACCAGTTGATTATTTAAATCCAACAGAGTCGTTTTTCCTTCATCAATACTAATTTTCAACTCTTCTAGCTGTGCTCTTAACCGACTAATAGCCGTATCAACATCTCTATTTCTTCCATCAAAATTGTTGGTTCGAAAGTCCTTCAACCGACTCTCAGCCATCACCAACTGATCTTTATATTGCTTCACTTGATTATCGATAAACATAAACGCTTCTCGACTCTCTAGTCGCTGTTTATCTGAGCTAGCCTTAATAAAAACATCAACTACGCCATTAATCACTCGATACGCTTCTTGTGAAGTAGAGTCGGAGTAACTAATTTTCATGTAATTAGAGCCAAGCCCTTTAACTTTCACTTTATTTCGTATTTTATTGATCTTAGCGCTTAGCTCATCACCATTTTGAAAGTCGTCAAGACCATAAATACGCTCTACGGCTTTCTTTAAGAACCTGGGAGACTTAAGCATCTCTCGCACAACTTTTGTTCGACTTTGAACTTTAGATTGAGCTGCCTGGCTACTTAGGAGAGGCTTTAGAATATTCTGGTTGTCAGCAAAGATAGTCGCCGATGACGAAAATTTTGATGGCCAAAACATCCCAACGGATAACACAGTAAAACTGACTATTGAAAATACCAAAAGACACAAAAACTTGTTCAGCCACGCCTCTCTAATAACGACAATGACATACTTTAAGAGTAAGTCGAAATTCATGACGCTCTAAAAACCTCTTTCTGGCACAGTAATAATATCTTGAGGGAATAAGGTATAGTTCGAGTCCAAAATTCCACGCTCCAAAATATCAGTAAGGAATATAGGGTAGACCTTCGCACCACTGTCGGTCTGTCGATAAAGTTTCGTTTCATTCGCATTTGCAAACACTGATACGCCACCAGCTTCCAGAATGACATCCAACACTGTAATGCCCTTACGATATGGTATTGAGCGTTGCGCTTGAACAGCCCCCGTCACCCGAATTCGGTGAATATATTCAGCGCTTTTAGGAGACGTTACAATAACCGTCACTTTTGGGTTTCGAATATAACTATTTAGCTTCTCTTCTAGCGTTTTTGACAGAACTTCCGATGACACTCCGTCGACCTTAATGTCACCAGCCAAAGGAACTGAAATTTTCCCATCAGGACGAACAATAACCGATACAGATAAGTCAGGATTTCGCCAAACACTAACCTGAACAGCGTCTCCTATACCTAGAAGGTATTCATCAACGATCCCAATACTTGTTTCAACCGGGCGTTCCTTGACTACATTAACGGTACTACACGCCGACAATCCGATTGTTAGGGCGAGACCCAAAATAACTAAGACTTTCATACATTTTCCTTACTTTCTACCGGTAATAATTATTACGAGACTATATTGCGTGACAAAAGAGACCCAAAATTCATACAGAAAATTAGTGAACACCCTTGCCTAATAAAACAACCTCTACAGTTTGAATTACGATTAACATGTCGATAAAAAAACTATGATTTTTCACATAGTACAAATCATACTTTAGTTTATTTCTAGCATCCTCGACCGAAGCTCCATAGGGATACTTCAATTGAGCCCACCCCATCAACCCGGGTTTAACACGATGCCTCGCATCGTAAAATGGAATTTTTTCATTCAATTCTTCAACAAATTGTGGCCGCTCAGGCCGCGGACCAACAAAACTCATTTCCCCAACAAAGACATTATAAAGTTGAGGTAATTCATCTAATCGGGTGTTTCTAATAAATGCGCCAACTCTCGTTACTCTGGCATCATTTTTCGTCGCCCAAACAGCCTTTCCATCCTTCTCAGCATCTTGAGCCATACTTCTAAACTTATTAATCGAAAACTCTTTACCATTGAGCCCCACTCGCACTTGTCGATATAAAACCGGCCCCTTGCTCTCTAACTTGACCGCGACAGCTGTGAGTAGCATGAATGGCCATGCGACAAAGAGTATCAAGCCAGCGATACAAAGATCGAATATTCTCTTCATCGCATCTCGGAGCTGAGAATAAACGAATCCATCTGAAAATAACGCCCAACCAGGCCTCAACATTGACACTTCGATCCTCAGCAATTCTCTTTCGACAAAAGCAACAGGTTCGGTCACTCGAATACCACTCAGCTTGCAATCTAATAAGTCATCTATTGGTAGCTCCCCCCCCTCACTTCGACGGCGTTCATCAGGAGCGACAACAATTTCACTAATATTGTGCAGCTTTACAAATTGCTTCCAATCATCTGGCTGCGTCAAAAGCAATTCTTCGTCAATAGATACATCGTCAGACCCGGTGGCAATACAACCGTACAAATTGAAACCTAACTCAGCATTTAATAAATCGATTCGATCAATAATTTTCATTGCTGATTTTCCAGCACCTAAAATAACAACGTTTCGACTTAATTGTTCGAGATCAACTATTTTATAGAAAACATACCGAATACAAATTACGAAGACTAAGGCGAATGAAATAGCGAAAGCCAAAACACCTCGCCCTAAGTACATTCCCGGAAATAGATAGTAAATTATGGTTAAGCTGGCCGTCCCCAAGAAAAAATATCCGACAATAGTGCGCAGCACCATTCCGGTTAAACCTTCCCGAAAAATGCTTGTGTAGACACCCATTGCTAACGAGCAACAACTCATCAGTATTGCAAAGGAAGTCATTTGCCATCCGGGAGACTGCAAAAGTACGTAAGATCCCGACCAGTAATTTTTAAATTCTACGCCTGCAACCACTGCTAGCATTAACAAACAAAATTCGACACCGCCCAAAAATAAAAACTTACTATGTAAATAGTGATTTAGAACACGAACATGAGCCACTAACGATTACCCTGAATGGAAAAAAGCGCTATTTTGCGCGAAAAGTATCTAGCAATTGGTTACGATTACTTATTGATAATAGACTACTTATTTCATTTTTACGCCCTGTCATGAATAATTTTAGGCGATTCTCAATATTCCCTAAGAAATTGAACGGCATTATGCAATAATCTTCAGACTTTTTTAAGGCTCTTGAGCTTAGAAGCGACATTTAGTAGAAATAAATGCACTGAGCCTAAGTTAGCAATTAGATGAATTGTAAGATCGGGCCACCCTTCAATGGCAACAATCGGCAGACATTACATAGTAAGTGCGCTCGGCGGTGCGAAAGCTCAAGGCCTAGACACCAGCCTACTACTCAAACAAGCTCGGATTTCTGAACACTTATTAAAAAACTCACACGCACGATTTCATGTCGATCTCGTCGCTCGCCTATATCACAGCATTGGCAAATCTTTGAATGATGAATTTATGGGATTTACTGAGCGCCCTGTAAAATCCGGTACATTTGCCCTCATGGCCGAATGGGTAAGCCGCAGCAACAATCTGGAAGAACTTCTTCTAAGCGGCATTCGTTTTTACAATCAAATTACTGACGAATTGAATATGTCCTTGGATATTGAAGGTGAGCACGTCTATTTAACAACCGTATTCAAGAACCCTGAACTCGATTTTGATCACTTTTATGTCGATTACTGGCATGTGATTTGGCATAGGTTCTCTAGTTGGTATATTGGAAAGCCAATCAAATTATTAGCCGCCTATATCAACTATGTTCCGCCAGACAGACAAGAATTTGAATTATTATTCCGCTGCCCAACTCGACTGAACAGCAAATACAATAGACTCGTATTCCACAAGCGGTACCTTCAAGAGCCACTCGTTAAAACGCAGAGAGAGCTAAAAACCTTCCTCACTCGCGCGCCAGTTGACCTATTAACCATCCCCGGTGAAGACAACAGCCTGACCGCGCAAATAAGTCAATTAATTGAGCCTAGGACATTCGAAGAACTCAGTAAACTAGTACTACCAAAAAGCAAAGAGATCGCCAAAACACTAAACATAAGTGAACAAACACTAAGACGGAGACTGAGCTTAGAAGGAATAAGTTATCAACAAATTAAAGACAACTTGCGCTTAGATTTAGCAAACAGGTTTTTGTGCAAGACAAACACTAGCATTTCCGACATTTCTTATCGCCTTAACTTCAGCCACTCTAGAGCTTTTTCTAGAGCCTTCAAACAATGGAGCGGCCACACCCCTAAACAATTTCGAATAGAGTACCAAAAAACCAGAACAAACTAAGCGTATTTGTGTAGCCTTAAGAACAATTAAGTCACATAAATGAGCGGTTTGGTCCTACAAAGTAAAAATATAATGTCTATAAAACGACGATAAAATGGCACATACATCCTTTATAATCAATTAGATACACAAACAAAAGTCATAAAAACCAACTTACTAAAACATTCACAAAACAGACATAAAATCATATGATAGCGACATAAATTCGATTCCAGCTATTACTTTATGTGACTTTTTCATACTCCTGACTCACTTTCATCGTGTAACAAAATCCTATAATGTAGCGCTATTAAACGATCTTAGACAACTTTGCCCCTATTAATGAGAATAAATCCAACATGACTTCCCGACATCAAACTCGTAGCACAATAGACAATCCTTTTGTCACAAAAAAGGAAATTGACTTCAGTATCCCAGGTCAAACATCAGAAAAACCGGGCCTCTACGAAGAATCGCTTAAAAAAGGCTACGATTTAATTCAGCGCCCCAAAAAAGCCGCGGGCGTGAACGCGATTAGCCGCCAACACAGTAAAAAGCGAATGACGATATGGGAACGAATGGCCGTTCTTACCGACGATAGTCCAACTGTGCTTTTCCAAAACTGGGGCAAAAATTTAGATGGCGCGTCATTAGTAACCGCTATCTTAAATGTCGACGGTCGAGATATCGCATTATATGGCCATGACTTTACAGTCCGTGCTGGGTCAATGGACGCGACCAACGGCAAAAAATTAGCTCGACTATTTGAATTGGCAGGAAAACGTAAAATCCCCCTTGTTGGCCTAAATGATAGCGCCGGAGCATATGTGCCTGCCGGTGTAGGCGGATTGGACGGATACGCCGAAGCATTTACCGCGCTGAGAAAAATAAGCGGTGTTGTTCCAAGTATTATGTGCATGCTTGGTTTTAATGCGGGAGGTGGTTCTTATCTTCCTCGCCAAGGCAGCTTTATGATCCAACCTAACGAGACATTTTTTGGTCTCACTGGGCCTGGCGTAGTTAAGAGCGTTCTCGGCGAAGATGTCACACCCGACGAGTTAGGCGGACCAGGAGTACACAGCCAAACAGGTGTTACCGACTTTGTAGTTAAAGACGAAGTCAGTGCGCTTAAAAAAGTCCGACAGCTATTAAAGTACCTTCCTAACAATAATAGTGAATTAGCCCCATTTCAAGAAACGTCAGACCCAATTGACCGCAAAACCTGGGATATCGACATTCTGTTGAAGAAAACCTTCAATAGCCCAACCGGTTTCAATACGCCTATTGATGTAACTATCATTATTCAGCAGCTTTGTGATCATGGCGACTTTATAGAGCTTCAGGAAGACAGAGCCCGCAATACCGTTACGGCGCTAGGTCGAATGGGTGGAAATGTTATGGGCTTTCTCGCCAATAACAGCGCGGTTTCTTCTGGACAAATCGATATAGACGCTGCATATAAAAATGCTAGGTTTATCCGATTTTGCAACCTGTATAACATTCCAATTATTTTCATGGAAGATACGACAGGCTTCCTACCGGGTAAAGATCAAGAAGCAAAAGGCATTGTTCAAGCCGGACGTGCAATGCTTGACGCCATGATCGATATAAGAACACCTCGATTCTTGGTTATCATCCGAAACGCATTTGGCGGCGCTTATGCTTCATATAACTGCTACCCAACGGGAGCTGATTTCGTCATTGCTCTCCCTTCAACCCGTGTCGCGGTTATGGGGCCAGCTGGAGTAGAGTTTGTCTATAAGAAAGAAATTAGAGCGATTAGAGCAGCCCTAAAAAGTGGTGAACAAACGGCAGAATGGGCAAAAGAAAAAGAAGCCGAACTGGTTAAGCGTTACGAAGATGAATTAATGAACCCTAATGAAGCGCTAAGTCTAGGCTCGATTTCCCAAATTGTTATGCCGAGGGATCTTAGAAAAGTGCTATGTGAAAATATGGCCTTCCATTTACGACATTACAAACCGGAACCATTTACAGGCGTTCAAAGGGAGTTTTACTAATATGAGCAACGAACATTACCTTAACAACCCGCTAACGCATGAAGATAGAATTCACAACGATAGCCCAAGCGATTGGGTAAAGAGCTTTAACTGCCAAGATATTCGCCCACTTATTATTTGTCGTGGCCCGATCCGAAAAGAAGCCATGGACGTATTTGCCGAAATGGGCATTGAACATTGCGGCATTTTGCTATCAGAAAAAGACAGCATTGTTTATCAAAATGCTTTGGCGCCAGAGCTAAGACAAATTAAAGACCCTAGTCGAATTCATAGAGTCCCTGACTATAGTGGCGATGATAAAGCAGAAAGAGTCGAACGCATTAACCAAATTATCAACATTGCCAAGCAAAATGACTACAACGCGATTTTTGCTGGGTATGGCTTCATGGCTGAAGATGAAAATATGGTCTTCGCGATGGAGCAAGCTGGACTTAACTTCATAGGCCCCTGCTCTAAAACCGTCCACAAAGCCGGACTAAAAGATGAAGCGAAGCGAACTGCATTACAACTTGGTGTCAGCGTCACACCAGGTATAAACAATGCGACTGCCTTAACGATATTGAAAAAACACAGCGATGAAAAAGCCTTACTGTCGTTAGTCAAAAAAGAAAAGCTAACGCTAGACCAACAAGCCTTCGATGCAGCAGAAACACTTGAAGACAAAGCAGATGTTGTCTTAACTGCTAGCTACCAGAAAGGCATCGACATTTACACAATTGCAGAGCTTCAAGAAACCATTCGTGAGCAAGTCGTTAAGATCGGCCAAGAGTTCCCTGACAACCGAATTCGCTTAAAGTGCATCGGTGGCGGTGGTGGTAAAGGTCAACGTATTTTATCCAGCCCAAAAAGCTTCGAAGGCAATAAAAAAGAACGGCTGGAAAAAGCCGCCGAACTTGCACCGTCGTTGGTTCTAGAAATATTGAACGAAGTAAAAGCAACTGGCCAAGGCGATAATAAAAACGTATTGATCGAATTGAACATTGAAACCACTCGTCACCAAGAAATTCAGGTGATTGGTAATGGTCAGTGGAGTCTAGCATTGGGTGGGCGTGATTGTTCATTACAGATGCACGAACAGAAATTATTAGAAGTCTCTGTTACCACCGAAGAACTTGAAACTGCATTAACTGAAGCGGTAAAAGCGGGTCGCGATGTCGAAGCTAAGATTTTAACTCAAGACTTAAAAACGCTTCACGCAATGGAGCAGCAGTCTGAAATTTTTGGTGAAGCGGTCGGCCTAGATAGCGTCTCAACTTTTGAGTGTATCGTTGATCGTGATAAGCATTTCTTTATGGAAATGAATACTCGAATTCAGGTAGAACATCGTGTAACTGAGTTATGTTATGCGCTTAAATTTACCAATCCTGATAATGATGCTGAATCATTCATTGTAGAGTCTTTAGTTGAAGCGATGGTATTGCTGGCCGCTCATGGACCGCGTTTACCTGAACCAGTGCGCATCAACCGCAATAACGCATCCGTAGAAGCGCGTT
>ENA-OSET01005264-OSET01005264.1-sediment-metagenome-genome-assembly--contig:-NODE-5264-length-11018-cov-13.969198_pt1 | contig 11018 bp, 7 predicted proteins | sample MGYA00237882_ERZ534229 | MGnify/ENA primary metagenome ERZ534229 (study PRJEB26408, sample SAMN06266212) | sediment metagenome | isolation source: Hudson Canyon methane seep mesocosm | place...
GGTTCTGTGTGTTGTAACCAGATCATTTTAGTTTTGTTGTCATCAAGTGCTTCGAGTATGTAGATTGTTTGCGCAACAGAGACGCGAAGGTAGTCATCAGACTCTTCTTTTTTCTCTGCCGATGCATTCATATGCATCAGTATTTTATTGCTTTCTGGCTTGCTTGTTGTTTCGATATGTATGACGTAGTCACGGTCTTTAAATGGCCATGGCATATCATTAACCGAGTAGGCGTAGCGATCATTGAAACTTTTTACGTCAAAGCCGTAAGATACTGTGCAGCCATGAACCCATTCTATGCAGGATTGTGGGTTAGCCATTACCGCTATTATGTTGTTTAACGGTGCATCAAGTATTGCAACGGCCTTGAATGCTTCAAAGCTGGAGTTTGGGTGGGGGCGAGTATAAATGGTGATATTCCCTTCTTTCTTTTGCTCATCCCAATTGTCGGCCTCTAGCGGTATTTCTTCTGCTAGAGTAACTGCGGACAATAGTAATGTAGAAGTAAGTAGTAGCTTGTAAAATAGGGTAAAAAAAGATCGGTTCATAGTTTAGCTTTTGAATATTAGGGTCAAGGGTTGGTGTTTTTTAGTATAAATGCTCTAATTGAGATAGAAAACGCATTTTTGCTTTAAATTAAACGTAGTACTGAAAAATACACTTTTTCAGTATATGCGCAAAAGTTTAGCAGTTGAAAGTACTTGGTACTGATAAGTGAAGCGTATTTTGGTTAAAATGTACGAATGTTTCAAATGTATTTTAAAAAATATCGATTTTAAGGGTGCACTTATGATTAAAGTCGCGGAGGACTAAAAGTGAAAGAGAGTGAAAAAATAAAATTAATCCAAGGTAACTCCCAACCCTTATATGGTGAAATCTCGCAGGCGCTCTCTGAAATAAATTATCAGGATTATGACTTGCGTACCCCGATGGATAAACCTGTTAAAGGGCTCCGGAAGCAGGCTGCATTTAATCAGTTTCAGTTTATTGGTTTAATGAATGAAGACATTATTGCAGGAATTGCTATTGTTGATTTAAAGGTGATTAGTAATGTATTTGTATATGTATATGATCTGAAAACACACGAGTTACATGAGCGTAGTTTGTTGCAGCCTTTGTCTATTGGTACCTCTATGGAGCCAAAGCCGGACACAGGTATAAGTCGTTTTAGCCAGCTAGGTAAGCAAGTAGAAATTTCCACTAACGATAATGGCACTGAGCGATATTTATCAGTAAAGCTAGGTAAAAGCATATCTGCTGATGTAACCATTTTTCAGCCAGCGGATTACCAGCCACTCAGAGTTTGCTCTAAAGCAGGGTATAACGGCTGGGTGTTTACTCAGAAGGCTGCAGGACTTACAGCAGAAGGCTCTATTCGCTGGGGAGATAAAGAGTATACCCTCTCACAAAATAATACACGCAGTAGTACCGATTGGAGTTGCGGTTTCATGCGCAGAGAAACCTCTTGGAACTGGGCGTGTTTTTCTGGTGTTTTGAGTGATGGAAGAAGCGTAGGGCTTAATCTTGCTGCTGGCGTTAACGAAACGGGTGTGACTGAGAACTGTTTATGGGTTGATGGTAAGCAAACAAAGCTGAATATGGCTAACTTTGAGTTTGATCGTTATAGGCCTGAAGAGCCTTGGCGTGTTACAACGACTGACGGCTTGCTTGAGCTAACTTTTCAGCCTTTTGGCAAGCGCGAAGAGAAAATTAATGCTATTTTAATTGCCTCAAACTTTAAACAAATGTTCGGTCACTTTAGTGGCTGGATGATTGATGATAGCGGAAATAAGATTGAGCTAGATAATATTCCAGGGTTTATGGAGGATCACTACGCTAAGTGGTGATGAAAAAAGAAGTGGAAAGTGGCAGGTTGAAAGTAGTAAGAAAACCACTTGTCACTTGCCACTTTTAACTTGTTACTACTCTGGCAGCGTCACATTCAGTTCAAGCACAGAGCAATGGTCATTCTTATCTAACTGTACCTGTACCTGGTCTTGATCAATAGGTACATACTTGCGAATAACATCAAGAATTTCCTGCTGTAATTGCGGCAGGTAATCAGGCTGGTCTCGCTTGGTACGCTCATGGGCAACAATAATCTGCAACCGTTCTTTAGCAATAGAAGCAGTGTTTGTTTTTTTTGTTTTGAAATAGTCTAAAAAGCTCATTATTAACCCCTGAACATCCTTTTAAAGAAGCCCTTTTTCTCAACTTCAAGAAAACGATGCTCTCGCTCATTTCCAAGGAGTCGGTCTACTGCATCTTGATAAGCCAAGCCTGCATCACTATCGTCATTAAGAATAACAGGTACGCCTTGGTTTGATGCGCTTAATACAGTGGGAGACTCAGGGATAACTCCCAGTAATTTGATAGCAAGAATGTCTTTCACATCTTCTACGCCCAGCATTTCACCTGTTTCTGCACGAGCAGGATTGTAGCGAGTGAGTAACAGGTGCTCTTCAACAGGCTCAAGTCCCATCTCAGCTCTTTTAGACTTACTTTGAAGGATGCCTAAAATGCGGTCTGAGTCTCTAACAGAAGATACTTCAGGGTTGGTTACTATGATTGCTTCATCTGCGTAGTACAGAGACATTTGAGCACCGTGCTCAATACCTGCTGGTGAATCACAAATAATAAATTCAAAGCGTTCTTTTAACTCATTTAATACACGCTCAACACCTTCTTGAGTTAATGCATCTTTGTCGCGAGTTTGTGAGGCTGGCAAAATAAATAAATCATCAACGTGCTTATCTTTTATGAGTGCCTGATTAAGTGTTGCTTCTCCGTTAATGACGTTAACGAAATCATAAACAACTCTGCGCTCACAATTCATGATGAGGTCAAGGTTTCGCAAGCCTACATCAAAGTCGATAACAACGGTTTTATGCCCGCTTTTAGCCAGGCCTGTTGCAATGGATGCGCTGGTGGTTGTTTTGCCAACGCCGCCTTTGCCTGATGTAATAACAATTATCTTAGCCAATGTTCTGTTTCCTGTTTGTCGTTGTTCAGTTTGTCGTTATTCAGTTCGTACAGATTTAATTGCTGCTGATTGTCCCTATCATTTTTTCTGCACCCCTCTTAATTTTATAAGCAATCGTTAATCAACAAGAGGTTTAACTGTTAGTTTCTCATCTGTAAGATGAATCTGTGCTGGCTTTTTCCAGCTTCCAGTTTGTAAATCTTCACTGATTTTATACTGTCCGGCGATGGATACAAGCTCTGCTTCAAGGCTATGACAAAAAATTCGAGCCTCTGTGTTTCCCCGAACGCCTGCAAGGGCTCGCCCTCTTAAGGGTCCGTAGATATGAATATTTCCGTCAGCTAAAACTTCCGCACCAGCACTAACCTGAGAAAGTACAATAAGATCACTATCTTGAGCGTAAATTTGCTGACCGGAACGAACCGGTTGGTAAATTATGCGGCTAGCCTGAACTTTTACTTCACTGGTTGTTTTTTCAGCTTGTTGTGGTTCTTTGGGTTGCTCTTTAGCTTTTGCTTCTTCCACTTTTTCCGTGGGAGAGGTCACTTCCTCAATTAGGGGGGCTGCACGTTCATTTTTGGCAGGCAAGCAAGGTAGGCCTGCTAGTTTGGCTGCAATTTGCTGTGTTTCGCTTCCCCCTCGTACTGCAATGGGTTTAACTGAGTAGGTTCTGCAAATGCTGATTATTTTTTCGAAATCAGTTGGACCTTTGGTATTGTCAAACTTAGTTAAGCCAATAACTACAGGTAAATCCTTGAAAAAATCAGGAGCCTGGGCAGCTTTTTCAGATAATTCGGCTGAAAACTGAGCGGGTTCGAAATAGCTTAGCTCTAATACCGTGAGAGGGAGGAGCGACCCTTTTAATTGTAGGCAGCTTGCTTGCTTGGCCAAAGGCGCAGTTGTTTCCATGAGTGATATCCGAGAGCATCTAGCAAATAGTTATTAATTTTTAGTGTGATCTTATGTTAACACGATCAATTAATGATGACTCCTGAATTTGTACAACTCCTCTTATTTTGTGTAAGTGCATAACCTTTGTCTTGCTTCGGTAAATAACGAAATGCAATAATATACTGTTCAGATAGACAGCTCTCTTGTGTTGGGTGTCATTTATAGTGGTTCTTCGGATATGGCTGGTTTGCGAAAAATAATTCATTGTGACTGCGACTGTTTTTATGCTGCAGTTGAAATGCGAGATAACCCTGAATTGCGAGGTCGTCCTTTGGCTGTTGGTGGTGACCCTATGTCTAGAGGGGTTGTTGCTACCTGCAACTATGAGGCTCGACGCTTTGGTGTTAGGTCAGCCATGTCTTCCGCAAAGGCTTTACAATTATGTCCTGAATTAGTGTTTGTTAAGCCTGATATATCTAAGTATCAGGTGGTTTCCAAGAAAATGCATGAAATATTTAAACAATATACGTCGGTCATAGAGCCTTTGTCACTTGATGAGGCTTATCTGGATGTGACGAATAGTGACTATTGTAATGGCAGTGCGACATTAATAGCTGAAGAAATTCGAAGCAAAGTCAGAGCTGAATTAAATATAACGATTTCGGCTGGGGTAGCACCTAACAAGTTTTTAGCAAAGGTGGCGAGCGATTGGAATAAGCCGGATGGCCTGTTTGTTATTCGACCCGCTGATGTGCCTGAGTTTGTTAAGACTCTGCCTGTTTCAAAAATAAATGGGGTAGGCAAAGTTACTGCGGCTAAGCTTAAAGTATTAGGGGTTGAAACCTGTGGTGACCTGCAGCGATACAGTATTTTAGAGCTAAGCCAAAAATTTGGTAAGTATGGTGCTCGACTATATTCTGTTGCAACCGGTTTGGATGAAAGGCCTGTGCAAGAGTCCCGAACACGAAAGTCTATTTCGGTAGAACATACTTTCCCTGAAGACTTACCGGCAATAGACTCAGTCGTTGATAAGTTACCTTTACTAATGGAAGAATTGAGGCAGCGCTGTAAACGGAAGTTAGGTGAGCCTAATAGGGTTAGTAAACGTTTTGTAAAAGTTAAATTTTTTGATTTTACCCAAACGACCCTTGAGGAAAAGATGACTTCAATAGGGGAAGAGTGGGATTCCTTAGAGGCCTTTCGTGTATTGCTGGAAAATGCTTGGTACAGAGGCAGTAAGCCGGTTCGACTATTGGGTGTCGGTGTTCGTTTGAGTGATGTGTCTGAAACAAGTCAATTGTCTCTATTGTAACTGTTATCTCTATTGTAACTACGGGCGTGATGCCTATAATAAACGGCATTATAAATAATCGCATTTAATAACAATGACAAACAACAACTGTACCTGCTAAAAATATCGAAAGCAGGCTTCTAAGGGTAATTCATGGCAACAACTATTGATCTGATGGATGAAGGAGTTGAACGCGTTCCGCTCCGGGAGTACACAGAGAAAGCTTATCTCGATTATTCCATGTACGTTATTCTCGACCGGGCTTTGCCGCATATTGGTGATGGCTTAAAGCCAGTTCAGCGTCGAATCGTTTATGCGATGTCAGAGTTAGGTTTAAAATCTACCGCAAAGTATAAGAAGTCTGCCCGTACAGTGGGAGATGTACTCGGTAAATTTCACCCCCATGGCGATAGTGCTTGTTATGAAGCTATGGTGCTAATGGCTCAACCTTTCTCATATCGCTACCCCTTAGTGGATGGTCAGGGTAACTGGGGCGCGCCTGATGACCCTAAATCATTTGCGGCTATGCGTTATACCGAGTCACGATTAGCACACTACGCAGAAGTGCTGTTAAGCGAGTTAGGGCAAGGAACGGTTGAATGGCAGCCTAATTTTGATGGCACTATGGAGGAGCCTACAACCTTACCGGCTCGACTACCTAATTTATTGTTAAATGGTACAACAGGTATTGCCGTGGGAATGGCGACTGATATTCCTCCTCATAACCTGAGAGAAGTTGCCGCTGCTTGCGTTCGTTTATTAGAAGAACCATCTGCTACTACAGAGCAATTGCTTGAGCATGTTAAAGGCCCAGATTTTCCAACCGGTGCGGAGATCATTACTCCACAAGATGAGCTGCAAAAAATTTACGAAACGGGGCGTGGTTCGTTACGGATGCGGGCTGTGTATAGTCGTGAAAGTGGCGATATTGTTGTTACTGAATTACCGCATCAAGTATCAGGCGCGAAGATACTAGAACAAATCGCTGCTCAAATGCAGGCTAAGAAATTGCCTATGGTAGCTGATTTACGTGATGAGTCTGACCATGAAAATCCTACTCGCTTGGTCATTACGCCTAAGTCGAATCGAATTGATATTGATGCATTAATGGCTCACTTATTCTCAAGTACTGATCTTGAGAGAACGTACCGGGTTAATATTAATGTTATCGGTATAGATGGTCGCCCTGCGGTTAAAGGCTTAACGACCATTTTAAATGAATGGTTACGTTATCGTACCGACACGGTTAGAAGGCGACTTCAATATCGATTAGACAAAGTCTTGAGGCGTCTGCATCTATTGGAAGGTTTGTTAACCGCCTTTCTTAACCTTGATGAAGTTATTCATATCATTCGAACGGAAGATGAGCCGAAAGCGGTGTTGATGCAGCGCTTTGATCTGACTGATATACAGGCTGATTATATTCTTGATACCAAGTTGCGCCAGTTAGCTCGACTTGAAGAAATGAAAATTCGCGGTGAGCAGGATGAGTTAGAGAAAGAGAAACAATATCTTGAAAAGATCCTGGGTTCTGCTCAACGTTTAAAAACATTAGTTAAAAAAGAATTAATTGCCGATGCAGAAACCTTCGGTGATGATCGCCGCTCACCTATTGTTGCCAGAGCTGAAGCTAAAGCTTTTTCAGAGATGGATCTAATTTCTTCTGAGCCTGTTACCGTAGTGCTTTCTGATAAAGGTTGGGTACGTTCTGCAAAAGGTCATGATATTGACCCTTCAGGTTTGAACTATAAATCTGGTGACCGCTATGCATTATCGGCGATAGGTCGTAGCAATCAAGGCGTTATTTTTCTTGATTCAACTGGTCGGGCTTATACCTTGCCTGCCCACACTTTACCTTCCGCCAGAGGGCAGGGCGAGCCATTAACAGGGCGCATTAACTCTCCTTCAGGCTCCACCTTTAAAGGGCTTGTAATGGGCGAGCCTGAAAAGAAATTATTGATGATGAGTGATGCGGGTTACGGTTTTGTAACCAAGCTAGCCGACCTGCAAAGTAAAAATAAAGCAGGTAAAGCTGCAATCAGCCTGCCCAAAGGCGCAGAGGTGATGATGCCCATAGAAATATCGGATGCATCATTGCAATATCTGGTAGCCGTGAGCAATGAAGGGCGGATGCTGGTATTTCCTGTTCGAGATTTACCTGAACTCTCTAAAGGGAAGGGTAACAAGATCATTAGTATTCCAACGGCCAGGGTTCAGAGCCGTGAAGAGTTAATGGTGTTGGTGACGATCTTCAGCGAAGATGATCAATTGGTGATTCATTCAGGAAAGCGCCATTTGAAGCTGCGTTTTAATGATTTAGAGCATTATTTAGGGGAGCGGGGTCGTCGAGGTCATAAGCTGCCTAGAGGTTTGCAGAAAGTAGATCGTATTGAAGTGCTTCTCAGTAAAAAAGCTGGTGCCGATCTTGTGGAAGGTGAAGGTAATGATAATCTGGGCAGTGCTGAATAAATTATGAGGCTTGGGGTGAGAGAGAGTGATAGGGGTTAAAGCGTGAGTGAAATAGTATTAATTAATGTATCAGGTCAAGATAAGCCAGGCCTGACCTCGGAAATAACTGAGATCATGGCTCAGTATGATATTCGTATATTAGATATCGGGCAGGCGGTTATTCATGACCATTTAACTTGGGGAATCTTAATTGAGATTCCTGATGAGCAATCTTCATCTACTTTATTGAAAGATCTATTATTTAAAATGCATGAGCTGGGTTTGCCTGTTCGCTTTGAGCCTGTTAGTGAAGAAGAGTACGGAAACTGGGTGAAAGGTAAGGGCAAGGCGCGTTATATTGTTACTTTACTTGCTCGATCAATTACTGCGGATCAAATTGCTCAGGTATCAAAGGTCACCGCTAAAAATGGCTTGAATATTGATAATATCACCCGCTTATCGAGTCGTCCGCTTCTTGATATTGATGAATCTGAAAGTCAGGCATGCATAGAGTTTTCAGTGCGTGGTACCGCGCCAGACATTGATCTTCTGCGAGCTGAGTTCTTGCAGATATCTGCTGATATGAATGTAGATATCGCCTTCCAGGAAGATACCGAATTTCGCCGTAATCGCCGTCTTGTTGTCTTTGATATGGATTCAACACTGATTGATGCAGAGGTTATAGATGAGCTGGCCAAAGAAGCAGGTGTTGGTAAGCAAGTGTCAGAGATCACAGAGCAGGCTATGCGGGGTGAAATTGATTTCACTGAAAGCTTTGCGCGTCGCGTAGGTTTGTTAAAAGGTCTGGACGAGTCAGTATTGTTAACGGTTTCTAAGCGATTGAATCTTACGGAAGGTGCTGAACGTTTAATTAGTACCTTGAAGGGGCTGGGTTATAAAACGGCTATTCTGTCAGGTGGCTTTACTTATTTTGCGAAACATTTACAACAGATTCTAGGTATAGACTATGTTTATGCCAATGAGTTGGAAATTGAAGATGGCAAGGTGACGGGAAGGGTTACTGGGCAGGTAGTTGATGGTGCTCGCAAGGCACAGCTTCTACTTGAAATTGCTGAAAAAGAAAGTATTCAGCAAGAGCAGGTCATAGCCGTAGGTGATGGCGCAAACGATTTGCCTATGCTAAGTCAGGCAGGTTTAGGTGTAGCCTTCAGAGCTAAACCTTTGGTTAAGGAAAGTGCCAAGCACTCTATATCGACCTTAGGTCTTGATGGTGTTCTTTATTTGATCGGGTTTCGGGATAGAGAAACAGAATAAAAGGAAATTATAGCCGACCAGTTTTCTAGTCGGCTATAAAGCTAGCTAACTATTCCTCACTAAAGTCGTAATTCATCTCAGTAGTAGGTGCTTGTAAATAATACCCCTGAATAAAGTTAACACCAGCCTGCCACAAGGTTGATAAAATTGAAGCGCTCTCAACAAGCGGTACAATGGTTAGCTTCCCCTGAGCTTGCAGAGAGGTAATCATCTCTTTAACTTGCTCACGTGATTCCTCATCTTTTTGAATCTCATCAGTAAATGAGCCATCAAGCTTAACGTAGTCTGCTTCTATATACTTTAGTGTGTTGAAAGGATTGAGAGCACAACCAAAGCGACTTATAGATACCTTGCAATGAAGCTGCTTGAGTCCTTTGGCAAAGTCTCTGGCTAACTTAAGGTAGGTGCCTGCATCGGCTTCATTGATTTGGAATATCAGTGAATCACCCGGTAACCGGGCAGCTTTAAGTGCAACGCTGAGCCATGGCAGGAATGTTTTATCCTGAATGGTTTCTGCGGTTAAATTCAAAAATAGATTGGTCTCATGGCCTTTTGAGCGGTGTCCACTCAAGTGTTTGATTGTTTGCAATATTACCCAACGGTCAATCTTGCTGGCCATTTCTGATGGGCCTGCAGGAGGGAGGAAGTCATATGGAGATACTTCATTCCCTTCATTATCCATCATTCTTAAAAAGGCTTCGTAGTGTTCTTCGCTTTCACCTCTGAGGCTGATAACTGGTTGGAATAATAGCTTGAACCTGTTTTCATCCAATGCTTTTTGTAAGCTGGATACACTTGAATCATCGCCATCATCATCAGCCTTACTTACATAAGTAAAGGCGCCATTCCCCGTCTCTTTACCTTCCAGGTTTTTTACTTCATCGGAGGCTATGTGTGAGCGACCTAGTATGTCCTGAGCTTTAGGTGAGCTTTCATTAATAAGTGCGATACCTATACTGGTCGTAACTTGTATAGTGCGGCCCGAGACTTCAGACATATGCTGCTCTATTGCACTGCGAATCTTCTCTGCTGTTTTTTCAGCATCATTGTCATCTTGCGACATGGCTAGCAGGCCATAAGCATCATCACCAATGCGAGCTAAGGTCCAAGATTCTTTGGTTTGCTCTCGCAGAACGTTGGCAATATCACTTAGCACTAAATCGGCACCCGCAATGCCCGCGTTAGATTTAATCTGAACAAAGCTATCTAGTGCAATATAATACAATGCGCCTGTTTGACTCTTGGATACAGCCAGCTCAATAGCCTCATTTAGTTTTTCCATAAGGTATTGACGATTATAAAGCCCTGTAAGCAGGTCTTGGCTGCTAATTTCTTTTAACTTTTCTTCCAGTTCTGCGCTATCTTGTTCTGGTCTTACAACGATTTGAGTACAAGGTTCGCTGTCATAAGTTGCTACAGAGAACGACATAAGTACTTTTACTTCAGAGTCATCGCTGCGGCGAGTAACCGTACTCAGCTGTTTTGGCTCTTGCTCGCCTTCGTTGTAAAGCTTGGTGATTGTTTTAAAATCAGCTTGGCTGTCTGGAGTAAGGGTATCTAATACAGGTATGCAGATTAGATCATCTACATCATCGTACCCCATGAAATCCATGTAAGAACCATTAGCATAAATATGCATACCATCATTGATATAGGCAATGGCATCTTTTGAGCTATCGAGTAAAAGCTGGCAACGTTTTTCTGCCTCTCTCAGGTGGACTTCAATAGATCGACGGTTGCGTCGTTCGTATAAATTTGTGAGCTCTCGGTTAATTGCTAAAACAAGGTGCTTTCTGTCTTCAAACGGAATAACGTCTTGGGCGCCCGCTCTCATATAGTTAACAATAGCTTCATCATTTAATGCGTTATTGAGAATAATAAAGGGGATGTCTTTGTCTAGGCGTTTAATGTGTGACAATGCGGCAGAAGCATCAAACTCAACATCTTCTTCTCTGGCAAGAAATAAATCCCACGAGTGCTCTTTGAGTGAGTCGAGTAAATCTTCTTCGGAAGTAACACGATGAGCTCTTGTCGCTCGACCTGAATTCCTTAGCAGACTGACCATTTCCTCTGCATCATTTTGTGATTGATCGAGAATTAGAAGATGGACTGTTTCATTTTTCTTTCGCA
>ENA-OSET01005266-OSET01005266.1-sediment-metagenome-genome-assembly--contig:-NODE-5266-length-11016-cov-3.887010_pt1 | contig 11016 bp, 10 predicted proteins | sample MGYA00237882_ERZ534229 | MGnify/ENA primary metagenome ERZ534229 (study PRJEB26408, sample SAMN06266212) | sediment metagenome | isolation source: Hudson Canyon methane seep mesocosm | place...
GGTGTTTTATACCAGCCATCACGACAAGTATTCTCACCGTATTCATAACAATCTTGATCCCAGCTATTCATCCAGTATGTGCCGTCATCAGCTATTGCCGGTAAAGCAAGCAGCAATAAGCATAATAACGGTATAGAAGGTATTCTTGTTTTTATTTTCATGTTTTATCCCAATAAAATTTGTAGTTTTAATGTCAACTTTTGCTGATCTTGAATAACTACAATTAATGTTGAATGTTATAAAAAATCACTAAACCGCTTACCAAAACTTGGCTGAGTGACTTTTCATAACGATTTCCAGCATAGTTAGGTTAATGAACTATTATTTTATCGGATAGAATATATGTGATTTTTTGCGGTGACATTTGGCGTATTTATACGATTCAGCATCTCAAATTGATAAGAAACTTAATTTTAAAGGCATAAGCGGAGGGCGATTAACTTCCACTCCGACACCTGTAATCAGTCTTTATTAGCGCGCTATTATGGCTTTGATCTATTTGATAAGACTTTGGTGTAAGGCCTGTCACCTGTTTGAAGGTTTTAATGAAGTGGCTACTGTCACTGAAGTAAAGTCGATTGCTCACTTCTGTAATGCTGTACCCAGTATTGTGTAAATAATGTTTAGCCAGTTTAATTCGCTCAAGTTTTAGTAACTCATTAAAGCTGGTATTTTCAGAGCTCAGCTGGCGCTGTAGGTTCCTTACACTAACGTTTAGGTTGGATGCCCAACCTTCTTGCCTTGGAATATTGTCTGGTAAATGTTGATTAATATAAGAAATGGTACGCTCAGAAATTGGAATTTGGGTCACCGTTTTTAACTCGTCTTCCAAAATAGATTTCGTTGCCCTGGTAAGCACCTTGTTCGATAGCGGGTTTGTTAAACTATAAATATTCTTATCAAAACAGATTTCATTTTTATCTGCGTTAAATTCGATTGGACAAGCGAAATATTTTTTGAATACAGCAATATTGCGGGGCTCTTGTCTTTGAAGCTTCACGCCCAAAGGTATTGCTAATGGATCATCTAATAAATTCACGAAGAATTTCACGATGTAGATCATAATAAAATCAATGGTATAGGTCGGATATTTCTCAGTAGTTTCAGATGTCTCAAGAATCAGTTTAACGTCTGTGGATTCATCCAGAGTGGCATAAATAGACGTGGTGTAACTTTCGCCATATCGTAGAGAGCTTAGATTGAATAGCATCCTAAGTGTTTCGCAAGACCCTGCGAGCACAGTTAGAAGGTTTGAAGCAGGAGCGGTGTGATTAAATAACTTAATGGCAAAAGCATCATCATTTGTGATTTTGATGGCTTCATTTAGAATGGTGTCTATATCTTTTTGAGGAATTCTTAGGCGTTTTTTGAGTAGGTTGTTGCTGTCTATATCAACTTTTTTAAATAATGGAGCTACCTCAACGCCTTTATTTTCAAGGCCTTTCTTGATGACAGTGAGGAAGTGAGCGCTGACAGTATTACTATTATCTATATTTGAAGTCATTATTGATTACCATTGTTATTATTTATTTGGGCATCATTTTTCAACTTAGATTTACTTCGCAATGCTAACTTTTTATTTATTTAAATGGAAGTATGCGCGTACGAGTCTTCAACTATAGACCCAACTTTCAGGCTTCACAGTATTGAGGTAATGGCGTTAATCTGAGTAAGTGTTTAAAAAAAGGTAAGTTAGTTTTAATGTTAGCCGCTAGATCGTGTCGGGGCATACAGATAAACTACTCTGCAATATCATAAAGTTAAGACCTATCGACATAGAAAATCATGAACGGAGTCACAATTTTTTAGGGCAGGGATCTCATGTACACATTTCTCAACAAATACTTTCGTGATCTCACCCCTTTTTTATCAAATCATTCTACACTTTTTACAATTGTTAGCATTTTCGGCTATCCACAAACATTTTACGATTTCAGGTATTAGGAGTATCAAGGCATGATTGAAACAATAATTCGCTTTTTTCAAGAGGGTGGCTTTTTTATGTACCCAATTTCGGTCATTTTGGTGATCGGGCTGATCATTGCAATAGAGCGGTATGTTTATCTAACAATGGCTAAACGCAGTAATCGCAATGATTTCAACAAACTGCATCGGATGATCAGCGGTAAAGATTTGAAGACAGCAATGAAGTTTGCTACTCAGTCAAGTAGTGCAATGGCAAATATGATTGGTGCGGGCTTAATTCGTTTAGGTCGCCGTCAGCCACGAGAAGAAATTGAATATGCCATGGAAGAAGGCTTATTAGAAACCATGCCTCGTCTTGAAAAGCGCACGCAGTACCTTTCTACATTAGCTAATGTCTCTACCTTACTGGGTTTGCTAGGCACCATTATTGGTCTGATAGCAGCTTTCACGGCTGTTGCATCTGCAGATCCGGCTGAGAAAGCCAGCTTATTATCGCAAAGTATTTCAGTTGCCATGAACACCACAGCGTTTGGTTTGATTGCAGCGATCCCTTTATTGCTGGTGCATTCCATCTTACAGACTAAGACCAATGAAATTGTCGATAGTTTTGAAATGGCAGGTATCAAAGTGATGAACTTGTTAAGTGATCGAAGTGCTTCATTTACACCCGCACCAGCTCAGTCAAATACCAAGTCTGAAGTAATTACACCTCAGCCTCCTCAAAGCGGTATGCATGCAGCCCCTGCTGTTTAAGTAAGCTATTTTGCTATTCACAACTGAGTTAGGAGTCTAGGCAATGAAGCGCAAACATCGTCGCTTACGTACTGAAGCCGATTTAGATATCACATCATTTATGAACTTGATGATTGTTTTAGTACCTATATTGTTAATGAATATGGTTATTGCGCAAACAAATGTTCTTGAGTTGAATTTTCCTTCTCAGGACCAGTTGGCGCAAGAAGATGAGCAACCCATGCAGCTTCAAGTGATTATTTTAGATGATTATTTGGTCGTGTCTGACAACAAGGGTGGTGTCATTAAACAAATTGAGGACAAAAACGGTAAGCATGACTTTGCGATGTTGGGAAAAGTCATGCAGGAAATCAAAAGCCGTATTCCTGAAAAGAAAGATATTACCGTGATGGCGAAGAAAAAGACCTCTTATCAAACCTTAGTATCGGTGATGGATAAGGTTCGTTCATTTAAAACAGTGGTAGCAGGTAGTGTGGTACATGCTGAATTATTTCCTGAGGTGTCAATTGCAGATGCGCCAGAGATAGAAGAAGTAGCTAAGGCAAATTCGCAGAACAAGGAACTAACTGAACCAAGCGGGAAGGTAAGCTCATGAAAACGTCCGCGAAAGCTAAACGTATATTACGACATCAGGGACGTGGCAAAAGCCAAAGTAAACTCAACCTGGTTTCTTTAATGGATATTTTTACCATATTGGTGTTTTTCTTGATGGTGAACTCTTCTTCAGATGTGCAAGTATTGAATCAGGATAAAAGCGTTAAGTTACCGGTTTCAAGTGCAGATCAAATGCCGAAGGAAGCCTTGGCGCTTGCGATCACAGCCGACGATATATTGATTGGCGGCAGGGCAATTGTAAAAGTAAAGGCGCTGCGTCAGTTTGACGGTGATGTTGAACCCTTGTTGAAAGCAGAATTAGAATACCAGTCATCAAAATCAAATAGTAAGGTGTCTCCTTTAGGGCGACCGATCACGATTGTTGCAGATCGTGAACTGCCTTACGAACTTTTGAAGAAAATCATGTCAACCTGTGTTGATGCGGGCTATGCCAGTATTTCATTGGCAGTAAACAAGCATTATGAGCAGGAGGCTTAACGGTGTCATTTAATCAACAAGGCTTGGCATGGAATGATGAAGCAGGCGAACAGAAGCGCTTAGTCCGTATAGTAGCGGGTGTTATTCCTGCTTTTTTAGTGATGGTCATTTATATTACTTGGATCGAATTACCAGAGCAGGCGAGAGAAGATCGCGAAGCGTTACCACCACAATTAGCGAAAGTGATTCTGAAGAAAAAAGAAAAACCGATCGTTAAAAAAATTGAAAAGAAAATAGAAGAGAAAAAAATTGAACCTGAAAAGAAAATTGCAGAAAAACCAAAACCCAAGAAAAAACCGGTACCTCAAATAGCCAAAAAACCAAAAGTAAAAGCTAAACCCAAGGCGATACAGCTAGCGCGCAAAAAAGCCAAGAGCTCTGGCTTATTGGCGATGAGTAATCAGCTTTCAGCCTTAAGTTCGATGGCAAAAGCTGTGAAACTTGACACCCCGAAGACCATTACAGCTAAACCGATTGCCCGAAAAACTCGTGATACATTAGCATCTAAAGTGAGTACCAGTCGTAGTGTCGGTGTAGTGGCGTCAGACCTGAACCAAGAAACACAGACTATGTCCTTAGCTGCGCGTGAGGTGACCGAAGTAGAACAAACTGAAGAAATTGCGGGAGATATTCAAATTGCTGCTTTAGAGGCTCGTAAGGTTGCATTGCAGAGATCGAGAGAAGAACTAAGACGTACAATGGATGCGAATAAATCTGCGATCGATAGTATTTATCGACGCGCTCTTCGCAAGAAGCCTTCATTGCAAGGCGTATTTACCGCTCAGTTGGTCATTGAAACCAGTGGACAAGTGTCGAGTTGTGAGTCTGCGGAATCAACCCTCAATGCGCCTAAGTTAGAAAGCAAAATTTGTAAACGGTTGCGTTTAGTAGATTTTGGTCAAAAAGCCGGTGTTGAGCCTGTGACCTTCAATTATCCAATTGAGTTTATACCGAGTTAGCTGCAGAACAAGTAGGGGGCAGACCACTACACTCGTGGGATGATCTATCTATTGACTCGGGTCTGAGCCTATTTCAAGTTGCTAATCCATAAAAAAGGGGCGCGAAGCCCCTAAATTATCTGATGAACCTTTAAAAACTTATTGTGCCAGTAACTCACCAACAATTTCCATACCTGCTGCTTGATGCGCTTGCGTAGTAGGATGGATTTCGTCATAGAATAAGAAGCCAGTAGCAGTTACATAACCATCACACTCAGGGTGTAAAGCACCGCCACCAGAAAGCATATATGCACATGCATCATCTGTATTGGTGTAACCGTAGTCTTCTGCGTTATCAATTTGATCTGTTAGGAAGCTGAATAGGTCATATTCGATTATATCAACGCCAGTCTGGTGCTCAGTGCGTGCTATTTTACGAGCAAGCTTGCGGTTAAACTTGTTTGAAAGTTTAGTTGCTACACGAGGTAGACGAGTTGCTTTACGAACTTGACTATTGGTTTGAGCGTTAGCTAATAAACCAGCAGCAATAAGGTCTGTTTCTGGTATAGCGCCAATATCAGGTGCGTTAGATACTAAAATATTAGTTGCGCCTGCAGCAATTAACTTAAGTAATTGTGCTTGCTCTGATGCAACAGCAGAATTTAGAGACTCATTTGCAGCTTGACGAATAGCTTGGCGTTCTGCAGGTGTTGCTGCGAAAACAGCGGCTGAACGAATTTCACGTGCTGCACGGATATCGTTACCACCAATTAGCATAATATATAGAGCGTCAGAAGGAGCTACGCCGCCATTAATTGCTAAGAATGCATTAACTTGAGTCGGTAGGTTAATGTCCGGAGTTGCTTCATTTCCATCTTCATCAACTGCTTTTGCACCCGCAATGGCAAAGTTATTACCGCTAGTGCCACCCGCTAAATGATAAGAAGGCGTTAACGCAAACCCTAATGCACCTGCAACAATTTCAACAGCAACAGGGCCGTTAGTGAAACGCTCACCATAGGTAGACTCAGGTGATAAAGCGTGTAGATTACCATTATCAGATAAGCTATCGCCAAATACATATACATTGCTATAGTCACTTGCGCTTGCAGTAAATGCTGTAACTACTAATGACGCACAGGCCATTACTTTTTTAAATTTCAGGCTTTTCATATTCCGACTCCGTTAAATTCTTTTTTATGGGTTCTTGTGCTCTTATTATTCTCCTCATTTGAGAAGTTACAAAATGATATAAAACAGAGAGTTGGAAAGCTTTGGCAAAGTAGGGCAATTTAGGTTTTTTAGGTTAAAACAGCTTATATAAGTGAGACAGGGTTCAAATAGTGAGAAAAAAACCTGAAAGCTTGAGTGGAAGAGGGTTATTTTGCTGGTGAGATAATGCGTTAGTCTGTTCACCTACCCATAAGAATTATGGGTAGGTTATGTCATTTGTGTTTTTATTACGCAATTTGGCCGTACATACCCGAAAGTTCAGCAGTTTGGCCTAGGGTTTTTTTTGCAACATACTCTTGGACTTCAGCTTTTTGTTGCACGGTCAAAAATAAACTTAGTTTACTTCGGCGTAATAGAATGTCATCGGCAGTGGTTGCCCATTCATGCTCTATTAGATAATCAATTTCTGCTGCATATAAATTGGCACCAAAATATTTTCCTAAATGTGCATGGCTGCTTTTTCCGCTTAAGAACTGTTTGCAAAGTAGACCGTAGCTTTTGCTGTAGCGCTTAAGAAGCTTTTCATCTAACCAATAAAACTGTTCTTTCAAACTGGCATGGATTTGTTCAAGCGTTTGTCCGTAACTTTCGGCGCCGGGTAAGGGGGAGTTACTTGTCCAGGGTTCACTTTTCTTATGGATGTAGGGCGATAGCTTTAATAGAACCGCTTCTGATAATTTTCTGTAGGTGGTGATTTTGCCGCCATAAATAGATATTAGCGCATTGTTGGCGGTTTTTTCATGAAGCTCTAGTGTGTAATCTCGTGTGATCGCAGATGGGTCTGAAGACTCGTCATCACAAAGGGGACGTACACCGGAATAAGTCGACTCAATGTCTTCCCATACAAGTTGGGTTTTAAAGTGTTGATTATAGACATCTAGTAAATATTCAACTTCCCAGTCATCAATGGCAACATCTTCAGGCTTGCCTGTGTATTCTTTATCCGTGGTGCCAATGATAGAAAACTTTTCAAGATACGGTAGTACGAAAACCACTCTTTTATCTTCGTTTTGTAGGATATAAGCTTGATCATGATCTTTCGCACGAGGCACGATGATGTGGCTGCCTTTAATGAGTCGTATGCTTCGCGCGGGATTAATCTGCGGCGCAGCTGTCTCTAGGAATTTATTTAACCAAGGGCCTGAAGCATTAACGATGTTAAGCGCTTTGATCTCATATGTTTCAGAAGTTTGCTTATTCAGTAATACCAACTGCCATACTTTGAGTTCGGGTAAAAATGTTAAAGATAAACATTCAGTTTGAACTTCAATCTGTGCGCCATGATTTTTAGCATCTAAGGCATTGGTCACCACTAATCGTGAGTCATCTACCCAACAGTCGTAGTAAGCAAAGCCTTTGGTAATAAAATCTTTGAAGGGTGATTCCTCGGCGAAGCTAACTTTTTTTGCTTTAGGTAATGTGTTTCGTTTGCTCAAATGATCATATAAGAACAATCCACAACGTATCATCCAAGATGGGCGGAGATGAGGGCGATGTGGCATAACGAATTTTAGAGGCGAAACAAGGTGTGGTGCTTTATGTAGCAACACTTCTCTTTCAGCTAACGCTTCTTTAACCAGGCGGAACTCATAATGTTCGAGATATCGTAAACCACCATGTATTAACTTGCTTGAAGAAGAAGATGTACCTGACGCTAAATCATTCTGTTCACATAAGAACACGCTTAGTCCTCGACCAGCTGCATCAGCTGCGATTCCTGCACCGTTAATGCCGCCACCGATAATTGCCAGGTCAAAAATCTCTTCCTTCGCTTCCATGATGTACTCTCTTAAGTCAATTTGTGAAAGTATTATGTCATAAAGTGAACATTTTTGTTGAATAATGTTTAAATTTTATTAAAATCAGGTCACGTTCTAACTAAAAATAAGCAGAACGAAGAATTATGTTGAAATTTTGCTAAGAAATACTGAGTTGTATTTTCTCTTTTGTTAGGATATTGATAATTTCTTCTGGAGGTGGTGCACTGGTAAATACGTGATGAACCTGGGATATATTCCCCAGCCTCGTCATGGCATCACGGCCAAACTTAGAATGGTCAGCGGCTAAGAAAACATTGCGCGAGTTGTTGATAATCGCTTTTGAAACTCGTACCTCTTGGTAATCGAAATCAAGCAAGTCACCCGTTTCATCGATACCGCTAATACCAATAATGGCATAGTCGACTTTAAACTGACTGACAAAATCGATAGTAGCTTCGCCCATAACACCGCCATCGCGATTTCGGACTACACCGCCTGCGATGATGATTTTAAAGTCATCTTTGCTACTCATGATACTAGCGACATGAAGGTTATTGGTTATGACAGTCAGGTCGTTATGATTGAGTAAGGCTTGTGCAATTGCTTCTGTGGTGGTGCCTATGTTGATAAAGATAGAAGAATTATCGGGAATTTCGGAGGCTACTTGTTCAGCAATTCTTTGTTTTTCTTTTAAGAAAGCGACTTTTCGGTTGTTATAGGATGTATTGAGGATGGTGGAGCTTAAGCCTGCACCGCCATGAAAACGTTGGATCTTATGGTCATTATCCAGTTCTTTTAGATCTCTACGAATTGTTTGCGGGGTAACGTCAAATTTTGATGCAAGCTCTTCAATAGTGGCAAAGCCAGAGCTACTGACGATTTCAATGATACGAGCATGTCTTTCTGTCTGTTTCATAATGACCTAGCTAAAAATTTTTATAAGTGGTTGTAGATTTAGTTAAAAGAATGAATCATAGCATTTACACGAATATCTGTAATGACGAACAACTCGCTTTCAAGTAATAAGCAACATTGACGTTTCAAGGAGAAACACATATGGCTCAATATATACTTTCAATAGATCAGGGAACGACAAGTTCGAGAGCCTTGTTATTTGATCAAGATGGTCACGTATATAAGACTGCACAACAAGAATTTGAGCAATTTTTCCCGGAAGATGGCTGGGTTGAGCATGACCCTGAAGAAATTTGGTCATCGACGTTAGCTGTTTGTCAGCAAGTAGTGAATGAACTTGATTTAAATGTCGATACTATTGCGGGTATAGGGATTACTAATCAACGTGAAACCACACTTGTTTGGGATAAACAAACCGGCGAGCCCGTTTATAAAGCGATTGTATGGCAAGACCGTCGAACCGCAGAATTTTGTCAGAGCCTTAAGGATGAAGGGCTTGAAGAAACTATTTCAGCTAAAACCGGTTTATTAATCGACCCCTATTTCTCTGCTAGTAAAATTAAATGGGTATTAGATAATGTCGATGGTGCACGCGAAAGAGCCGAGAAAGGCGAGTTACTGTTTGGCACTATTGACACCTTTTTGCTTTGGCGACTAACTGAAGGTAAGTCCCATGCAACAGATGCGACCAATGCCTCAAGAACGTCTTTATTTAATATTCACACCCAAGAATGGGATGAAGCGCTATTAGCTATTTTTACCATTCCCAAAGCATTGTTACCCGAAGTAAAAGACAGTAGTGCTGACTTTGGTCTGTCTGCTCCGGGCGTGCTAAAAGCCAATATTCCTATTTTAGGCATGATAGGTGATCAGCAGTCTGCTTTGGTTGGTCAAGCGTGCTTCACGCCGGGTATGATCAAAAGTACCTATGGCACCGGCTGTTTTATGATTGCAAATACCGGTAATACCCCCCTTAAGTCTAATAATCGCTTGTTAACGACCATTGCTTATAGGATCAATGGCGAAGTTACTTATGCGCTAGAGGGTAGCATTTTTGTTGCCGGAGCGGCTGTTCAGTGGCTTCGTGATGGTTTGAAATTTATTTCGCACGCAAGCGAAACAGCCGATATGGCTAAAAAAGTGGGTTATAAAAATTCAGTTTATCTTGTGCCTGCCTTTACCGGTTTAGGTGCGCCATATTGGGATCCCAATGCGCGAGGCGCATTATTTGGTTTAACGCGTGATACCGGTATTGAAGAAATTGTTACCGCTGGGCTACAGTCGGTTTGTTATCAAACTCGAGATTTATTAGTGGCGATGCAAAAAGACGGTGCTGATATTAAAACCTTACGAGTTGATGGCGGTATGGTGGTGAATGACTGGGTGGTGCAATTTCTTTCTGATATCTTGAACGTATCGGTAGATCGCCCTGAAATTATTGAAACAACCGCATTGGGAGCTGCTTATATGGCCGGTTTACAGGCAGGGATCTATGCAAGTAAAGAAGAGATCTCAGGCTTATGGAAGTTAGAGAACCGGTTCAGACCCGATGTGTGTCAGGACGAAGTACAAGCGCTGTATGAAGGCTGGTTGGATGCGGTTAGCCGTGTTAAATCAGTAAAGCCCTCACATTAGAGGCTGAAGGCTCTTTCTAGTTAGACCGCTGAAGGTTCTCTAGTTTAAGCGCTGAGGGCTCTTTAATTTAACGGCTGAAGGCTCTATCCAATAATTGCTTAGCGGCACTAATTTTTTTGAATACTTTAGTGTCGCCGCCTTTATCCGGATGGTGCTTTTGAGCCAGTCGTCGGTATTGTTGTTTGACTTCATCATAGTTTGCATCTGGTGTTAGTTCTAAAATTACCAAGGCAGCTTGCTTATCATCTTGTGCCAGGAATTTTTTCCAAAAGCCATCGAGTAAGTTATTAACATCTTCTTCGCTGGTTTCAAAGTAATGGCTCATATCCAAATAATAATGTTTCACTGCATCATGGTTTTGCAGTCCACTTTCACTTTGTAAATAAACGGTTCGTGAAATGCGGGTGAGAGTCATCTGTAAATTAAAGCTTTTTTGTTCAAAATATCTGTTTTGCAGGTGATATAGACAGTGCATGCATAAAAAATGAGCGGAGAATAAATCCTTACTGTGGCTGATATTAAGCTGATCAAATGGTTCAACCTTTGCTTTCCCAAGATGGTTTATAATTTCATGTTCTGAATAACTAGGCTTAGCTTCCTGATCCAGAAAGGCCGCTATCGCTTGAATAATTTCTTCTAATGCATCCATTGTTTTGTATTTTGCCACTCAGTAAATTAAGCATTTGCGATAGAATATCGTCTTGCGGATAAATTCGCTATAATACGCGCGCTGAAATTATTGAGAGGTAGGTATGCAAGTACTG